>Ga0307377_10004191_pt1 | contig 15868 bp, 22 predicted proteins | sample TR3MG_FD_202535 | JGI IMG/M metagenome (GOLD analysis project Ga0307377, IMG submission 202535) | Soil microbial communities from Risofladan, Vaasa, Finland - TR-3 | ecosystem: Environmental > Terrestrial > Soil > Coastal area > Acid sulfate soil | place: Finland: Risofladan, Vaasa | collected... | reverse complement strand
CATGCAGCCCGTCCTTGCAGGGAGTATCGGATGTGTCCTGTTCAAGTGTGGGCGTGGCTCCAGCCCGTGTCAACGATTTGCTCACCGTGGATGCCTTCTTTCCCATCGCGCCAAGGCCCTTAGTATATCGCCGATGGCGTTGCTATTTTACTTTTTCTGCCTTTATTCATCCATACTGCATTGAGCCGGCATGCGAATTTGTCTTGACCCTTACGCTTAACCTTTGTTCTAATATGTGCTATATGCTCTAGCACAAAGCGCTTTTTGCAAGAGACAGTTTGGAAACATCAAAGGAATAGTGAGACCATGGCCACAATTACTGCAGAATACGGAACCGGCGAAGGCTGCCTGAGCCCCACGGGCGTCGACAATCAACCGTCGCTGGCCAGTGCGCTTCGCGACATCGCCGATGACATCACCGCGCGCTCCGGCATGACGTCGGTCGATCCGGTCCCGGCCGCGGGGGCTGCTCCGGACAAGGCCGAGTTCGATGCCGTCGTGACCTTGATCCTCGAGATGAAGGCCGCGATGAACACGACCGTCAAGACCATCAAGGGATAGCTGCAGACGACCCGGGGCGGACGCGAGCCGCCCTAGAGGCTAGATATCCAGCCCGCTGCGCTCGTGGCCTACCCATAGATGTCGGGGCCGTAAGAGGGCGCAGACGGGCATTGCTGCGTCTTGAGGCCCCCCGAGTCCGCACACCCCTTCCACGCTTTACACATATACTGCATATTTTAATGGGTTAAAAAAAGGCTGCTGAGGCGGTATGCTTTAAGGTATCTACTACGTCGTGCATAGTGATGCTTGCCATTATTGCAGCCGGCAAATTCCTGCCGAGTCGCTACGGGTGGTGCTCGATCGCGGGTCTGAGGATTATCCGCTGGCGGTGTTTCATCTGCCCTGCTTCGAGCAGTACATGACGGACCGCTACGGCCTCGGCTGGATGACGCGCAAGCAGGTCCAGTGGGTCTTGCAAGTTTACGCCCCCAAGTGCTGGTGGTTCAAGCTGCTCATTCAGCCTGGGGAGACACCGAAGAATTGATAGGAAGCGGGGCTCTCGAAGCGTTGTAAAGCCATTGCACGCCACCGCCAGCCGGGCCTGAGGATTCAAAGTGCTCTTCGCCAGCCGGACAGTGGCCCTCAGGCCTTTGACTGTCCCCGCGTGCGGTAAGTCACGCGGAAACCCGTCGCGCTCCGAGAGCCCCTTAAGGTGAAACTCTCGCCGAGCTGCCCATGCGCGGATGTGATGTGGCGTCCTCGTCAAACGCTCACCACCAACTCGACGATAAGGTGAGTATAGCGCACACGCTGTCTGGCGTGCAATGGGGATTTGCGCTGGATGTTTGCGGTAGGCTGGGTGGCTAGTAAGTGGGCCGGCTTCGATCCCGGGATCTGCGTGTTAGGGTCCAAGTCTTTTGCCTGGGCAAACGGGGGGGCGCCGCCAGCTGCCAAGATGCGGGGACCGATGGGGCTGCAATCAATCGCACTCTAACACCCTGCATCACGAGTCGCTTGTGGCGCTGCCGTTACGGCTGCAGGACCGACCCCCTCTCACGCAGACAGACGCAGGCCTTTTTCTGCTTTCTTCTCTGCGATGGTTTGCCGATCGTTGACATGTTTTTTGACGAGATGTGTTTCACCAAGAAGTGTTCTCGCATACCCGCGCCTTAAGGATCGAAGCCGGCCCTGGGGAGCGTTTTTCCCGCGCCTGGGTGTCTACTCCTGTGCGCACCCGATGGCAAGAGGGTGATGCATTTTTTTATCCTTTCGTGCGCTGCACGGTGCTAATATCATATTAGGTTATTAATTCAATAGGCTTAGTGTTCATATGGGCGCACGCGCGCTGGCTTGTGACAATGTATCTCAGCGAAACATCGCAGCTTTTTACTTGACAAGTGCGCGCTGCGCCGTCACATAACAGGCATCACGGGGAGGTAAAGCCCATGTTTTTACGATGCGATACATGCGGGGGCAGCGCCCATCCCTCACTGCTGCACCTTCACGGTCTGGCTGACCGGAATTTGTGCTACGCCTGCACCCAGCGGGTCGTACAGGCGCGTGCTGCAACTGTGCCTGCATGCGCGCCGGTATACGCCAAGGCGCCTAAGATGTCAACGGCCCAGGCCGTCGCTGCCATGTCCGCCTTGTGGCGGTTCGCGGCGTAGCGGGCGCCGACCGGTGGGTCGCGCGTAGCGCACGAAGATGATAATTTTTACGGTGGCGTCTGGCTGGCGCTCGAAGCGCAGACCATCGACCAAGGCCCAGGCGGCGTTGATTTGCTTCATGACGTCCGGGTCGCCGCCCAGGTCCGGGTGCCAGGCCAGGGCCAGCTTGCGGTAGCGCCTCCGAGCCAAAGAGCGAAATGCCGCGTGCAGCTTGGCGCCGGTCGCCTCCGATCGACACGAGCCCATGAGCTGGCGCAGCCGTTCGGCTTGCTGGGTCAGGCCTAATAAGCGCAGCGCGCGCCGCAGCCGGGTGCTCACCATAGTCTCCTCATCCAGCCCCACAGCCGTTTGTACCAGGGCGCGCGACCCAACAGGGGGCTGATGTCGAGCCGCGCAGTGCGATCGATTTGTCTGAGCTGGATGCGAATCTTGCTCATAGTGCCCGTTACTATACGTTGGCTACAGCTTTTTCGCTCCATTTTTTGATGGCTGTAAGATGGCGTACGCTGTGCGAGATCGCAAAACGAACGCATCGACGCACCGACGCAGGGCGGCCGCCTGAGACTTGAGGCCCCCGGCTTCGGCCGCCGACAGCCACAGGCGAACCTCCTCGCCAAAGCGCATCAGGTGCCACCAGGCAGCCTCGGCCCGCTCGGCGCGCAGCTTATACCCCTCGAGGGTGGGAAGCCGCCAGGCGTCGCGCCAGCGTTCGCGCAAGATGGAAAATACACCCTCGATCCGGTCGGCCGGCAGGGCCACGTTGTAGACCTCGCCAGTCTTGGGGTCCTCCCACTTGCCGACAAAAACGTGGGGCAGCTCAGTGCCCCCGGCCAGCTGCTCGAGCAAAGCCAACATGCGGGCAGCCATGTTCTCTTCGGTTTCACACGAAGGCGTGCGGGGCTGGGTCATGAAACGTCCTGCTGTCATGGGGCTGAATTGGAGTCTAAGCATACTACAGAGGCGACCCGTTAGGCTACATATAGCATATATTATCCACACCAACCCCCCCACCCAGCTTCGATGATATAGGAAGATGTGTTACTTGACAATACATAAATTTGGTGCGTGCTGTCGACTGGCTGTCGATTGATCTTAGTGCGGATTTAGCAAATATATTCGTAATTTAAATCAGTGGGGGGCAAATCATAACACTGTTGGGGTAGGTCACGTAGCGATGGACCAAAGACATCCACAGCTCGGATTGGCTTTGTTCGAGCTCATCTTGCAGTGAGGGGAAGAGCAGGCGGCCTTGGGGCATGGCGTCGAGAGCGATAGAGGACTCGATGTATTTCATCAGCGAGCCCAACCGGGAGACGATGAGCGTGTCATCTATCGGATCGCGCCAGCCGGCGTAGGGATACAGCTCATTGAAGCGCCGGATGGGAATCAAAAATAGGTGCGAGCCCCACTTTTTACTGCGCCTGACGACCAGCGGCGTTTGGCTTTTGGCCCGCTGGCATAGTAGGCCCAGGTCTTTGGGCAGATGGTAAAAGCGGCGCACGGCTTGTGCCGCAATGCCGCGGCCCATCACGCATCGGCCATCGGCGCGCCAGCCGATGGAAAAGGGGACGACCAGTCCATCGAGCTTGGAGCTGGCCTTCCAGATGTCTTGAGCTGTCTCAGTCTGCATCGGTGGGTGTGCTTTCTTGGGGTTTATCTCCAGGCGCACTTTTTTTCAGGGCGCTGGCCATTTCGTGAGCTACCATGCGCGAATGGATGTTTGATGATACGTCGATGCCCAGGGCTGCCGTTGTGTTGAATAGGCAAATAAACAGGTCTGCCAGCCGCTGATGAAAGCGCTCCATAAGCTCTGTTTCTATTTGCAGGGTGTGTGCGAGGCGCTTGGGCGCTTCGGCATCGTCCAGAGCGCTCTGGTTTAACAGGACGGCGCCTTGGGTGCGCATGGCATGGTGCGATTCGAGTAGCATGCCAATGAGCGTTACAGCCCGCAGTAGGGTCTCTGGAAAGTCGAGCCACGAAGATGGCTTTCGTCCTTCGTTTTGCGAAAAGTCACAGACGAGCTGGCCCATCAGGCTGATCTTTCCCTCGGTCTGGCGGTACAGACTCATGAAGGCATCGGCTGTTAGCTTCTCGATGTTCTTCTTGTCGCTGCTTTCGGCGTTTACTTGGAGCACCGATGCGGCTTGTCCGCGAAGGGTTCTCAGCTTTTGGATCAGCGGGTTTTGAGCGAGCTTCTCGGGGCTTTCGTCGTTTTGTGGCAGCGGCAAGGCCATGGCTGTCTTTCTCCTGTAGGGTGCAGGGCTGGGTCAAAATAATCGGGTCTTGGGTCTTATGTGGACAATTGGCGCTCAGCAGGGCTAGCTCTAAAAGCTGACGGGCCTGATCGGATAAACTCTGGGGGCCCACAAGGCCTTTGAGGTGGCTGTGGCATCGGCAGGTGCGGCAACCCACGTGGGCTTGATCTGGGAGCTGGTAGCGAATGTACAGCGGACTATCGATGTTTGGCTGCGTCATGGATAAGACCTAAGGTATCGAGTTCGGTTAATATCTCGCGGGCCTGCTCGCGCAGGTCGGCATGATAGGCTGTTGTAAGGCACCATGGGGATCGAAAACATAGCAGGGTGCTGATGGCGCGAGCCGTCTTTTCGCCAAAGGTGCGCTCGGCCACATTGAGCTCTAATGCCAAGAGCTGCTGGCGCCGCGTTTCATAAATGAATTCTGCCAGGGCATCTACAGCCGCGTCGGTAAAGCGCTTCTTAGTCATGGCTGACCTAGAGTTGCGGGCGTGATGACGGCCGTCTTGCCGCGCAGTGCGCAGATCTGCGCAATGTCCAAACACCGTTCGGGATTGACTTCGATGACCAGGGCGCGCCGGCCCAAGGCGATAGCCGCCTGCGCTACCGTCCCCCAGCCCGCGAAGGGGTCGAACACAAGCTGGTCTGCGGCGCTTGAGTTTTCAATCAAGCGCGAAATTACATTGATCGGCTTTTGAGCCGATTGGCCCCCAGCGGGCGCCGGACCGTAGAGCACATTGCCGTGGGCGGACACGTTAAGCTTGCGGCGTCCTTTTTCTAAAAACAAGATGCGCTCTGAGGCTTTTCGCCAATGATATCCTGTACCCTTGCGCGTCATCAGGTCCATGACGCTGGCGGCGCGCAGCGACTCGTCCAGGGTCAAATCGGTCAAGGTGGCGTACAGCAGCGTGGCCAACGTTTTTGGCACCCGCCGGTTGACCTTGATGTAGTCGAGTGTTGGCCAGGCCCGCCAGCCGTAGTCTGTCACCGGGCCCAATGGCACAGTAGCGGATGGATTCGCATACGGGTTTTTTCCTGTCAGTAGGACATGCTCGGTCTCGCTGTCGGAAAAGCAGTACAGGTGCGTGTTGTCTTTGTGCATGCGGTAGACCTTGGCGAAAAAGGCTGTCAGGTCTGCATTATTTATCGTTTCAAACCACTCGTTAGTCGATCCCTTGGACTGCTTGAGACGCGTCGTTGTGCCGATGGCTCGGTAGCGCTCCAGCGACTCGTAGGGTGGGTCTGTGATGGTCAGATCGATTAGGTCGCAGTCGAGATGATTGATCAGGTCGAGGGCATTGGCGCACACGATAACGCACCGATGGGTATCGAGTGCTTTAAGGGCGGCGCGCGCTGTGCCTTTTAATTCGATGCTATTCATAGCATAGCCTCCTGTACGGCCAGGTCGCCTTGTTGCGTAGAGGCTAAAATGCGCTTGAGCTGCAGGGCCAACGTGCGTAGGGGAAACCGTAGGGCGCGCGCATTGCCGAGTGCGTAATGGGTGTTGTACGTTGTGGCCGGAAGGTACAGCGACAGGTTTTTTCGTGAGGCCTGCGCGTTGAGCAGCTCGCAGGCCCTGGGGTGGTCTTCGATGTAAATGACTTGCGAGCGCGTGTGCTTCGCCGTGTCGTATACGAAGGCGACTTTTTCTTCAAGCGTGCAGAAATGCAGGGTGTTTTCAGCTATAACGCTCAGGCCCCAGCGGGCGAGCCAGCGTTTTGTCTGCTCTCGGTGGACGACGTGACGATTGGTGCAACATTGCAGATGAATGCCGTCGGCTTGTGCCAACTCGATAAAGGTCGGCAGCAACTCGAAAAAGGGGCGCGCATGCGTCAAAAGCTGCTCTGTGTGCTCGAAGTCTAGGGCCGCTGGGCGGCTGAGCTTGAAGGCGTCGTAAGAATTTATGGCCTGGGCTATCAGCAATTGGGGCTGCTGCTCCAGCAGCTTTTTGTATAGAAGACGGCCCAAGGCGTCGTGCTCTACAATGTCAGCCGGGCTGATGGCCACATCGTACGTGAGATAAACAAAGGCCAGCCAGCTGGTGACAAAATCTGCGATGACTCCATCAATATCTGAAAGAATGCGCACGTTTAAGCTATTTGTCTTCATTATTGCGGACACTTAGCTAACTCCTCATCGGTAAATAAGCGCCCTGGCTCCGAAGCTGCGCTATTTTGCTCAGTGGGAGTCTCAGGCGCTACGCGGTATTTACTTGGACGACGTTCTAGGTAGGCCTCGCATAGTTCTTGGACAAAGGGCCCAATCGATAGGTTGTGCTCTGAGCAGTAAGCGCGCAGCTGCTCGTAGGTTGCCGCGCGCACCGATACGTACTTTTGCTTCTTTTGTGCAGCCATGGCCGCAATGTTGCAGACTTAAGGCCTGTTGTCATCGGGTCAATGCTCCGTTTTGATAAGAGCATCCAGGATTTCACTCGACAGGCCCACCATTTTGAGTTCGTGGGCCAGTGAGTTTCGTGAGACGCCCAGGCGTTTGGCGCAGGCTTCTTGCGCGCCCGAGCAGGCTATCCAGGTCTCGATGCACAGTCGACGCCCTTCGCGGATCGCCGCAATACGTTTGCGAAAAGACAGGATAGACTCGCGATCTCTGGGGCCGAGCTTCTGCATGTGTGTCACGTACTGCTCCGACGGCTGATCTTCCTCAGGTCGGCGGCAGCCCTTACCTCTGGGGCGGGCCTGCGCATGTGAGTCAGCAGCAGCGTTTTGTGGGGCGTTTGTGTCATTTTGCATCTGCGTTTAAATATACGCATTAAGCGGTCAAAGGTCAAGTGGAGTTTTTGTAGATTTTTACTCGGGTAAAAATCACCGGATTTGATCCTTGACTTAAAGTTCCATGAAAGCTAGTATTTGTGCGACATTTTGCACCTTCCCGTGTGTGCTGCTTAATGGGGTTGAAACTATGTCTCCGAGTTCTAATAGAGCAACTAAGTCATCCAAAAGTCATTCAAAGCGGGGCTCAAGGTCGGTGCGCAAGGGGCGTCTCTCGTTAACCAAACGGGCGTCGAGGGCTCCTGCCTATCGGCGTAGGACGTTTATGTTTGATGGGCAAACGGAGGAGGATGCCGATTACATTCAAAAGGTCTTGCGTGCCTCTACGGCATCAGAGGCCATGCGCTACTCGGTGCGCAAGATGGCTGAACTCATGCGCCACAAAAGCCATGGGGCGCAAATCCGTGTCGCCTTCATCGCTGCCGATGGCTCTGAAGAGCTCAATCGCTCCTTGCTGATTGATATTCCCTGCGTGCTCGAGGCGTCTGCGCAAGATTCGGTTTGAATGCTCGTTCTTGTCCCCCAGGCGCTTTTGTGCGCCCTGTTTTTGTCTCATGTCGATGCCGGGCGCCTGTCTATATATGCGCCAAATGACGGATCTAACTCAGGAAACTTGGCATGCGGGGGTACCTTTACGCGAGACCAGGTTCATATTGCTTATCGGAACTGGCGCAAGGTGGGGTGCAAAACGCCTGTGCTTGTATGCTCTGGAGCCGCAGGACGCTGCGTACTGGCCCGCGTGATGGACGCTGGGCCCTTTGGTATCTACAAGCCTCCACTGCGCTACGCTGTGCGAGAGGGCCGCTGGCGCGTGTGGCTTGAGCGCTCACGGCCTCCTGCGCCCTGGCGCTATCGTGCGGCCGCGGATTTGTCGATTGGCCTGTGGCAGAAGCTGGGCCGGCCGCCCTTTCTGTCTGATGTGACGCTGCTGTTTTATAAAAGGAGACCCGCCGGATTTAGTGGTTCACGGTCCTCGGGCTCGAGGCTGGTGAGCGCGCGGGCCGGAGGCGCAGTCCGGCGTCTGGTTGCATGGGGCCCATCATCGCAGGCTCTTTGGGTCCACGCATCCGACTGGCCATCTTGTCTACAGTGTCCAGACGTGTTTTGAACTCGGCCTGCTGCTTTTTGGCCGATGCCGCCAAAACGTCCATCCGCTCAATGTAACGACCGACGGCAATGATGCCCCAGATGAGAGACCCCAAAAAAGACATCAAGACCGTGATGCTCACGCCAACCCCGGTCCAGTACCGCAAATCGCGCCCTTTGCGCTCGTCTGCTTGGCCTTCGAGCATGCGCCGCGTGATGGCAGGATGGTCTTCGGAGGTCTTGATGCGGATAGTCCTGACGTCTTTTTTGATCTCGGCCAAATCTTGCTTCAAGTCACTAATGCTGGCCGCTACAACCCGGTGGCGCTCGGTGCACTCCGGGCGCTTGACGCCCTCACGGCTGACCACAGAGACCTGGTCTTTGAAGTCGCGCACGTCTGTTTCCAACCCGGAGATCCCCTTGCGGGTCTCACCCACGTGAATCAAGATCTCATTGAGCGTCTTTTGTTCGTCTTTGTCCATCCGCCAGGCCTCACTGCGTCTGTCTAACAGCCGCGGTAATACCGACCGTTACGGTAGCGCCCGTCACAAATCCAACGGCCAGCCAAATGTAGGGGGACTTGTACCATCGATCGCGCTGGTCCAATATCTCTTGCTGGCGCCGCGCCGTATCTTGCCATGTGATAGCAATGGCGGCGTTGGCTTCAGCGTTTTTTTCGAGAAGGTCGGCGCGCTCTTTGGCCAAAATGTATTGCTGCTCAGACAGGTCGCAGCCTTGCTGCATCTTTTCACACACCATATGTGCCGTGAGCAGCTGGCGGGCAGAGGCCATGGGAAACCACAGCCCCCGTTGACCATCGACGACCATGTCGCGCGTCTCTGCTTTTATTTCCGTCTCGACCTTGGCTTCGGTCTGACTAAAGGCGGGCACGCTCAGATGAAGCAGCACGATAAGCCAGCTAGTAGCCAAGAGCTTTGAATGCTGCAACCACTTGGTCATCTGTCATCTCCTGCACGTTTGTTCGTATGGCTACCGCCTGCTTTTTAACCTCGATGATTTTTTGCTCGATGGCTTTGGCCTTCTCGCTGTTTTGAGCGAGTGCGGTGTCGATAGTCTTGATGCTGCTCTCCAGCCCGGCTACTTTTGCTGTTGATACGGTAAAGGCCAACTGCGCTCGCAGCTCCTCAGCCTCCTTGCGTTTGCGCATGATATATAAAATGGCCAGGACAACCGCGCCAATACCTACAACGATCAGGGCCAAACACCAGCGCCAGTTCAGGCGCCACCAGGTCATGAGGGTTTAGTCTTGATGGTGGGGATATACTTGCCGTAGGCACTGTACGATCCTGCAGCCACCAGGCCCGCCACAAGTCCAGAAGTTACCACGTCGACCCAGTGGGCTTTATTGGCAATCGAAAAGATGACCTCTGTGATGATGCCCAGTCCCATGGCAATCCAGGGTAGCACGGCTGAGGGGATGGCATTTCGCAATATGACGTTAAATAGGCGCGTCAATAGCATGAGGACCAGGCCAATGAGCAAGGCCCATTGTCCGGCCTTGGCGGCCTTGGAGATGGCGCCAAGCATCGAGGCAGCATCTTCGGGATTGACGTCTTTGGGCATCGAGGCGGGCTTGACATCTGCAAGGTCCACTGGCGCTGCGGCTGCATCCGCAGCCGGCTGCACCGGTGTGGCGACGGCCTTGTTGTCAGGGGCCGCTGGCTGCCCCGAAGCTTGCGGCAAAAAGCCTGCCGTAAGCCATAACCCTAGTGCGAGTGCGGCTACATTGCGACGCATCATGATTAGCCTCCTTGCGCGACAAGACGCTCCCCAGCGGCTTTGCTGCGCTATGTTGTGGCCCGAGTGATATTCGGCAGAAACTGAATAACGCCTCGGGCGATACGTAGGATTTTATCAGTGCTTAGTTTAGCCTTGATGTCATAGCTCCACGTACCTTCAAACTCAGCGGTATCTGCAGCGGCAATATGAATGACAAATTTGCCGTTCAAAATGTCCGTGATCTCAATCTCAGCGATGCTCTCTGATGTGTATTGTAGCATCGCTTCGGCATCGGTCTCGTTGGCGTCAGCCTTGATGGTAAACCACAGTTTGGCTGACGTCAGATCGAGAGGCGCCCCTGCGCGCTCTACTGTAAAGCAATGATCGTAATCGTCTCCTGCATGAATGGGTCTGAAGTTGGCGCGGATAAGGTAGTCCGATGTGATATCGTATTTGACGCTCATTCGTCACAGGCCTCCGATTCCATGGTGTCGCTGGCATCGATTTCAATAAGCTTGCAGGCATCGGGCGAAACGCGCAGCGCAACGTCAGAGTCTGCGGGCTCGGCCACCGTGTGGTCTGCATCCAGGCGCACACCCAGCAGTGCGTCGCCGTCTTGCTGCAACGTGAGATACTTTTGTGCTTGGGCGCTGATGTTTAACACAATGTCAGCCTCCGGCTCTTCGGCCTCCAGGCGCGCCTGGGCATCTTGCGCAATGGCCAACAGCACGTCGGCAAAAGCGTCGTCCTCAATAAACACGTCGGCATCAGCGTACAGATGGGCGTCGAACGAGGCATCGGTATCAATGTCGACCAGGCCGCAGGCGTCGGCCTCGATTTTCAGATACTTTCTAGCGTCCGGGTAAACGCCCACCAAGATGACGTGAGGCCAAATAGGTTGGGTTTGATCGCTCGATGGAACGATCATGGTAGTGTTGTAAAAGTCGGGAGATAAGGCGAGCGCCTGAGCCTCGGTATCGCTAAAGCCGTACAGGACCAGGCATGGCATGCGAATCTACCTTATCCGATGGTGAATGAGCCCTTGGCTCCAGTTATGGTTCCCACCCCGGCAATGTCGAAGCTCGCGATAGAATAATAAGCCTTGTTGCGCACAACGCCCGGAGAGGCCTTGACGACACGGAAGATGCCCTGCGCGTCGGGCGTGGCGCTGGTCAAAATAAACATGACGCTTCCAGCTTCATTGTACCAGGTAACGGTAACGTCGCCAGGGCTCATGGATACCATGTTCGAAACTTCTACCCATACCTGTCCCACAAGCTCATCTGCCACTGGATTGTAGGCCCAGTTTTGCTTAATAACATATGTTGATTCTATATCAATTTCGATGGCGTCTACTTTGTCCAATAGCTGACGAATGTAGGTGTTGGCGGCAGGCGGCACGATGCCTGGATTTACCGAAACAAGATGATCTAGTCCATAATCACGTAGAGCCGTGCGTACGTCTTCGTACGATGCGCTTTCACTGATGGGCTCGTCGATGTAGTTGAGCCAGCCGCCCGTGGCGATCTCTCCGATCTGTGGAACGTTGGCCGCGGTCTGAATCAGCGCATCTTGAATGACCGTGGCCACGTAGGAATCTGTCGGGTAGGCGTTGGTAAAGGCTCCAGTATTTAATCCGTGCTCGTGAGGAAATGTGTTGAGCTCGTATTCTCCCGGGCTGCGCGCCGAGTTGGCTTCAACTAGCGTCATGTACAAGGATGCCGGAGCCGCCTTGAAGCTGTTATCAGCCCAGTCTAGATAGTGTCCATTTGACACGCGGCGCACGCGCACCTTCAAGTCGGCCAGGCCGGTCAGGGGGATAGCGGCCTTGTCGACGGCCATTACGACAATGGGCTCTGTCTCACCGGTCTTTATGCGCGTCTTTGACACAGTCGGCTACTCCAAGGAGATTAGTTGAGCTTGGCTAATTTTGGATAATCCTGTTTTAATTCCGGCATCATTTCGACACACCCTTGTCGGCGCCAATAGCAATTTGTGCACTAGAGGTGTCGATTGAAATGACTGCAGGCGTGATACGCGATTTAAAAAATCGGCGTATCACGCCATACAGCCATCCGCGTGACGAAGAAAAGGTAATCATTAAATTGAGATGATTCGCCATTTCCTCAATTATTATTCGTAGGGCACGGCTACGATACGAAGTGGCATACTTGAGCCACCGGTGGGCATGAATTGATACCAAACGGTGAGCGCTTCTCCTGGGTCGTACTTTCCAAAGACAGCGCCATCTGTATTGGAACTAACAGAAGCTGTTGTAGCCGGTATCAAAAATTTTCCGCCTGCAGTAATCCCAGCAACTGGCCAAATAGCACCACCCCAAGTTCCTCCACGGGGATTAATTAAAAAGCCCATTTTTTTTGCATCAGTAGCTTTTGTGTTCAGATGCACTTTATATAGAATTCCATAATTTCCAGCCAGTGTTTGCGAGCTGTCATCCGTTTTGTCTGTGCCGACAGCGGTGGGATCGTCTGTAGTATTGGCTCCGGTAGGGAATTGCACAATGCCGTCTTCTGTGTCGATGTCTGTGCCCGAAGCGGTATCGTACACTTTGTCAGAATACGGAAACGTTCCTCGTTGGTGCGTGTCTCGGCTAAGCACGGATAATCCCGGACAAACAGTTAGTGGATTGTCGTTTTTATACAGAGCGCAAATCGTTATTGTGTGGTCTTGTGTAAACGAATAGTCGTAAATTCCGTGCATTAAATAGTCTTTAGCCGCTGTTGTTTCAATGTCGGTCACAACACGTACAGTGCTTCCGGCAGTCACGGTTACAGGACTAGCCGCAGACGATGTGAGCCAGCGATAAAAAGCCAATTTTCCAACGTATAAATAACTTGTACTTGGCCCCGCCATTCCACTTTTTTGTACGGTCAGTGTCCCACTAGACCCACTGTTGTTTTTTAGCAGAATGGCGACCTTAAGCCGATCTGATGCGTAGCCGTTGACGTGGTAGACAAACAGTCTGTTATAATCTGTTCCACTGGTAGCCCCCAATGTGGTATCTTCATATAGTTTTCCACGCACTGTCGGTGTTTCAGGGGAATCAGAAAAGATGAGTTTGCCACCGGCCCACGTGGTCTCCATGGCAACTTCTGGACAATTGATTGGATTCACGCCGCTCAGACTGATGACATCATCTTGGTCTGCATTATCGATGTCCGTTTCCAGCTGTGCAGGTGTTGGGCAGGTGACGCCTGCGTCACCGGAGTAAAGTGTCAGTTTCTCCGGCTGGGCTACGCTCGGGGCTTTGGGGCTGCTACAGCTCATTAGTAGGCTTGCTAAAACAATCAGGACATTTCGCATGAACAACTTCCTTTCTTTCTGGGGCTATGGCTCCCAGAGTGTCAAGTACGAACGAATAACAGTGCTTGTTGATTGCAGTGGAGCGACTGTTATTCTGACATACGTCTTTTCACTTGCGATCATGTTTTTAATATTGCCCCGATAAAACGCCAACCTTCCTGGAGGGCTTGCAATGCCCGCTAATTTTGTTAGGTCCCAATGCTCGTCTACAATATTATCTCCGTACCACGATCTTCCCATCAGCTTTAAATTTACTTCATCGTCAACATCTGCTCCCCAGCCTATCACATAACACGTTTTTCCCGCAGGAACATAATGGTGGCACAAAAATGAATCATACGTGTACGATCCAATGCCGCAAAATTCAGAGCCATCTCCATTCGTTTCAGTCATAAGTTTGATAGCGCCTGCTGCTGCAGCCCCCTTAATCGTATGCATTTTTTCAATAAAACGTATATCCGTGCCAACGGTATTAACTGGCGTAGTTCCGTTCAATAGAATATCTTCAGTTTTTAATTCATAATCGCTATTTAAATAAACGATACGTACTTGCTTGGCTCCAGATCCATTGGGATTTGTATCATTATTACTGGTAGAAACAACGCTGCGTTGAGCTTGACTGGATTGCTCACTGTAGTCTCTCGCACCCATCAATGTTTCGCTAGTTGAGCTGCACGTTCTGTTACCGAACCTATTTATGACTGCGTCGATTCTTCCAGTAACAGCATCAATCGTAGCCGATTCGGTAACTAAACTAATTCCCATTATTCAATCCATCCTTTGGCTCGCACTGTAAATGAGTTTAGCCCGGTTAGATTATCTTGGATGGTGACGTATACGTTAGCATCCGAACCGCTTGGGATACGCAAGCCCGCGCCGAAGTCAAATACGGCCTTTACCAGATCTTTTCCTCCCGCTGCAAAAGCATCAGCTATGAGCTGTCCGTCTTCAGCGCGTGTGATCAGGTCTGCATTTGTTTTGGCTGTTGTTACAGCGATCAGAGGTAGATATTCATTTTTGACTTCGAACTTTACGCCATTGGTTAACTCGAGAAGACCTCCAAAAGTTTTAAGCTCGGTGGCGTCATCTCGGATACGAAACACAACTTGCGAAACAACGAATGTTTTTCCGGCAGGAATAATTAGGCCATAGCGAAGCGCGATAACAGAGCCGTCTACGTTCATTTCGACAGATCCCGAACCTGCAGTGCCATATTGGATCGCTGTCGGGTACTGCAGCGCTGTATTGGCTCCACCCGCAGTGACCTGCAGCGATGCAGAAGCGCCACCCAAAACAGTCGTTATTTTAACCTTGCGAATCGCTTCTTCGGCGACAGTGACATTAGCCAGTCCTGCAGCTATAGTATTAACAACTTCAAACGCTCGGTATGTATTCGCATCTGTTCCGTTATAAGATGTGCCACCATAGCCATTTAGTTTTAAGACAATTGCTAAATTATCGCCACCTTTTTGTACATCAATTGTTGCGGCGTTTCCAGTTATGCCGCTTTTGATGAGGTAACGTAGTGGGTATGCTGGCGTGTCAAATTGCACTGTAGCTGCAGATCCATTAGGCACCAACGCACGGATTTGCGTTTGCAGTGATGCAGCAATGGCAGCACCACTAGCCAGTCCTTTTCCTGTTTTTACTTCAATCAGTGCGCCGCCGTTAATGCCGACTTTTATCTTTTCAACATCAGGATTGGAGGTAGCCGGGTTGGGTCCACTGATATGGTAGGCTTCGGTGGCTGCGCGTGTCGCAAACGGAACAACCTGATCGCCTGCGGCGTTAACGTTAATCGTTAGCGATGTTCCACCGACATTAAATGGCCCCGTAACGGACGTAACTGTAGCGGGGCTGGCGTTGTTGGTCAGATCAACGTGGTAATAGCTTCGCGTTCCTTGTGAAAGGATAACCGTTATCGGATTGCTATTGTCCTCGCTTAGCGTGACTTTTAGCTGCTCTTGATCATCAAAGTGCAAAAATTCAAATTTGTTTAGTCCGTCGGCATGACCCCCAACACAAATGCCTTTTGTGGTGAGATCAATATCACCTTCGTATTCTATAGCTAACGGATTTCCAGCAGAATCAAACAGGATGACATTTGGATTACGGCTTATCATTTAACTCACCACACGGGTACGCGTCGATTCCTGCACACCTGAATAAGTGATCGTATCTGTCACCGTGCATAGCACAGTCGTTCCGTCGGTAGCGTACATTTTCCACTCTTCGGTTGCTGGCTTTTTTTGCGAGTCGCGTGTCATGTTGAATTCAACGATCTTTTTGAGCTTCGCAGCCGATTCCCACCAAATGGCTTGGGTTGGAAACGGATTTCCAGCAGGCAGTATTTCCTTGTACGCTCCTGAAACAAAGCCGTCAGCAGGGCCATCGTCAATAAAGTGGATCAGGTGCCTGACGATTTTGTGCTCTACTGTATTTACATCAAATCTGGGATTAAATACGCCAATGCCGTCTTTGAAGCGAAACGCGTCTGACACGTAGCGCA
>Ga0307377_10004189_pt1 | contig 15877 bp, 13 predicted proteins | sample TR3MG_FD_202535 | JGI IMG/M metagenome (GOLD analysis project Ga0307377, IMG submission 202535) | Soil microbial communities from Risofladan, Vaasa, Finland - TR-3 | ecosystem: Environmental > Terrestrial > Soil > Coastal area > Acid sulfate soil | place: Finland: Risofladan, Vaasa | collected... | reverse complement strand
CCCGCTATAAAACCGAAAATCAGTAATAGTAAAATTGCAGGCAGACTTATGCGCCAAGCTAGCCACTGCGCTCCAATGCCTAGTACGATGATTGCTGCTAAACCTACTAATAAGTGCTCAGACATATTTTTCTTCCGTAATTCACAATTAATAAGACTGAATGTTTATTATTTGATGATAAGTTACCAGATGAATAACAATTTCACAGAATTGAGCAAACTCAAAGCCTTAGTTTAACTAATTCAGATCTCTATAATAACGGATAATTTCTGATAGTTATAGACATTCAGGTTGCAAATTAATTCCCTATCTAAAAACTACAGGTAAATTCATTCAAAAACTCGAACGCAAATTATTACAAAAGGACGGTTACTCAACAAGAAATGTCAGAGCATGAAATAAACAAAGTATACAAACTACATCATATTGTTGTGTTGGGCGGCGGGTTTGGCGGCCTTTATGCAGCGAAGATACTCTCTGAAGGGAAGGTTAAAGTTACAGTAATCGATAAGCGGAACTTTCACCTGTTTCAGCCCCTTTTATACCAAGTAGCCGCCGGTTGGTTATCCCCAGGGGATATTGCCTCTCCGCTGCGTGTAGTTTTAAATAAGTATAAAAACACCTACGTGCTTAAAGCTGAGGTAACCGATATTCTTCCACAAGAAAAAAAGGTTATCTTCAGAGACGGGGATATAACCTATGACACTCTAATAGTCGCTACAGGATCGTACCACCATTACTTTGGACATGACAGCTGGGCACAGACCGCTCCGGGATTAAAAACAGTTGAGGACGCTCTTGAGATGCGGAGAAAAATACTTCTGTCTTTTGAAGCCGCAGAGAGAGAAACCGATCCAGAAAAACAAAAAGAGTGGATGACTTTCTTGATCATAGGAGCAGGCCCTACAGGGGTTGAGCTTGCAGGCACTATTGGAGAGCTCACGCGCACTACATTAAAAGATGATTTCAGAAATATTAATACCGAAGATGCTAAAATTATTTTAGTCGAGGGCCTAGATCAAGTCCTACCAACCTATCCTAAAAAATTGTCAGAAAAAGCTGATAAGTTTCTTAAAAAACTTGGGGTAACTATTAAAGTAAATACAATGGTTACCGATATAAATGGCAGCAACGCTATAATAAGCAGAAATGGGAACAGCGAAACAATACAATCAAGAACAATCCTATGGACTGCCGGAGTTAAAGCCTCCTCTCTAGGAAAAGCTTTATCTAAGAATACCGGCGCAGAGCTTGATAAGAGCGGCAGGGTTGTAGTTAATCCTGATCTGAGCGTTCCTGGGCACCCTAATATATTTATTGTTGGAGACCTTGCCCATTTGTCACTCGAAGGACAAGAGCCATTACCAGGAGTAGCAACAGTTGCAATGCAGGAAGGCAAATATGTAGCTAAACTGATACTAAACAGATTAAAAGGTAAAGAGACAAAACCATTTAAGTATGAAGAGAAAGGCAATTTAGCGGTAATAGGAACGAACTCAGCTGTAGCAGATTTGGGGAAGTTTCAATTCGCAGGCTTTTTCGCTTGGCTTGTTTGGGCATTTGTTCACATCAGATACCTAATTGAATTCGACAGTAAAGTAATAGTGCTTTTCAGGTGGTCTTGGAACTACTTCACCAGAAAAAGGGGCGTTAGACTAATTACAGGTGAGGATCCATTTCCACTTGTAGATTCGAAAAAGAAATGAATAATAAGTACTATTAAGCCAATAAGGATATCAACTTAAGCAAGATCAATGAAGTTGACTTTAGCAACTCGTATTGGTACTGTATACTGAGAGGTATAAATTATGATTGGTGGACTTGGCGTTTGGGAATTATTAATAATCTTAGGGATTCTGCTGCTGGTTTTTGGTCCTAGCAGGCTCGGAGATCTTGGCTCTTCTTTGGGAAAAGGGATAAAAGGTTTTAGGAAATCGATCAAAGATGACGAAATTGATGTAACCCCTGAAAAAGACAACTCTAAAAAAATTCAGGACACTGACCTCGACAAATCTGAAACCACTTCTAAAAACAAAGAAAAAGTTCAATAAGCACAACACTCTCGGGCATTGGACTTTTACACTTCATAAGCTTAAATTAATAAGCGTTACCAATAAGCGAGTTTAATTACTCATTCAAGAGCCCCCCTTTACAGACGAAGAACCTACAGACTTATTCCTTTTGTATTCTGATTTAAAAATTAAGAGTTGCAATATTTAAGAAGATAAAACTTATATCTTGTATGCTCATTAAAACTAAGACCAATCTCCCATATGCTTATTCTCAAACGGACATTTGCCGAGCCTTACATGCTCTTCAAATTCATGACGGAATTTCTTGACAATGGACTCAATAGGCATAGCACAGCCATCAGCTAATGCGCATATGGTAGTACCTCTCATCTGGGAGCAGGCATCTAACAAAGTATCTATGTACTCCATCTTCCCCTTACCTTGCTCTATCATGGTCAGCATTTTTTCAAGCCACCAGGTCCCTTCTCTACACTGCACACATTGACCGCAGGACTCATCTCTATAAAAATGAGCTAGATTTTGAGCAACTCTAACCATACAAGCACTCTCATCCATAACGGTAACACCGGCTGTGCCTAACATAGAGCCTGCCTCTGCCAGTGAGTCAAAATCAAGAGTGATGTCGAGTTCATCAGCCGTAAGTAGAGGCGCAGAAGAGCCGCCTGGAGATATCGCCTTTACTTTTCTTCCGTTAGGTATCCCTCCACCATATTCTTCGATCAAATCCCTGGCAGTAATGCCCAAGGGTATTTCATAAAGCCCCGGCTTATTTATATCGCCACATAGTCCGTAGATTTTGGTTCCTGTGTTCTTTGGAACCCCTATTTCTGAAAACCATTGGTGGCCTTTATTAATTATGTGAGGAACGCAGGCAAGAGTCTCTACATTGTTAATAATAGTTGGACATCCAAAAAGGCCAATCTGTGCTGGGAAAGGGGGTTTTGGCCTAGGTTCGCCGTTTTTCCCTTCAATCGATTCTAAAAGCCCTGTCTCTTCACCGCAAATATATGCCCCAGCTCCTCTGAACAATACAATGTCCAGATCAAACCCTGAGTTAAGTATGTTTTCCCCTAGATAGCCCTCGTCATATGCTTCTTTTATTGCTCCCTCTATAATACTAGCTCCGTAGGGCATCTCACCTCTGATATATACATATGCTTTGTGGGAGTTAATTGTATAGCAAGCTATCATAATTCCTTCTAACATCTGATGGGGATCTTGCTCTAGTATTTCTCTATCTTTAAAACTTCCTGGTTCACTTTCATCAGCATTACAGCATAGATAAATAGGCTTTTTAGAATCCCTTTGTATAAAACTCCATTTTACTCCTGTAGGAAACCCAGCTCCACCCCTACCCCTGAGACCCGCTTTTTTAATTTCATCTATTATATCGTCGGGATCCATCTTCAGCGCTTTACCAAGCGCAGTGTATCCATCCCTGGACTTGTAAGACTCTATAGTATGAGAATCTTTTATACCCACATAATTTCGTATTATTCTCAGTTCCGGCATTTATTCCCTCTGGTTAATTGTTAATATAGATTTAAGCTATAAATCATAGGTCTCTTATTTTAAATGGCTTTACTAAAGCTTGGCAAGTTATTAGATAAAATAATGCCTGTTCTTGTGCTATCTGTATATAATTAACTAAATGAAAAATGGCTGACTTTTACTCTGATTCGATAATTTTTCAATTTAATCTACAAAGTTTTATAAACATCGAACAATCTAAATTAGAATATTAGAAAAATGAGAAGAGCACCAAATAGAGGGCAAGTTTGACTGGCACAAGAATGTTGTAGTTCAAATCTTAAAGAGCCCAAACTTAAGAAAAGTGCTTCTTTGGAAAAGTATAAATAGCGCAAGAGAAAAGATAGCTCTCTAAATTCTTGATTAGACACTATTTCTATATCCCAAACTAATTCTATATCCCAAACTAACCCACTTAAAAGTTGAGCTTAAAAATCATTCACTACGTGTTCTGCGAATGCCATTGAGCAAGTAAACGCCGGCGAGATTGCGTTTAGTATATGAAGAGAATTGCCATCCTTGAGCACAATAAAATCCATAACTAACTTCTTGCTTTTCCAGTCTACAAGCTGAGGTCGTATCCCAACTTTAGGTGTATCCTCGATATCTTCAATTTTGAGTTCCGGCACTAACTTTTTGGCCTCAGAAAGCATATATTTCGTGAAACACTTTTTAGTTTCGCTCTTTGCTGCAGTTCTGAACCCCTCGTTTACAAAAAAGAGCAGAACATCTCTTCCTAAAATAGACAATGATTCCAATGAAAGATCATCAAAAAAGCCGTATTCCTCGCGGCCAAAAGCAGGTATTGCTGTAGGGCCGATGTATACATTGCCGTCATATGCTCTTGTGAAATGGACTCCTAGAAATGGGTTTCTTAAATCAGGGACAGGATAGATGTTTCCTCTAACCAAATAATCCCGGTTTTTCACGAGCTTTTTATAAGTGCCTTTAAAAGGCAACACCTTATACTGTGTGCCTACTCCAAAAGTGTGTGCTATCTTGTCCGCAAAAGTTCCGGCAGCGTTTATAAAATTGCTAAAAATTATTGATCCGCGATTTGTAGTTGCCGTAGTATTACCAATTACACCTGTGAATGAATTTCCTAGGACAAATCTTACATTCCCCGAACTCTCTAGATCTTCTTTAATTGAAAGTAAAATTTGGTTTGGATTAAACACAGCGGTGTCGGGTGAATAAAGAGCTTTCTCTGATCGCACAGCATATGGCTCAAGCTCTAAGAGCTCTTGAGTATCTATTATTTCTGATCGGGCACCGCTTTGATCAGCCCTACTCTTAAGTTCATATAGAGAATCTATTCTGTTATCATCTGTAACGATTACCTTGCCGTTGTGCTGTAGAGTTAACTCTTTGTCCCAGCAGTATTCCTTAATAAGCTGGTTGCCTCTTACGCAAAATTTGGCTTTATATGTACCAGGAGAGTAGTAAATACCCGCATGCAATACACCGCTGTTCCTCCCGCTAGCATGAGCACCCAGAGAGTTTTCTTTTTCAACAATTACAATATCATCGACTCCCTTTTTCAAGAGCTCTCTTGCAATTGTTAACCCCGTTATACCCCCGCCTACTATTAGCGTGTGGCAGCTTAGTTGCATAACCAATAACCTATCATTAGAAGTAGAGCTTGTAATTAGTCTTTAAAATTGGATAGCCAGTTGATTAGAGTATCTACTGTCGCTGTTGGGTTTTCCATACAGTCATGCCTTGCCTTCGGAATAAAACTCAGTTGCACATTTTCATTTCCGGCGTTCCTCATAATCTCAACTAAACTCTCGGGTTCCTCGTGGCCTACGATGTAATCCTCATCCCCGTGGATAAAGAGAGTCGGCAATTTGACTCCGGAGATTATTTCCTCTGTTTTGGCATTGTAAGCCTCCGGGCCTCTCATAAACCACCATGTTCTATAGGTGAATAGTTCCACATCTTCGGGATCAAAGGTTGGCCCCGTTGCTCGGTAAATAATAAACACCCTGTCATTTTGGGTAGTAACAGGATCGGGTCTTAGAACTTTTTTTGCTATCTCATAAATATGGTCGTATGAAGGAACACTGTTCCATTTTTCAAGCCTTCTTTTATTGGAGCGCGGAAGAGAAGAAGAGCAACCTTCTAAAATAAGACCTTTTACATTTGGATGAGAATTATTTACTGCATAATACACACTGATATTAGCTCCTAAACTCCACCCTAATATTATTATTTTACGGAAACCTTCTTTAACCAACACTTCAACAGCGGCCTCAACATCCATTATGGATTCATCAAATATAGCTCCGCCAAACATCTGCCCGGTAAACGCCATCCTGGAGTTTATTAAAAATGAACTAATACCATTTTCTTCTAACGCATTAGGCAATAACCTAGGGGTACCTCTGGCGAGAAAGTGTCCTAAGACCCCGTGTACGAGTAGTACAATCGGAGTATTATATAAGTCTTCTTCCCTATTAAACTCACCTGCAACTAAAAGTGCATTAATAAGAAAGCCGTCTTCTGCTGGGAAACTTAAAAGTCTTCTTTGTCTGGAAACCATTTCAGATAGTGTCTTCTATTAGTTAAAGCTTAAACCTTCTGTCGAGCCATCTTACAATAATATCACCTAGCTCTTCTTCTTTCTCTTCAAATTTATGTCCGGCATTAACGTAGAATGCTGAAACATCTTTATTCCCAGCATCTAGCGCAACCTGTGCAAGATCGTGCGTCTCTTCAGGTTTCACAATTTGATCATACCACCCTTGAATAAGTAACATAGGAACTTTTATTTCTGCGATTTGCTTATATCCCATTGCAGTATCGGCTTCCGGGCCCGCGAGATACCACCAGGTCCTATAGGTATATATTTCAGTATGTTCAGGACGGTAAGAATCACCCCTGGCTTTATAAATTAAGATTGTACGGTCATGCCCCGTACCTTCTCTGCCCGGTTTAATTATTTCCTTAGCCTCTTCAAGAACTTCATCATACGAGGGCTCACTGCCCAAGCTGTTCCATCTGCGGCGGATTGAATCGGGCATGGAATATGGTGCGGCTAATGTAATTACGCCCTTTAGATGAGGGAAATTCTTGGCGTCTTTTCTAAGAGCCGCGTATCTAAGAACGATGCTTGTACCCAAACTATAGCCGGAAAGTATAATATTCTTATAGCCAAGCTCCTCCAGGTATTCAACAACTCTATCAATCTGTGGAATAGTGTCGTTTAAAATTCCGTAGCCGAAAAATAGCCCAAAATTTGCCATACGGGTATTTATGGCTAGTGATGAATAACCGCCTTCTGCGAGTATTGGGGGCAAAAAGCGTTGACTGCCGTCCAAAAAGTTTCCAAGAAAACCATGCACATGGATGATAACAGTATCATTTTTCTTATCATCTTCATCGTGGATAGTACTGTTGTAGTAGAGCCCGTCTATCTTGCTCTTTCCGAAGGGTATAGAGACTAATTCCTGCTCCATATACTTTGTAGAATTATTATCTTTCATTGAAGTTTTCGTATTAATATTGGATTTGTGAAATCTTTAATAGATTACCCAATTACAACGACAAACATATAAAAAGAATTCAGATCTAGCAATTAAAGTGCGTAGCTTCCGCAATCTAATCAAAAAATGACCCTGGATCGTTTATGACATTATCCGCATAAACTTTCGCATCCATCCACTTTGCGGATTTGCCTAATTCAACAGTTTTCTTTGATACCGCAGCATGAGCAGTTATTAGCTCAGTTTTAGGATCCCAGATAATTTGCCAATTATCATCCTTGATCCTTCTGACCCAACCGAACGGAAATGTTCCGACATCACCCAATTTGAAGACTCCTTTAGCTTGATTGTGCTATAGATTTTATTGGATATTTTGAAAAGCTCAACTCTATTAGATTAAAAATAATTTTTTGCCGGCAGTATTTATCTTTACTACACCAGAGAATCTACCTAACATCAGTTGCTTAATCCCTATCGCAAACAAAACTGTATTCAAAATAAGCACCTAATTAGTACCCTTTGCGAAATTTTGATTGTATCGAGATTCTTATCAATTATCCTGTTGCATTATATAGTGAAGAAAATTTGCAAAAAAGGTGCAGAACGAACTTATGCGAAAAACAATTATTGCTCTCGGGACAATTTTTGTATTATTTATTATAATCTTTGTGCTTGCTGTACTGAACCTAAACTTTTTCATAAATAGCAACAAGGATCTTTTAGTATCTCAAATCGAACAATCCCTGGGCAGGAAAATTACAGTCGGAGAAATAAATACCGGATTTAGCGATGGACTTGGGATACGTCTTAAGAATGCCTCTGTAGGTGATGACAAATCTTTTTCAGACAGTGAATTTATAAGCGCCTCAGATATACAGATCAATGTAGAAATTATCCCTCTACTAAGCAAAAAAATTAATATCACTAAGCTAATTCTCAATAGACCTCTGATAAATATAATTAAAAATAAAGGAGGCAAGTACAATTTTGAGTCTATAGGCTCAGACTTGAAATCTAACAAAAAAGAAAATAAATCTGATACTTCTAATAAAGCCAGCGGACCTCCGCTCTTTGCATCTAGTATTGTTATTAAACAGGGTCAAATTAATTACTTAGATGAAAAAAGTGAGACAGAATTTCAAATACAGAAAACAAATCTAGGAATAAAGGATTTAGGTTTTGACAAGAAAGTTCTTGTGAATCTAGAAGCTGCTATTTTAGCAAGTGAGCCTAACATAAAGATAGGTGGCATATTTGGACCAGTTACTTCTGAATTAAGTTTTTCAAAGATGCCTGCAAAAGGCAACCTAGAGATAACAGAGCTCGACATCAATACGCTAAAGAAATTTCTACCTATAATTAAAGAATATATACCTCTGGGTCTTGATATATCAGGCCCTCTGAACGCAAAATTAAAGTTCTCGGGCGCCTTGGACTCAATAACGCTCACGAATATAAAAATGAATGCTTCTGTGTTCGGCGCTACCGTGCCGAACTTCGAACTTTCAGGCAGCATTGGTCCGATTGGGGAAAACAGAAAGAATTTTTCACTGGATACACAATTTAGCCTCCAAAATGCAAATCTTAGCAAACTAAGAAATTTCTCATTAATAAAAGACTCATTAGATAATAGCTTATCAACTCAAGGCACACTGGATTTTAGTGGAAAGATAAGCGGCACACCAGAGAATTTAGAATTTAGCGCGGTCAGATTAGATGCAACCGCTAGCCGTCTTGCCGTTATAGGAAAATTTCTCAAACCAAAGAACGCTCCCTTTGTAATTACCGGGGGAGGAAAGATTTCTAATTCAGTGATCGAATTAAAAAGCTCAGAAATAAAATTAGATACCTTAAAACTAAATGCAAGCGGAAAAATTCACCGAGGCACTACAAATCTGATAAACCTTTTAGTGCGTTCTAATAAAATAGATTTAGCAAATATGAGAGAAACATTCCCCTCTATAAAGGAATACAATCCAAGCGGGCGGGTGGAACTACTTCAGACCAACCTAACAGGAGAATTGGGAAAAGGACAAGTGCCGCAAATAAATGGTTCTCTACTATTAACAGATGTAACCATATATCCTCCATCCTTTCCCAAACCCATAAGCAACATAAATACAAAAGTTAATTTCACGGGCAAATCGGCCAACATTAAGGATATGTCTCTTAATCTAGGAAAATCTAATTTAAACATTTCTTCAAAAATCGACAATTTCTCACCCCTAGTACTAAGCTATACGGTTACCTCAGCAGAGCTTCATCTATCTGATATAAGCAAAGAAAAATCACAAACCGACAAATCAGAAGTAATAAAACAGCTCGTCTGTGAAGGTAAAGTCTCAAAGAAATTTGACTCTATGACAGTAAAGGGAAATTTATCATCATCTGAGGCGAAACTATCTGATTATGAATTACAGGATATTAAAACCAATTTCAATCTGATAGGTGAAACATTAAAGATCGAAGACTTCAGTCTAAAAGCATATGAAGGAGTTCTAAAAGGAAAGGCAAGCTATAGCCTTGGTCAGGATTCTGATTTCTCTATTATATCTAATGTGCGTGGACTAAATTTAAACAACTTCTTAAGCTCATTAAATTCGGAGGATGCAGAGAAAATCCAAGGCAAAGCGAATCTTGATATAAACATATTCGGCAGTGGGGATAATTGGAACGAAATCAAAACCTCTTTAAAAGGCACCGCAAAAACTGAAATAATCGACGGTGCAGTTTTAGATGTTAATTTAACTGATGATGTATTAAAAGGAGTTACTGGGGTCCCGGGGTTAAGTTTTTTAATTTCACCAGATACTAAGGATAAATACCCCCAGATTTTTACTGCACAGGACACAGAATTCGATGAATTCAAATCCTCATTTATAATTGAAAATGGCAAAATGGAGACAAGAGATCTCAATATCTCCTCCAAAGATTATTCAATTAAAGCAAAGGGATGGATGAACCTTGACGGCAAGCTAGATCTCAAATCCAGACTCCTTCTATCTCCGGAATTTTCAAAAGATTTAAGGACTGACATGCCTGATTTGAAGTATATAACCAATAGCAACAACCAAGTTGAAATCCCCTTTGCAATCACAGGAACACTTCCTAAAGCAAAAGCCAAGCCTGATATTCCCTATTTAGCCAAGCTAGTTCAGAAGGCTGGTATACGAAGTGTAATCGATGAACTTACTTCAGATCCCGATGAGCATCAAGAGCAAAATGAAGAGATAGAGACACAACCTTCACCAAAGAAGAAAAAGAAGCGTCTGGACAAAAAGATTTTTGATGATATAAAAGATCTGTTTTAAGAGCACAAAATCCAGAACACATCCTTAATTTACAACTAGTTATCGTAATTTATAATTAGTTGTTCTTAATTCAACACTAGGGAGCAGTAAAATGAAAAAATTAATACTTACAACAATCTTGACGATAATTTTCATGGCTCAATTTCCATTATTATCAAATGCTCAGCTTGAAGAAACTTATGAAGCTCATGGAGGACTTAACACATTTAAAGAGTTTAATGTTGTTGAATACGATATGAAAGACTTACCGTTTAGCCCGGTTGGAATTCTAAATGATCATCAGCTAATTGACCTCAACTCACGCCGCATCTTGATTACAAGCGATACTTATAAAATTGGTTTTGACGGCAGTGAAGCTTGGATTACTCCTAACATGGAAGCCTTAGGAATACCGCCTAGGTTTTATTCTTCCACCCCATTTTATTTCTTCGGACTTCCTTTTCTTTTTGCAGACCCTGGAGTTAATCTGAAGTCTCTAGGAACAAAAGAGCTCAAAGGAAAAGAGTATAACGTTGTCAAAGTTACATATGACAAAGGGATTGGGGACACCCCTGATGACGACTATGTGGCCTATATCGACAAAGATACAAATCAGTTGAAGCTTGCACATTACATTGTTACCTACCCACCTCTCATGCAGGACAAAAGCATCGACGAGCTTGAGCGCCACGCGGCTGTATATGATGAGTGGCAAGAAGTGGACGGGCTCATAGTACCTAAGAAGATCAGTTTTTATGTATGGTCAGATAACACTTTAGGAGATTCAGCACTGGGCTCTATCAGGTTTGAGAATGTTTCTTTCAAGAAAGAAAGTCCTGACCCGGCAATTTTTCAGAAACCAGAAGGTGCCGTGGCAGACAACTCACACAAAGCACAATAGAAAAATTTCTCTCTTATGGCATAATTAAGACTCCCAGATTAAGGACATTCAAGGAGGAGTATAGTTATGGCCAGCAAAAATTTTAGAGTTGAAAGTGATTCAATGGGAGAGATGACTGTACCTTCCCATGCATATTATGGTGCTCAAACAGCAAGAGCAATAGAGAACTTTCCTATAAGCGGAATCAGAAAGCACAGTCTTTTGGTTCAAGCTATGGGAATGATCAAACAGTCGGCTGCCGAGTCTAATATGGAACTCGGGCTTGTCTCTAAGAAGCAAGGGCGCGCAATTGTCAAAGCTGCTCAGGAAGTAATAGACGGCAAGCTGGATGATCATTTCGTACTTGATGTATTCCAGACAGGATCGGGCACATCAACAAATATGAACACTAATGAAGTAATAGCCAACCGCGCTAATGAAATCCTCGGATTAAAAATGGGTGACAAATCCGGCGTACACCCCAACGACCATGTTAATTATGGCCAATCCAGTAACGATGTATATCCTACAGCTATTCATGTATCGGCAATACTTTTGATTGACCGGTTTCTTATTCCAGGCCTTAAGAACCTACACAAGGCGCTTGCATCCAAAGCGCGCCAATTCGACAAGATAGTAAAAATAGGAAGAACTCACTTACAGGACGCAACTCCAGTGAGACTTGGGCAGGAATTCAGCGGTTATGCAAGTATGATAGAGCATGGGATTAAAAGAGTTCAATATGCGAAAGAAGAATTGTCAGAACTAGCAATAGGCGGTACAGCAGTCGGCACTGGGATTAATACAGATCCCCGGTTTGCCAAACTAGTAACCAAAAGATTAAGCAAGATGACGAAGGCTAAATTGAGAGAAGCTTACAATCATTTTGAAGCGCAGGGATCAAAAGACGCTGTAGTCCAAGCAAGCGGGTCACTAAAAACTCTTGCCGTAAGCCTTATGAAAATAGCAAACGATATCAGATGGCTTGGAAGCGGACCTAGATGTGGAATTGGAGAAATCTTAATTCCCCCAGTCCAGCCTGGTTCCTCGATTATGCCTGGCAAAGTGAACCCTGTAATCCCTGAAGCTGTGTGTCAGGTGGCAGCTCAAGTTATAGGAAATGATCTAACAATCACAATTGGCGGACAGTTTGGTAATTTCGAGCTAAACGTTATGATGCCTGTCCAAGGACACAACTTGCTTCAATCTATAGAGCTCTTAGCAAGAGTATCAAATGTGTTTGCTGACAAATGTATTAAAGGAATTAAAGCAGACAAAGAACGCTGTGAAGAAATGATTGAGAAGAGCTTGGCTATGTGTACTAGCCTTGCGCCGGTTATTGGATATGACAGCGCGGCTAAGATAGCTAAAGAGGCATACGAAACAGGTAAAACTATAAGGGAAGTTGCTCTTGAGAAAAAAGTGCTTCCAGCAGAGAAATTAAACGAGCTTCTTGATCCTTGGTCAATGACCGAGCCGGGTATAAAAAAATAACTGTAGAATAATATAGGGGACGCAGTTTCTGCGGTCCCTATATACTCTCTATTGCTCAAGTTGTAAATTTTTTTCCTCCAATATTGAATATGGTTTTTAGTTAAACCAATCAAATCAAATTACAGCACAATTTATGATTATCCTATAAATAATCGCTTTTTTAATGTATGCTAGAGCTTCATTATTAAGCGGCTACAATCGAATTAGGAGGACAGCAAATGATTCGGCGCTCTATTTTAGTAATATCAATTTTAATACTTCCATTATTTGCCTGCAGTAGTATCAAATCTGGGAAAAATATTGCTATTGATTCACCTCTTAAAAAATCCCAAACGAACAAGTCTCTAAGTGAAGCAAGGCAAGAGGTTGAAAAATCTAGAAGAGAATTAGACAACTGTCTTGAGGAATATTCAGGGGACGAAACCAAATGCAAGAGAGAAAAAGACAACTATAACCAGGATGTAGAAGAGTACGCTTCTCTTCAAGCAAATTAATATCTTTAAAAAATCTAAAAGAAGTATAATCTGAGAACGACAAACAGGTACTTGCAAAATGGCTAAATATATTATGATGAGTGTTTTAACAGATGAAGGCCGAAAGACTATGAAAATGAGGCCCGAGCGTATACAAGAAGTTAACAAAGAGATGGAAAAAATGGGGGTCAAAGTGATTACCCAATATGCAGTAATAGGACCCTACGATTTCATTAACATAGTTGAAGCTCCTGATAATGAAACAATTACCAAAGTATCCACTGAATTAGGCGCGCGCGGGACTGTTCAGATCATGACGCTTGCCGCAATACCTATATCAGATTTTGAGAAGCAGTTGAGCGGAAAATCAAAGAAGAAGTCAAAGAAAAAATAGGCAAATTACTGCAATTCCAAGAAATGACCAGAGTTGAATTCTCTGTATCTAAAACCTAATCTGGAAATCAAAAATAAAATCAACCTCAGCAATATCACTCGTCGGTCCTTCTACAGGAACCTGAACTGCGAAGCCCGGGCTTATCCTTTTGCCGAATCTTATCCCCGGAGTAATGAATAAATCAGTTTTACCGTTAGTATTATCTGAAGTTAACGTATAACCATCGAATTCGAAGAATATAGTCGGGTCTAATATCTTTATTGGAACATTTACACCGGCAGCAGCTCCATAATTAACTCTAAATTCAAAGTCGTCGTCTTGGAAGTTTTTGGCATTAAAGATGTAATCCGTCCCAAGATTTGCCTGTAAACTGAAAGCTCCTTTCCAAATAGCTCCTGCCAGATATGGAGTGGCGGTAAACGCTTGGTATATATATGCAGGAAGGTCTCGTCTGTAATTAGTAACTGCTTGAAGTCTCCCCTGCCCATCAGTAAAAGCCGTAGGTACCGCAACCTCTAAGCCCGCAGAAAGTACAGAATTAGAAGTCTTCATTATTACCTGTTTTGCACCCATAGTGATATTAGAGAACTCATAACCGTTTCTGGCTCCTTCTACGTTATTTACACCACCATAAGGAGCGTCTAAATAGAGGCCGAAGAAACCGCTTTCGGATGGCAAATCTAATCTTATTGAATAGAAAAACATCTGATCCCCAAAACTCTTATCTAATGAGACTACTTCTAGATCTGCCATAACTCTTCCAAGAGGAAGCGGTGATTCCAAAAATAAAGGATATCCGAGATCTATTGCTCTATCCTTTGTAGTACCTATTGCAAAAGGCCCGCTAAACTCAAAAGTTCCGGCGACAGGATTAATGATTCCGATTTGCCGATCTTTAACAAATAGCCTCATAGGGTTTGTTAAGTATGCTCCGACAGTTGCAACAGAATTGTTCTGCTCTATAAGCCACGCTGATAACTCCTCCATCACCATTCCGAGAGGGACACCAACACCCGGCGTAACGATCAGGTCAACTAGAGAGGGCTGAACCGCAAGCCCTTCTATTGCATATTCAAATAAGGTACTTTGAATCACCGACCCAAGAGCAGATGACCATCTGCTATGACCTCTTGCTCGATAAAACTGGTACGACAACATACCAAAAAACGGGTGCGCGACCCAGTTTACTACAAAAGTATCCCCATCATCCCATTTAGGTTTTTCTGTAACATTATCCCACCACTTAGAGAACGAAGTATTGAAAATCTTAAGACTTTTGTCTCTGACCCAGTACATCCTGGCTCCCCATTGTACACCGTACCAAATACCAGTATCGTACATATACTCTTTAAAGCCTGAGGGTCTTAAATTAACCTGCGATTCTACTAAGTTGGGTTCAGGCTGAAGGACAACATCTCCTACCTGATAGGTTTCAGCGCTTTGCTCTGAAACATGATCGATAGGCTCCTCATTTGCCAAAACTTCATTCATGGGAGCTATCCTAAATAAAATAAGAAGTATTAAATAAACCGCTACTACTCTCAATCTCCATCCTCTCATAGAGCTATATTTTAAAAATAACTCCACCCTTATCTGCATTCTAACAAAATTCATACTAAATTTGAAGAGGAGTTAAATTAAAAGATAAAGAATCTTAGGAGAAGTAACTATATCTAGGGAAATACTTGTAATTAGAAACGGACTTGAAAATCCATTAGGAAACTAAGCTTAGACACATCGCTGTCAGACCCTGAGACAGGTACTTGTATTGCAAAACCGGGGCTGAATTTTCTACCTAAACGAACGCCGGAAGAAACGAAGGTGCTGGTTTTACCAAGAGTGTCAGAAGTTAGCAGAGAATATCCGTCAAACTCAGCATATATGACAGGGGAGGCGACCACTGGGATATTTGCCCCTATAGAGGCTCCATAATTTACCCTAAACTCAAAATCGTTACCTTCGAGTTTGCTTGCATTTAATACATAATCGGTCGATACGTTTCCTAATATATTAAAAATCCCCTTCCAAGCTGCTCCCGATAAGTAAGGAGTAAAAGTCCAGGCTGATTGTAGGTTTATAGGAAAGTTTTTTCTGTACATCAAAACTGTTTTTAGACGTTCTATATTATCTTTAAATGCTGTTGGAAGCACTATGTTCATTCCAGTACTAAGCACTGAATTTGTCCCTTGAAATAAAAGGTGCTTTCCTCCAATTAACGCATTAGCAAACTCAAAACCGTCGCTTATGTTATCATCCCCAACTTTAACTTCGTTAACTCCCGATTGGGCAATTTTG
>Ga0307377_10004188_pt1 | contig 15878 bp, 23 predicted proteins | sample TR3MG_FD_202535 | JGI IMG/M metagenome (GOLD analysis project Ga0307377, IMG submission 202535) | Soil microbial communities from Risofladan, Vaasa, Finland - TR-3 | ecosystem: Environmental > Terrestrial > Soil > Coastal area > Acid sulfate soil | place: Finland: Risofladan, Vaasa | collected... | reverse complement strand
GCAAACGCAGGAATTATTACATTTAATTTAAATGGTTATAGAATAGACGCAAATGATGTATTCATATAGAGGTAAAAAAAGAAAATGTTAATATCAGAATTAGACAAATTTTTTGAAGGCGATAGTATAGCAGTAGCAAGTGGAGACCCTCTTGTTCCAGGAACAGATAGTAAGGTTTATACTATTCCTGATAAAGTTATTTGGACTTTGACAGAGTTTGGTGGAAGTTCAAACATTGACAGCACAGAAGTTGAATTGCTTTACTCTGATGATGAAGGTTCAACTTGGACAAATCCTTATGATGATTCAGCAAATAAGTTAAGATGTATTCATTTAGGTGCAGGAACTACAAGTAAAATCTTTTTCGGAGGATTAAGATTTGTAGGAAGTGGAACTGATGTTCAATTAAAAATGGTTGTTAAAAATTATAATCAAGTTAATGAAGCAGAAATTGTTGGTTGGTTTAATGGAATAATAGATGAGGTGCAATAATGCAACGAGTATATGAATACAAAGTTATAAAGAACGCAGATTCAAGTCAGATTACAGAAGCAAATCTAAATGTTTTAGGACAGCAAGGTTGGAAACTTATAACATTACAAAGAGGAGCAGATGGCAAATGGGACGCTATCTTTATGAGAGAATAAGGAGGAATTAAGATGACTAAAACTATAACATACCCAAACCCAGACTTAAAAGATTTTGAATGCACACAATTAAGCGAGGATAAAACAAGTGCTGTAACTCAATTTAAAGTCATCAACACAACAGACTTTGAAGCAGACCAATACATTGTGATTGAACAAGTTGGAAATGAAATTGCTGAACAGAATCAAATAGATACGATTACAGATTTAGAAACAATCAATTTGAAAACTACAACAGGGTTTGCACACGGTAAACTTACTCCTATTAAAAGAACTCCTTATAACAAAATCAGACTTCATAGAAGTGCAGATGGTGAAACTTATTCTCAAATAGATGAAAAAGATATTGATTGGCAAGACAAATACAATCAAGCAGTTTTCATAGACCCAACTGGAACAGATGAGTATTATTACAAAATAGAATATTATAACAGCACAACTTCACTATCTTGGTTTTCATCCCAAATAAAAATTCCAACACAAATTGGATACTTAACAGTTGAGGAATTTCAAAGAGAAACAGGAATTAAAGGAAATCCTGAAACGATAGCACACGCTTTAAAATATGGAGCGCAGATGATTTTTAGGAAACTCTATACTCACAGACTTGCTTTATCAACAGCAGAGCAAACACAGTTCAAATTAGATGTTGGACAAGATTGTGGTGGAATGGGAGCATTGGAGTTTGCAGACGGAAATCTGGATGGAAAGATTGACAAAGAAGATTTCCTGGCATACGAAGTTGACCAAGATGGTGTAAGAACCTATGTGACTTCTGACATAACAAGCATTGATGTTGATAGACACCTTGTAACATTTGGAAGCACTCATCCGACAAACGGAAGAACATTGAATATAGAATATGACCTTACTTTTAGAAAACTTGCAGAGTTAGACGAAGCAGTCAGAAGACTAAACCTGTTACACGCAGTAAACTATCTCTTTAGAAACATTCCAATGAGAAGAATGCAAAGAGGAGTTGGAAGTTGGAGTTTGAATGGTGTTAGTATTGACTTTGATGGTGCAGAGTTAAGAGAAATAATCACAAGCAACAACACAGAAATAAACGGAATAGTATCTGACATCCAAAGAATCTACATCAGGTTTACAAACTTGAGAAGACCTGAAAGAAAAAACTATGGATATTTGAGAAGCACTTTGCATTGGACATCAAATTAGACAGTCATAATCAAAATGGATGAGTATTACGAAGAAAACTTGGACTATGAATTGACCGATATGCGAGAAGATTATGAGTATATCTGGGATAAGAACATAGTGGAATGTGATTTGATTAGAGAGGAGAACCCCCAAGCAGGTGAATACTTTTCAGAAGATGAATCAGAAATAAAAATAAAAAGAAAGATTTGGCTTAATGTTCAAGGAGTTAGTTCAAATGATTATAAAAGAGTGTTGGCAGGTGTGATTACTCCAGACGCAACACTTCACGCATACGCAAAGTGGAATGATGATATAGAAGACCTTGATGTTATTAGTTTCGGCAAATGGAATTATAGAATAACAGGATTCAACAAATCAAGATATGATGGACAGGTCGTGTTTCAAGAGTTTGATATGAAAAGGATTGACCATTCAGGAGGTAGTGAACCTGGTGGTGGATGTTAATGATGGACTTAACAATAAAAGGGCTGATTGATTTCAAACGATTGGATGACGCAATCCTTAATTCATTGGAACTTGTTTATGTAAATGAGTTGAAAATGAGAACACCAAAAGCCACAGGAGATACATCAAAACATTGGTCTGTATTTGCACAAGGAGGTTACACTTATGTTTTCCATAATCCTGATGGAGTTGTAATTGCTTCATTGGAAGGGGGAAGAATCCCAAAGATTCAATGGGCAAAGAATAAGAAGTTTTTAAGATTCAAAAAACCATCAGGAGGAAGAAAGACAAGACCACCCATTCCTGGAAACATAGCATTTGAAAGTGAAGGATATGTGTTTACAAAAGCCATACGACATCCAGGATTCAAAGGCAGACAGTTCATAAAGAAACTGTTTTCAGATAAAAGTGTCCAGAAAAGATTTGAGAAAGTCCTGGAGAAACAGATTAACAAAATCGCAATCAAAACAATAAAATTATAGGAGGTAAATAAAAATGACAGAAGAAGAACAACCAGTTCCAGAGCAAACTCAACCAGAAGCACCTGTTGAAGAACAACCACAGGAAGAAGCACCAGTTGAAGAATCACAACCAGAAGCAGAAGAAAAACCTGCTGAATAAGTATTTAATCATTTTTAAATACTTGAAAGATAGAATATTACATATAGCCAACAAGCCAACCGACTGGCTCGGCTGTAATGTAAACCATTCAAAAAAACCCTAATGACAGGGAGGATTAAGTAGTATGACAACTATACTGAAAGGAAGAAACCACTTATCATTTGAACCTATGCAACAGTTATATAATCTTATTTCTGAAAAAGTTGCAGACATAAACGCAGTTCGTTCAGCAAAACCAACAGCAAAAGAAAGACAATGGATTTATCCTTCTACTCCAGAGAGCAATGATGAGAACTATCCAAGAGTTGCTCTTGTAAATGAAAATGTAAGATTTGAAGAATACGGTGGAGGACAATACAGTCACACAGAATCAGATATTTCTGGGAATGCACAACACTTTGTTATGACAAAAGTTGCAATCCTTCCAATCACAATCGCAGTCTTTGTTAAAAGAAAACAAAGACATCAAGTAACCTATTACAATGGTGCTACTCACACAATCCAAAATTCAAAACAATCAGACTTCTTGGGAGATAAGATAGAAAAGCACATTGAAATGTATAGAACTCAATATTTCATTCCAAACAATATGGACATCAAGATTATAGGAATGTCAGGAACTTATGACGACAATGATTTTTTAGTGGCAAAAAACATAGATGTTGAGATAACAATGATGGATGAATGGGAAATTGATTTGACTGACCCTTCATCAACAGTCGGAGTGATACAAAATATAAACACAGACATAACAGTCACACCAATAGGAGGTTAGAACTATGGGAAAAAATAAGGACAAAAATAAGGATATTGAAATGTCTGTTGACACATTTGATAGACAACAAGAAGAAACAAAACAAAAACTTAATGTTACACGAGAAGTAAAATTTTTAACAAAAGAATGGGCAATCCAGGAAGGATTAGACCCACTACTGTTTAAGAAATGGGAGAACCAACTAATGACAGAAGAAGAATTTAAAAAACTAAAAATGGAGAGAGGTGTATAAAATGGCGTTATTACCAAGAGTAAAAATAACAACCCAAGAAAATTTGACCTTAACTGCACCTGGCGCTCCTGCTGTAATAACTTTGATGGGAACAGCACAATGGGGAGATGTGGGAGTTGTAAAAACATTTACATCTTACGCAAACCTATTAGATTATTATAAATCAGACGCTTCTGATTTGACACTTGTCAAAGGAGCAGATGTATCTTATAATAACGGTGCATACATAGTCAAAGCAGTTAGAGTAGCGAGTTCCTCAAAAGCAAAATCAACAAATGGTTTTGACGGAAATGCAGGAGGGGAAGCAGATGTTCTTACAGTTGACGCAAAGTATGATGGATTATATGGAAATAATATCCTGGTTACTGTGTTAACAAAAGGAACAGGAAGAACTGTTAGTATAACAGACGGAGTGAATACGGAAAACTATTCCAACAACAATGCAACAGATGGATACGCAACAAACCAAGCGATTGCAGACGCAATCAATAATGGTTCAGCAATGGTAGATGTGACTGTGAAAGCAGGAAGTGAAGCAACAAACCTTGTTGACGCAGTAACGCAAACAGCATTGGCAGGTGGAAACAACGGAAGCACAACAGCATTCACCGACTACACAACAGCATTTGATAATGTGTTGCAATTAGAAGATTGGGACATTCTGATAATCCCTGGAGAATCAGATGACAGCAATCACGCAACAATGGTTGGAAAAGTAGAAGGAAGAGCAAGTAACGAAAAGAAATACGGAATGTATTTTGCAGGAGTTACAGCAGACGAAGACATTGCTACACAAAAAGCAAGAACAACTCAATCAGAAAGATTTGTTTTGGCTTCACCAAGTATGACATACTTGCCTACATATCAGGCAACAAACATCACACTTGATGGAAGTTATTTGGCTTGTGCATTAGCAGGACAAACAGCAAGTAGAGATGTAGAAATTGCTCTGACACGAAAGAATGTTACAGTAGGTGGACTTGTAGTTGATTCAACAACAGGAAAAGAATACTATAACAATGGTGAAATGGAAGAACTACTTGGAGCAGGAATAATTCCAGTAAGTAAAATTACAGGGGGAATTAAAGTTGCAAGAGGGATAACAAGGTCAAGTGACCAATCAAGCGTTTACTTTGAATTAAATGTTCAAAGAATTGTTGACTATGTAAAAGCACAGGCACAAATAAAACTTGATGGATTCTTGGGAGACCCTAACTTGTCCAGAATCAGAGATGTAATGGCAAGAGAAGTTGATGGAATCTTACAACAAGACATACTTGATGAAGTGATTTCAAACTATGAACCAACAGAAGTGACAGAAGCAATTAGCCCAGATACGGTTAATGTGTCAATGACAATACAGCCAACATTCGCAATAAATTTTATCAATGTAACACTTGCGATTAGTAGGTTATGAGGTGACTAAAAAATGGTAAAACAAAGAATATCCATAAAAGATGTTGATATAGCAATCAACGGTCAAATCATAGGTGGGGCTCAAGAAGCAACTGTCACAGTCGCAAGAGACAACGAAGAAGCGTATGAAGGAGGCAACTATATGCCAGTAGAAATTGTTGGTGGAAAATTCCACATAACAGGTTCGCTGACAAGAGCATTCATTGATAACGATTTACTAAACGAGTTAATGCCAAAACAAGCAATACCAACAAGTTTGACAATAACTGGAACAGTAATATCTGGAAAAACTCCTGGAAGAAACTTCACAGTTTTCGGTGCTGTATTTGATAGCGTTGAAATAAGTGGTCTTGGACTTGATGGTTATGCTACAAACGCACTTCCTTTTAAGGCAACAGATTATAGATTTGACTAAACAATTTTTTTTTATTTTTTATTTTAAATATAAAAAAACCGAGAAGGTGATGAACTATGAGACAAGTAACTGATATAAAAAGAAACAAAAGAACATTCAATTTATCATTAACAGAATTGAAGAAAGGAGATTGGCTTAAACAAATTCCTGAAAGTGATATGGTTGAATTAAGTTATAAAAAAAACTATCTAACAATCAACGATTGTAAGATAAGCAAATTGGGAGACCCAAAAAATAAATCCGAGAAGGATGTAATGGAGGATATAGAAAATGACTGACGAGATTGAAAACAACACAACACAACCTCAACCTTATGGTGAGGAAGCAAAACCTGTTACACAACCAGTAATAGAAAAAATAGCGAAAGAAGTATTTAAAGATGAATTTGAAGAACAACCCCCTGAACAAGAATGGTTTAGTGAAAAAGAAGATGGAACATTCTTGATTAAGACAAAAAGAGATGGAGATTTTATCTTTGACGACATACCTTATGATGAGATTATGAAGGCAAAGAAAAGAACAACCAGAACAGAAAGGGATGGTTCAGAAAGATTAGACACAGACAAGTTTGAACTTGCAGTAATATCAGCCAGTTTGATAGAACCTAAACTTGGTGAATTGGATATTATGAAAAAGAAAAGTTCAACTGTCTTCAAACTGAAAGGAGCAATCTACAAAATATATGACCTAAACTCTTTTTTGTAGATATAGCACAACAGATAGATAACAGAACTTTCATTGACGCTTTTGAAGACGACACAGATGAATGGATGATTTCTGTTGTTGCTTTCAGATGGAAGATACCTCTCTTTGAAGTAGAGAAGTGGAAGTTCAGCCAGGTAAAGAGACATTACAGGGCTGTTAAGTATGAGATTGAAAAACATAAAGAACAACAAGACGACACGGAGGAACTAACCTAATGCCATCATTTGATTATATATTTAAGCCACAAGGGATTGATAAACTTGTTGAAGGACAGAAACAATTAGTGAAACAAGCAGGTGGCTATAAATCTGTAATGACCAAATTGAGTGGTGTAAGTCAGTCTCATCTTGGAGATTTAAATAAAGGTGTTGACGCTTGGGAAAGAATTGCTACTTCTACAAAACATACTGCAAAAGAAATTGAAATAGCAAATCAAGTTTTGGATGAATTTAAAACTAAAGCAGATATGATAAATGAACCATTTGAAAATCTTATAAGTAATATGTCTCCACTTGGAGGAGCATTAACAAAACATAATAAAAAGATTGGAGATATGGTGACTAACTTCCGAAAGGTTCAACAGGCAGGAGGATTCACAAAAGTTCTTGGAGACTATATGGCAAACCTGGGAAACAAAGTTAATGTTCTAAAAGGATTTATGAAAGGAGCATTTGGTGGTGGAATCAAAGGAATGATTGCAGGAATAGGAACAAGTTTCTCTGCATTGCTTCCAATTATAGGAAGTCTTATGGCTTCTATATTACCAATCACTCTCGCTATCTTGGGAATTGTAGCAGTAGTATTTACTCTTAAACGAATGTGGAAAAATAACATTGGTGGAATGCAAACTACATTTGCCAAGTTTATGGGACAAGCAAAAGATATGTGGAACAAGTTTATTGTAGGATTTGACAAACTATTAAGAAAGATAAGTCCACTTGTTAAGATTGTTATGGGTGCTTTGATGATTCCTTTAATGTGGAGTTTAAAATATGTATCAACTTTATTCAAAGTATTGTTTATGGTTCTTGAACCAATATTTGATGTATTCGGTGAGATAGGAAAAATCATAAGTGAAGCATTTGGTGGAGGAGCAGAGAAAGGAATGGACTTTATGAAAGTTATGGACGCAATCCTTAAACCAGTATTGATACTTGGAAAGATTCTTGGATGGGTTGTTAGAATAGCATTACTTCCTTTATTACTTACATTCAAATTCATTGGATGGTATGTTGGAAAAGTAAAAGAAGGATTCGGAAAACTAACCGATACAGTAAAAAATGTTGTTGGTTGGTTTACAAAATTCACTTTTGTTCAAAAGATTATGAAAGGAGTTCAAGATAGTATTTCTAAAACTAAAGATTTCTTAATGGCTATGATTGAACCGTTTAAATACATAATTGAAGGAGCAAAGAAAGTTGCTGAATGGCTTGGATTTGGAAATGATGAAACAAAAGAAGCAACAGATAAAACAAAGCAACTGAAAAAAGCACAATCAGAACCAGTTAGTGTATCGCAAGTCACACAAAATAAACAAACAACAGTAAATAATAATAACAATGTTGCAGTTCATAGTTCAGGAGCAATATCAGAAGATTCAGCACCTATGATTGGAAATGCAATAAGTTCAAGTTTAACAACAGGAGCAAGGGTGACATAAAATGGTATTGTATTTAATTAGACCCCAGGACACAGGAGAAGACATCCCATTAAGGGTTGTATCTAATCAGAACTGGGGAGGAAATCAGCAAACAGTTATTTATGAATCTCCAGGAACAAACGGTGGAGTTGTCCTGGTTACAGGAAGAACAACAAACACAATCACACTTACAGGAAAACTATTAGCAGATAGGAATGCAAAATATCCTTTAATTGATTTGAATACAAAGAAGAATAGATTTTTAAGAATTAAAGACGCAGGAATGCCAGTTATTCTTATTGCACCAGTTGACAACAATGATACTGGCAGATATTTAATTACAGAATTTACAGGACAAGTTGTAGAAGGACTTTCAACATATCTTCCATTCACAATGGTCTTAACTGAATACAGACAGGCAAACTTGAAACAAACACAAGTCAACTTGATTTCATTAGAACCTGCTGAACAGTTCAAAGACTTATACAGAGCAAGAACACAAACAGGATGAGATATACAGAACGATTAAACAGATTGATGGAGACTGCATTACTGAAAGGTGTGAAGAATCTTGGATGGAAAGCAGATGAAAAAGAGAAAGCAGAGAATGATAAAAAGATAATGAAGTTCATTGATTACTTAAATCAACATTCTTGGATTCCAATACGAGATAAAAATATGGCTTCTCATCTGATTGAAGAGAGACTTGCAGGAACATCAAAAGCAAATGACCCTGTTTGGGATAAATTGTCCACAGACAAATCAGCAGTAAAATATTTTGAAACTCCAAGAACAGACCCAAGTCTTCCAATACTTTTGGTTGATGTTAACTTCTTGAGTAGCAGAGCAGGAAATCCTTTGAGGACAGATGTCAAAGGAATAGTGGACTTGATTAAGAAGAGTAAGAAATTAAGAGATGTTCCAATATATGATGTCAAGAGTGGAAAAGTAGAAGAAGGCAATCATAGAGTTGAAGCATTCAAACAATCAGGTATCAAAGCAATACCTGTTAATGTTCAAGGTGCGTGGGATTAAATGTATATAAAGAAAATAATGGAATTAGGAAGTGGAGATAACTCTCTGTCAACAGAAGATGTCCCTGATATTACTGGAGACTTTGACATAGACAATCTTTGTGGAGAAGTAACTTTCAGTCTTCCTTATTACATCACACTTCCTGATAGCACAACAGTTCAATACAATCAAGCAGATACAGGAGTTAACACAAATGAATTGAAAAAGTTTGATAGGTGTAACATTTATTATGGTGAATTTGAAACAGACCCAGGAGCAATAACTCAACACGGAGAAGAAGATTACAGAGCAGGTGGAGTTCAACTGACAAAAATCTTTGAAGGATTCATTGACACAGTAAAATTAAGTAAATCAAAAAGCAGTATCTCTTATAATTTCACAGCACTTGGAACATTAGGGATGGCTAATTACAAAAACCTTTCATACGAGCATAAAGAAGGAACAGCAGGAACTTTAATTCCTACTTGGTTACAAATATCAGGATTACAAATTGGAGAGTTTAACATTCCAGGACAAGTCCCTGCATACGATTACATTCCATTAAGCAAGATGAGATTCGTGGATGTTGACGCAGACAATTTCCTTATTGTTGGAAATGGTGGAACAGCATTGAAAGATGTATTGTCAGGCATAAGAGAAAAATATGCTTTAATCATTCATCAATCTGGAGATGGATATGTAAATGTTTTATTTCCATTCTTCCTGGTTAACAATTATGGAGACGCAGGAGTGACTGCTTGGGAATTTAACATCAATGATGGAACACTTTACGATATTGATTACGGAGACCTTACACAAGCATACAATGGAATTGTAGTTATTGGACAAGGTGGAATCAAAGGAGTTGCAGTAGATGTTATCGCACTTCAAAACAATGGAGGAGTTGTAAACTATTTGACCCTGGAACATCAAGACCTAAAGAGTGAAGAGGATTGTCAAAAGGTTGCAAGAGAGAAACTCCTGGAGATGGAAAAGAATTATTTTATCACAGTTAAAACAAAGTTTGACCCAAGATTTGCTGTTGGTCAACCAGTTGCAATCATAGACAATGATAAGTATGACGGAACACAAGTGTTCTGGATTAAGAAATATAGTTTTACAATATCAAAAACAGATGTGAGTTGCACCGTCCAGGCGAGTGCGGCAGGACAGACACTAATCCCAGAAGATTTAATTATGGCAAGTGATGGAATAGCAGATGTTGACATCCTGGAAATCAGAGACAAAGAATTAGACACAACTGATTGGAGGTCTCAATAATGTTTCCTGAACCATTCAACTGGGTTAAACTAATCAAGAATCTAATTCAAGACGCTATTGCTAAATCAAATATTGGTGTAAGTGTATGGCAAGTTACATCAATCACAACAAGAGAAACTGATGGATATGTTGAATCATACAGAGCAAACATAAAAAATCTTACATTCAAATTCAGTCTTGATGATGTTCCAATGATAGGATTGGGATTAGGACACGGAAAAGGAATAATCAAATATCCTAATGTAGGTGATTTTGTATTGATTGCTTTTCAAGGAACAAGACCGTTTATTATAGGAACAGTTTTTGATGATTTCGCAGACCCAAAAGATAGTGTTCCTTTAATCAAACTTGATGAACTGATTATGGTTCAGAAAGAAAAAGGCAGTATGTTTTTGATGAAAGAAAACAATGACATATTGCTTAAATCAGCAGATTCAACAGGAAACTTAAATGCAGGTGGTAAATTAAGACTTAATGCAGATGGTTCATTCAAACTATTCAACAAAGATGGATACGGAATTGAAGTAGATAGTGCAGGAAATATGACCTTGAGAGGTGTTACAATAAACGGAACACAAACCCCAGGCACATTTTAGAGGTTCACAATGACAAAGAAGATTTGCATTATAGATGATGACCAAAAAGTAAGAAATGTTTTAGAAGAAACTGTTTACAATATGGGATTTTATCCTGAATCGTATGCGAGTATGCACAGTTTTTTACACGCACAAGTTGAAAAATACAAAGATGGAAACTTGGAGGATTTACCTTCCCTTGTCTTATGTGATAAGAATTTAGGCAAAGGACAGAAGTTTGGATGTTCACATTGGAAGGAATATGCAACGGATACAATTTTAAACAAGATTCCAAGAGTAATGCTTACAGGAGAATATGTATCTCCCTGGTGTGAAGGGTGTGACCCAAAAGCAAAAGAATCAGTAACAGCGTGTTACAATAAAGCATTTATCATAAATGCAGGAAGGTTAGAAAACATAATCAAAAATTATATGAGGAAATGAAATTAAAACAATGGTTAAAATGGTATTGGAAAATGGTGAAGCAGAACACACAGGTTCAACTGTGGTTGGTGCTGTTAGTGGGACTATTGATGTTGGAAGTAACTCTTTTTTCAGCATTGGAGGGACAAGGGTCGCTGTCTCTGATGGCATTATGGTCATCCCATCCCATCAGTATGTTGTTTTTCCACCTTTGTTTCACAGCCATAATTTCACTCCTGATACGCTTCAAAATAATTATTTTTTAATAGAGGGAAAGCCAATCTTACTATTAGGAGACAAATATAGCCCTGACGCAACAGAGATTGTTGATGTTGGGAGTAACAACTTCGTAGAGGTGAACTAACGAAATGGTAACACAAGAACAAGCAGAATTAAACCCAGAAGAATACTTGGGCAGAGACATTTATCTTACACCTGATTCTGATATGTCTATCAATTCTAAAGCAGACCTTACGCAAGTCAGATACTATAATAATCTTCAACAAGCAATCGTGAATAGATTAAGAACAGGAATGGGAGAACTTCCATTACATCCAAATTACGGTTGCAGACTTCACGAGTTAATCGGAACTAATCCAACTCAACTAACACTTTCAGTTGCTCAATTACACATCAGAGAAGCATTATTGGGAGAACCAAGAGTTGAAGAAATAATCAAAATAAACCCTATATTCAGAGAAGGAACAAATAACCAGGTGATTGATGTTGACATTACAGTCAAGCCAATCAAAGATTTGGAATATTTGAATCTGGTGTATAGTGTGTTTTTATGAGGTAGAAAAGAATGGCAGGATTTGATATAAAAAGTCAACAAGAAATCATAAATGATATGTTGCTTAACATAGTTACAATCATTGATGACATTGATGATGTTAATGTAGGTTCAGTATTAAGAACATTAACAGAAGCATTAGGAATTGAATTGTCTCAATTATATGAGCAACTACAAAACATTTATGATGGAACAAGAATAGATACCTCAACAGGAGATGACCTGGACAATCTTGGAAAACTATTAGGAATAGTTAGAAAACAAGGAACAAAGTCAGTTGGAAATGTATCCTTCATAAGACAAACACCTGCAACTGTTGATTTTACAATACCTGCTTCAACAATAATTTCAACACAGCCAAACACGGAAGACCCTCAATTAAGATTTTTAGTTGATACAACAACAACTTTTAGTGCAGAGATAACAGCAGAATCACATAAGTTTGTTAATGGATTATATGATTATGTCCTGGATGAAAGATTTATGGATAGCATATCACTTCTTGATGGAACGGTAAGTTCAGCACCATTTACATTCACAGAGAACACAGATTTTGAAATCATAAAGAATTTTACAGGTGTGATTATTGACCCAGACACAGTAGTTGTCCTGGATGATTGTGACGCAATATCAAATTGGAATAATAGCACAGGTGCAGACCCAGTTGTTTTAGATAACACAGAATACAGACAAGGAACTGGAAGTCTTAAACTTGGAAAACTAACTGCACTTGATGACACAATTTACTATCATAAAGTTTTATCAACTCTAAAAGATATTAGTGATTTGAATGGACTTGTTTGGCTTTACATAAAAGACACAGCAACTCTAAACAAATTAAAAGAAATAAAATTAACAGTTGGAAGTGGAGGAAGCATAATCAATTCTTACTCGCTTAAATTTAATCAAAGTGCATTAGCAGTTGGATGGAATAAAATCAAAACAGATTTTACATTAACAACAATAGATAGGCAAGGATTTCCAAATGAGAGTGCAATAAATTATTTGAGATTAACAATTACAACAAACAATATTTCAGACCTTCTTGCAAGTGGAGATATGAATATGGATTTCTGGATTGGTGCAACCACAGAAGATTACAAAGGAGACGCAATCAGTTGGTTAGCAACAGGAACTCTTCCAGATAACGGAACAGATTTCAATACAACATACAAACCTCTTTCAAAGGAAGTTAGTTGTGAAGCAGAAAATGTTGGAATAACTTACAATGTTGCAAAAGAAAAAATTATTTACAAAGTTAGTTTCGTTTCAAACATTGATAGCGTAAGAAATTATGACGCACAACTGGGAGGAACTGATACAGAAATAGATGACGATTTAAGAGAAAGAATATTGTATGCAACAGAACTTTTAGGAAAAGCAACAGTTGAAAGTTTAAGACAGGCAGTTCTTGGAGTTGAAGGAGTTACATCAGTATCAGTTGATGATATGCCATTAAGAAGTAGAGGAGCAGAAACTCACGAGCATATAAGTTATGCAACAACACCGACCCTGAAATTAGATTACGAAGTTGCATTAGATAATACAAACTTTGAAGTTAGAGGAACAAGAGGAGCAACCCCAATAACTTTCATTAAGAATACAGATTACTATATGGAAGACACAACAATAATTTGGGTTGATGATACAAAAGACCCAGATGACGGAACACTTGTAGAAACAGATTACGATTATAGATGGCTTGGTCACGTTGATATTTTCGTAGCAGGAACAAGCACTCCGTTACCTGTTTCAATTCAAGCAAATATTCAAACTGCTGTTGATGATACAAGGTCAGCAGGAATTGATGTAACTTGGGCAGAACCAATTATTGTTACAATTCCAATTACAGTAAATATCACAGCAAGAACAGGTGAAGGATACATCTATGATGATGTCGCTGTTGAAGTAAATGACGCAATAGAATTATACTTGAACATAAAAGAGACAGGAGCAGATGTATTGATTGCCGAAATAATAGATGTGGTGATGAGTGTTGAGGGTGTATATAACACAACAGTATCTCTCCCAGGTGCAGATGTCATAATAAATGTTGATGAAATTGCAAGACCAGGAACAATTACTGTAAATGAAATCCCTTAATTTAATCATTTTTAAATACATAAAACCCCAAAATAATATTTGGAAACGAGAGGTATAGAAAAATATGACACATTTAGACCCCATAGGTTGCCCAAGCAGGATACAAGATGTGTTGGAAAGATTGCCTTCCTGGTGGGACACAAGCCCAGAAGGATACACTTACAAAATAGTTCAAGCATTTACAGAAGAGATGTGCGAGTTCTATGATGAGAGTGGCAATTTACATTTAGAACTTTTCGTTTCTACTGCAACAGGTCAAAGACTTAATGACTTGGGAGCAATATTTAAACTTTCAAGAAGAGTTAATGAAACTGACGCTTCATACAGAATAAGGATTATGGCTTTCTTTCCAGGATTTTCTGGAGGAGGAACTATACCTGCAATCAAAAGCACAATCAATCGTATGACAGGAGTGCCAGAAGGTGACATAGATGTCATTGAGAAAGCACCCCCTGATATGACATTCACAGTTAATGTTTTACTTGACAGCATAGAAGATATGCAGTTAAAAGACACAATAAGAGATGTTGTCTGGGACATAAAAGCCGCAGGAGTTTACCCCTTTTTCCTTTGGACTTTGGGAGGAGATTTACTTGCAGAACATATTACTGCCAATGATTTGGTGAATATGAATCCAATCCCACTTGACAACGCTTGGCATTGGGAAGTTAGTTTGGTTGATGGATTAAATGTTTGGTGGTGAAGATGGAGAAATTGAAAGACAGTTTAGGAATCAAAGGAACTTTGCGAATACTTGACGCAAATACAAGAACAATCCTTTATCAAAAAGACAATATGGTTGTCAATCTTGGATTAGCATACATTGTTGACAGGATGAAAACAGTTCCCCCAGACCCAATCGGATGGATTGAAGTTGGAACAGGAACTACACCAGTTGACCCATTAGACACAGCATTAGAAACTCCATTATTAAGAAAAGCAGTTACCGATTTAGACACAGACAATAACATATTGACTGTTGAAACATTATATGCAAGATTTGAAGCAATCGCAGTATGGAAAGAATGTGGAATGTTCAATGCTTCATCAGGAGGAACAATGGTCAATAGAATCAATATAGATTTTAACAAAACAGGAGATGACGCTGTGATTGTTCAATTCACCGTCACATTAAATAGGTTTTAAAAATGGCAGGACTACAATTTCATAAAAACGAAAGAGGATACACAGCAGATATGAACAATCTTGCGTTCAGTCATAAAAATGCAGTAAGAAGTAATTGCAAAGTTGTTCCTCACGCACCAAGTGATATGGGTGTTAGAGTTCAAGCAGGGACGGTATTTTTTGGACAGAATGTTGTTCCAGTATTACAACAAGATGTTGTGATAGACCCATCAGACCCTTCTTTTGATAGAATAGATTTAGCAGTAATTGATAACACAGGAACATTACTTATCATTAAAGGAGATGTAGCGTCTGACCCTCACACTCCAGATTATGACCCAGATGATTATGTTGTCCTGGCAAGAATGTTTATTGATGATTTAGCAACTCAAATTCCTTCAAGTAAAATAACAGACATCAGAATTATTAACGAAGGCATTGGAACTTTCGGAAAGTATGTTGAAGCAGGAATCACAGCACAAACAAAC
>Ga0307377_10004186_pt1 | contig 15882 bp, 17 predicted proteins | sample TR3MG_FD_202535 | JGI IMG/M metagenome (GOLD analysis project Ga0307377, IMG submission 202535) | Soil microbial communities from Risofladan, Vaasa, Finland - TR-3 | ecosystem: Environmental > Terrestrial > Soil > Coastal area > Acid sulfate soil | place: Finland: Risofladan, Vaasa | collected... | reverse complement strand
AGTGACTCTAATGATGTCTGGTCAGGGTTAAGGTCGGGCATCGCATCCATTTCAGCATAATTCAATCCAGACCCATCAGGAAGGATTGAACGGGCAAACATTTTTATAAAAAATGGTACCGCTTCGGAATAACCTTTATGTGCCCATGGGGCGCCCACCGTTCCACGAAGAAATTGTGTAATTGGAACAAAATACGAGTTGCCGCCTAGCACGTTTTTTACTACAACACCATCACTCATACCTTTAATAATTGTTACTCTTTGTCCCGACGTACCAGCTTTAATTATATAACCATATTCTTTACCTGCGGCAAACCCGAATTTTTTCATCACATATTTTCCCCTTATACCTTGCGCGGTCTTTTGGAAGAACTTTATCATCGAGAACTTTTCAGTCTTTAATAAGGTTTTGGATCCTACTTTGGCGGCACCCTTTACTGTTGCCTTGGTTGCGGTTTTACCACCAACTTTAACCCCTTCCTTTGCAACAACACCAAAAATATCATCGACACTAGTTTTTATCGCTAAGATAAAGTTATCTATGATTTTTCCAATTTTTACAATTCCGAATTTACCCAATAATTTTTTAGCTAACGGGCTTTGTAACGCTTTTGAAACCATCCTTGGAATTCCTAATACAATTTTATCGATAAATTTAGGTACCAGTTTAATCCCCTTTTGAACAACCGCCTTTTCTGCCCCTTTACCTGTCTTTAAAAAGATTTTCAATGGGGTAATACTTGTCTGTAATGCGCCAGGAACAATAACAAACGCAAATGTTATTGTTGCCATCACATATAACATTCTTTTCTCTTTAGGATCAGACTTAAATTGGGCCTCGATTATATAACTGATAGCGTTTAATGTGTCGATAATTGCACCAGATCCAGGGAAGACGAAATCTAATCCTGCTGATGCCAAGTCACCAATTGTGTGAAAGGTATCACTTAACGTCCATTTTTCTGTCAACGGTATTAACTCACCTGTTTCAGAAGAATAAATATTATTTTCAAATAGTACATATTTTCCATCCTTAGTGAATTTACATTCGGCGAGCCTTTGTTTTAAGTAATTCTCGTCAGGGTTTATACCATGAAGACCGAGTATTCTCTGTCTTTCGGAATCGGAAATTTGGTACGTCATAACTAATAAATATCTTGAATTATTCTTTCTTGATATATAAATAGTTTGACATTTATCTTTTACCTCATTGCCATATACTCATCGGGTGAGTCCTGAGTCATTGTGGGATTGAAAAGAGCTAACAGTTGTTCGTTTGGTAAAGTTAGAACTTCCTGATAGAAATTTATTGAGGTTTCCATGTTAATCTTTATAATGAGTTTCCTCAATGCGTTTTCATATCCAATTGCGGATGCAAATCGTTTCCCATTGTAGTTTGTATAACCCTTATCTTGTATTAAATGATATAGGTTCTTATTAATGGTATCACCATTTGATTCCACAGTTATTAGGTATTTTTCGTTCACGAGTTTTAGGTACGGTTCTAATGATTCGTTCGGATCTTCATACGAATAAAGAACTCTTCCGTTATCATATGTTCCGACATTCCAAACAGAATTTGTTACTGCAGCCTTCCCTTTTGTCCCAAAATGAGATTCTAAAAGACCTTGAGCCAGAACAAATATAATGTCAGTATTATATTCAAGACACTTATCCACAAGATAGTCTGGGGAGAGTTTAGATTCTGGCGCCATTCTACGAATAAGACTATCAACTTCAATCACCAATTTGGATTTGAAATTGTCTTTAACAGTATTGACGTAAATTTGTTCTTTTGATAACTCTGGTGGGGAATATAACGACCCATATGATCCAGGGGTTATAACATTTACATTGAAGAAAAACAATAGACCGATTACCATTCCTCTTCTATGTTTGAAGATAAAGTTCATCAAGGCTTTTGATACTTGTTTTGCCTCCTGTCCTATTCGATTCTTATTCAGTTTTTTCATAATTTTAAAATTTAGTAAATACAAAGATAATCCTATTTTTCGAAAAAACAAGAAAATCTTCGATTATTTTTGATTTAAAATAGTATAGAGATGTTCTGCAGCTTCTGTGCCACAGATAATTAGGTCTGTATTGGGTGGTCTCCATGGGCGCAACAATTCCGCGCGTATATCGATATCTTCGGTCGTTTCTATTTGCGATCGAACATATTCCATTAAACCTATTGGGGGGATTTTATCTTTGAGATTGTGGTCTTTTTTTTCCATTTGATTTGTCTCTACGAAAACTAAATTTGTCAAACCCATGTTGGGATATCTTATATTTGTCTTCTACTTCAACAATTTCTTTTTCTTTTGTTCCTAACACACCACCTATAAACATCTGAATTTCCTGAAGGGTGGTATAACTGTCCATTACTTTATAAAATTCATAATCTTTTAAAAGGGGATTTGTAATGAACACCTCATTACATCGATATGTGTGGATACGTGTTTTTTCATAATCGTGATCATGAATAAATATGGGAACATTCAGATTTCTAAATATTTCCATCGAATTATATGACGAAATGTGATTAATATCATCCAAAGCATTACTTTTCCACCCCACATATTTCAAATTCTTTTTGATGAATTCAATGTCATATGTGATGGTAGTTCTTAAACTTGGTTCGGAGTATTTGTCATTCTTAACTTCTCGATAGAATTTCCACCCAATATATAATTTCCCACAAAATCCAACAATAAAAGGTGAGTTCTCTGTGTATATTGACTCCTTTTTACATGGAAACCCAGTCATGATATTTCTGAAAGGGTTGTCACGCCTATGTGACCAACTTTTGGATGCAGTGAATGGTTTTGGAAACCCGTATTTGTTTTCATCAACCACCATTTCCCTTGTATAAACAATAGTCTTATCAACACCCGTTGAACCAACGACCCCGTCATAATAATCTTTATTTTTTGAAATGATATACATAATTTTAATTAAAGTGAAGCTGGAAGAGAGGGGATGTCTAATCATCCCCATCACATACAGATTTTAGATCGCCAGGATGCTATCTCAACTCAGCTTCACTCTTTGTACCCGGAGGGGGAATCGAACCCCCACGGCCTTTACAGGCCACTGGATTTTAAGTCCAGCGCGTCTACCAATTCCGCCACCCGGGCGTCACTTCAATTTATTAAGAACCTCTTGATTCTTCTTCACCCTCTTTATGTTTTTTAATAAAGAAGATTTGCTTTTTCTTTTTTGTAGTCGTTTTCTTGCTTTTCCCATTATATTACAGTATAAAATTGTTTTAAATCTTTTGGTATCTCACCAAACGGACACCAAGACCCCTTACCTTCATATCCAAAACATTCTTTTGTTATTTCACAAGCAGGGGAACAACATGCCCAACTATTACAACCCGTTTTATATGTACACCTCACACAATCTAAAGGTTCAGTCACTTGTTTAAATACTGTTGATCCCCTTTTTATTTCTTTCGTTTCTGGTGGCTTAGTTTCCATTATCGGTTATTTATTCTTTAAAATAATCAGGATCAACAATGATATTCGATCCTTCTAAATATTCATGAGCGAGTTGATTTGCCACAATAAAGTCTGAATCATAACCTTCATAATGAAAATGTTGAAACGCTTCCATCACCGCATCTTTATCTTCCTCTGTGGGAACGATGATTTTGTAGTTAGTCCACTTAACGTTTTTGAGTTCTTCTGCTGTTAAGTCTCTTTCTTCACCGTCGGAGTAATCACTATATTTTTTCATGTTAAAATCTTTATCACCTACAAAGATAAGAAAAAAATCTTTAAGAAAGAAATGTTTTTGGATTTTTAATATCGAAAATATCTGATATTGAGGACACCATCCTCATACCAAGACATTGTGTACACCCCATGTTGAGGTTGGTTGTAAAATCTAACTTCTGGATAAGGGTTGGAGGTAATCTCCCATTTACTTGACGTTGATTTCGATAGAGGTGTGGATATGGAACATGATGTTCCCATAAAACACAATAGTAAGAATATCCCTATTAATTTTCTCATGGAAGTAGGTATTACTATATATATTTCAAAAAATAAAATTGGTCCTCCCCGTAGGACTCGAACCTACAAACCCGATTATGGGTGCCAGATCCAAAGTCTGGTGCAATTGTCCAATTCTGCCAGAGGAGAATATTGTTGACCCGCCTGGGCTCGAACCAGGACTCTTCAGAACCAAAATCTGACGTGTTGCCAATTACACCACGGGTCAATGGCGGTGGTTTTTGGTCTATATTAGCGACCTTGGGACTACTAAACCTCGATATACAGCAAACCACCATAAACCTTCTATCTTATATCGAACCTCGTTATCTCGGTAGGGTTCGAACCTACGCTCTTCTGATCCAGAATCAGATGTGTTACCAATTACACCACAAGACAATATTGGAAGCGGTATGGGACTCGAACCCATACTACACGGCCCCACGCCATGCGTTCTCGGTAGTACTACCTCGCCAATTATTACTAACCGCTTCGTTTGGGGTGAAAGAGGGGACTTGAACCCCCATGGTCCTTTCGGATTCCAGATCCACAGTCTGGTCGGGCACCAATTACCGGCTACAATCACCATGTTAAAAGAGGGGTTAGTTGGCCATGCTCAATATGGGTATCGGCTACCCCCCATAAAGCTAAGTATTCCCCCTCTTTTGTCGAATAGGAGGGACTCGAACCCCCGACCCCATGCTCCCAAAGCACGTATTCTACCAACTGAACTACTACTCGTTAAAAAAATTGTCGGGGTACAAGGGCTCGAACCTTGGACCTCCTGGTCCCAAACCAGGCACGCTACCAACTGCGCCACACCCCGAATTAGGCTTTAACCTTATAATACACCCTTATTAGGCTATAACCTTATTATCGGTTTATTCAACGATAAACATACATTATCGTTTAATAAGACGATAAATTGTACGCCCGGGAGGACTCGAACCCCACATCTCAAGATCCGTAGTCTAGTGTTCTATCCAATTGAACTACGGGCGCATGTTGAATTTTCTATGGTTCCGTCATATCCGTCCTATGAAAATTCTAAACAGTCTCCGTGCTGTACACCTGAAGGGATTCGAACCCACATTTTCATCCAATTACCCATCTCTGGTTCCGAAGACCAGGGGGATACAGGTGTATCAAAAAAACCAATACGTCAAAGTACTCTTTGTCTGGATGGCTGGATTCGAACCAGCGGACCCGTGCTTCCAGGGCACGGTAGTGTGGCCATCTGCAATACACCCAGGTGCATAAAAAAAGTCCCCACTCAATTTGAATGGGGACCTCTTGTCTAATCTAAAAACTTTTCTCTTCGAAAAACTTAAACATAGTTCACCCATTCAACCACTCGTGGTTGTACTTGGGGGCGCTGATGTAATAAATTTTTCATTTTCCTAAAAATTAATCTGTACAAATGTACGTAATAAAACTATAAATACCAAATAAAACTGAAACTTTCTTCTCAGATTAAATATTTTTTTATTTGGGGTGACATCGTCTTCATTTAAACCCCTCATTTTCTTATAATTATCGAAAGAAAACCCTACGTGTTGGTATGGACTAGATGGAAATTGTGGCACGCCAGGTAGGATTTGAACCCACGAACTCTTACGAGACTAGTTTTGGAGACTAGCGCCTTTAACCACTCGGCAACTGACGTATTTCTTATTGTTTTAATCGTTTATAAATCACAATTGATATATAATCGTTCCCAAATTTTTCGGGTTTTATTTCATAATAATAGATGGCCTCCCATCCATCATTACCATTTTTATTAAGTTCCTCATTGATTTCAATATTTGACTTGAACTTAAATTCAACCCTTCTGTATTCCCACATCATTTTTGTTTATGATAAATAGTAGCCCGGGCGGGACTCGAACCCGCACTGGATCCGGGTTTGAGCCGGTTAACTGTGCCATTTTGTATAATCCACAGGGCCAAAAATAATTATGAATCGACGGGACTCGAACCCGCAATTTCTTTCGTAGAATACCTTACTACTTAAACGCCCGATTCAGCCCACATATAGGTAATCCATTTTTGGGATTCAGTCAGGTGAGTATTCCTATTCCTCCACGAAACATAATTGTAGCCCTGATGGGAGTCGAACCCATACGAGATCGGGGTTTAAGCCCGTTAGCTGTGCCAGTTTACATAATCCACAAGGCCATTCAAACAGTAAAAAACTCTTTTTTTAATGTTTACTCAAATTTTGACATTAAAATTTTGGTGGATACGTCGGGACTCGAACCCAATCCCCGCGGTGCAAGCGCAGTATTCTAGCCAGTTGAACTAACGACCCATTGGTGGAGAAGAAGGGGCTCGAACCCTCGACATCCTGAGTGCAAATCAGGTGCTCTAGCCATCTGAGCTACATCCCCATTGGTACGGAAGGTGGGACTCGAACCCACACGCCCTCACGGGCACCAGATCCTAAGTCTGGCGCGTCTACCAATTCCGCCACATCCGCATAAAAAATTGAACATCGACTACAACACGTTTATCCTACTTTCTTGGCAAGGACTCCATCATGGGTTCCGTTAATTCGTGTGATTTTATAACCCCATACGGAACAAGCGGGGTATTCAATTTAGTCTCGAAGGTGGGACTCGAACCCACACGCCCTTGCGGGCACCAGCTCCTTAGGCTGGCGCGTCTACCAGTTCCGCCACTTCGAGATAAAACTAAAATTGATATGTGAATTCCTCATCACTCCAACCGTCGGACTGCTATCGAAATTAGTTTTTGTACACCCTGACGGATTCGAACCGCCGTTATACTACTCGCCTCCTCCTTGTAAGGGAGGTGCTCTTGACCAACTGAGCTAAGGGTGCAATTTGGATAACATATTAGTCGGAATGACCGATATTCGGAGTTTCTATCCAATATGTTATCTACTTTGTAGTCCCAACGGGAATCGAACCCGTGTTACCAGGATGAAAACCTGGCGTCCTAACCCCTAGACGATGGGACCATTTGTCTGTCCAATTCCAAGTTAGAAATATCCTGATTAGCTATCAGGGACTACCCTCTCTGGTATAGGTATCTGACCGCACTAAGTCAATATTCTTATAACAAACAACATCCTCTTGGAAGGATTGTAAAGTTGCAGTGACTCTCTGATGCGGGCTCAACCCGATTTTTTTAACTTTACTGTTTGCTTTCAGCAGACATTTGTAACCCCGATGGGAATCGAACCCACTCACCTTACGGAACTAGCTTGAAGGGCTAGCGACTCGACCTGTATCGTCCTCAGGGCCAAATTTTAATTCTCTGAGGTCTCTAACCTCGCCCCCGCCCTTCACGGACGGATATGCTCTCACTAAGATCATCATCATTTATAAACCGTATACTGAATATAAACTTTGATTCTCCTCGTATAGTGATCTCCAGGTCATGACTCCTTTCAATCCTAACTCAATTACACCAAAAGAATAGCCGTCCCCGTGGGATTCGAACCCCTCCTCCGCCGTGACAGGGCGGTACTACTAGCCATTATACGACGAGGACGATTGCAGTGCGTACCGGACTCGAACCGGCGACCCTCAGAGTGACAGTCTGATATTCTAACCAACTGAACTAACGCACTAAATTTCCATCATGTCAAAGAACTGTATGAACTGTTTTAAAAATTTTCGAACCAAACATTACCAGTCCATACATTGTAATATTGGTGTTGTCGTGTCGTGTAATTACTTCCGATTCTACTTTTGAAGGAAGACCTTACTACGTGTATAAAATATTTTATTGTTCTCATTTTATTTTTCTTTAAATTGTTAAAAACAAAAAACCCGACTCTGTGAAGATGTCGGGTTCTTTAAGTGGAACGTGGTAGTAAAAATTTTTATGTTCTACACCCGACAAAAGTTTGCGCATCCTCATCAGCCCATAATAGGACTTCTGCGTGTAACGCCACCAGTAATATGTCGAGTAAAGTTCTCATTGTTTCTTTCTTTTAAATATTAGTAAATTTTGTTTTTTCTCAATTATGGTACAAATATAAACTAAATTTTTGGATTTGCCAAATATATTTGTGAAAAATCACATATTAGCCCAAACGACTAGTTCATCTACGGTGACCTAAATTATTTTGAGTTATCATTTTGATAGCCGATTGTAGTAATCCAACCATATCGTCTTGAGGCAAATTATTTCTCCCGAAATCTTGTACTGTTGCTGTGATTTTCTGAAAAAAATTATCTTTTAACTCTTTGGCACGATATTCGTCACTCACCTCATACTCATCGCCTTCCTCCCCCTCATACTCATTATCATTTCTTAAAGATTCTCTTTCGAAGTCTTCGGCGTCACCACGATCATCATCCCAATATTGTTCATTAATCGTTCTCATCATATTGATAATTCTTTTTTGTTCTTCTTGAATTGTTCGTTTCATAATCGTATTTTTTTATATACCAAATGTTTTTTGAAAAAACTTTAATAATTTTTTATTGGAACACCCTCAGCTTCCCCTTCTTCAGTATTTAGGTCGAATGAGAAACCACTTGGTAACCTACTAAGGGATCCTTTCACCATTTCTGTTGCCCGTTGTATTTCATCTTCAGTATAATCTCCAACTGAGTCGACGTTAACAATTTTTAAAGTTCCCATATCAGAATCACCCTTAACTGTTATATCGATTGAGTCTTTTCCAGCATCTTCATCACCGACAGCAAAATGATACCCATCTATTGAAACATAAACGTGGGTATCTAATCTAAGTTTATCGCTTATCTGTTCGTTAACGTTTTTAAATCCTTGGGTCATGTTTTGATCGTACTTTGCGTGATAAGCGTCGTCTTCGTCAAACGCCTTCGGGTTGTCCAATTCCAAATTTGGTTCTTCGTCATCTGATGGTTTGAATCCCCGAATTGCCATTGCATCTGAGTGTGTTGCGGCGTTAAAGAAATGTTCTACCACACTCATGAAATCTGCTTTGAGTTCTTCATCTGATTTTTCGCCAGTGAAATTAGGATCTTCTTTGACATATTTTTCGATCGCAACCTTTAAATCTCCAAGATACCCAGGTAGTAATAAACTTTCATCGAGATCGTCAGTTTTAACTTCATCTTCAAATCCCCAATTTTCATTGACACCTCTCATCATATTGAGAATTCTTTTTTGTTCTTCCTTTAATGTTTTTTTCATAATACCGTGTGTATTAATATAATTATCTTCTATTATTAATAAATTCAATTTTTCTTGCTGAAAGTCACTTTATACGTCTTTCCGTTTAATTCGAAGGTGTCTTTACCTTCTTCTTTTGCTTTCTTAGCTGCCCCGACAAACGCATTCCCTTCAGTCATATCTAACGGTTCGTTCATTTCTCCATCATCAAAGACCTTATATTCTAACATCCCCCTCTCGTTCAATCCAACAAGATCATCATCTTCGTTAGGGTCTTCTTCTGGTTTAATCATAATATAATAGACGATATTTCCCTCTTCATCAACTTTTCTAGCGACACATTCATATTCTCCTTGTGGTAATAATAATCTGATTTCTTGTTGATGTTCGGGTTTGTCTAATTGTGATAAATCCCCATCGATGAAGATTGGTTGGTTTATGACAGCCAGTTCTTCCGCCCGACCATGGAGGTAAGCGTCTTTAAATTCGGCCTCACCAAATGTTTTGCCAGCATTTTCTGGTCGAACTAATGGTTTACCTGTTTCTATATCAGCACCAGTTAATCTCAACGTTTTTTGGGACGTATCAATCGAGTGTTTTTCTGGTGGGTTTACATCTTCATCTCTTGAAAGTTTTCCGAGGGCCATTTTCTCATAGTCACTTAATGATTCCATACCAGACGCACTAACTTTGTCAAGTAATTGATCCATATACTTTACATTTAGTTCTGTTAGGGTGACTCGACCCATAAGATCTAAAATTCTATGTGCTTCATTTATTACGGATTTTTTCATTGAAAGATTTTTTTATACTTATAAATATACCTGTGGCACGATATGTGATATTAACTATATTAAATAAACGCAAATTATGAAAAAACTATTTATCGTACTAATGCTCGTTCTCTTCAGCATAGTGTCGTATTCACAAGAAAGAGAACTTTCCGATTATGAAAAATATCGTATGGAGAAAGAGAGTGAGACATATCAAACCGATGAGGAGGTTTTCTACATTGTGGAAGATATGCCTAAGTTCCAAGGTGAAGATGCTGAAGAGTTCAGAAAGTGGATCACCCAGAATGTAAGATATCCACAAGACGCAATAAAAGATGGTATCAATGGAAAGGTAATTGTCTCTTTTGTTGTAAATAAAGAAGGTAAGGTCGTAAACGCTCAAATTGAAAAAAGTATTGATATTACTCTCGATGCTGAAGCGGTTCGTGTGGTTATGTCATCACCAAAATGGGAACCTGGTAAACAGAGGGGTGAATCAGTTAATGTTCAATTCACATTCCCAATTAATTTCGTTTTGGATAATCAGGAACAAACCGAACCAATGGTAATTAACAATTATTATATTGAGAATGACTATCCGAATTATAGTCGTTTATTAACCTTTGGGTACTCCTACCATTATCCATACTACGATCCTTTCTATTATAGTTACTATCCGTATTATGGTTATTCCACCTATGGGTCATGGTATGGTGGGTATTACAATTATTACGCATATTATGGGATGTATTATCCTTATAGTTATGGATATGGGAGTTATTATCCTTATTATGGTCACAATCGTTACTACGGACACAACAATGGTCAAAGATACGCCACCACAAACGCTTTAGGTTGGAATAGAAATTATTACAGTTCAAAATATAATAGTTACAGTAGTGGTTATGCTACAAGACCTCAAACTCAATCGGTAAGACCACAGATAACCCAAAGGTCAACGCAAGCGGTAAGAACTCAGACCACTCAACGGCCAACAAACGCTGTGAGAACTCAAACAACAAGATCATCTAACACCAGAACCACTCGACCATATAACGCCACATATGCGAGACCAGCGGCTAACCCACGTCCTGAGTATAATAGACAGGTGACAACACAAAGTAGAACGGTTCAGCGACCACAAACTCAAAAGTCAACTACTGTCAGGACTCCCACTCAACAACGTTCTTCAACGTCTTATACAAGGCCAACATCTACAACAAGAAGTTCCACAAGTTATTCGAGGCCAACTTCCACTCCGAGTAGAAGTTACAGTACGCCATCTAGGAGTTACAGCTCCCCATCTAGGAGTTACAGTACACCGTCAAGGAGTTCTGGATCAAGTAGTATGAGTGGATCGAGACCGGCTGGGTCATCAAGTTCTTCAAGGTCGGGAGGGGCTACAAGAAGATAAATATTAATTTAAGATCGGTCTGGATTTAGAGTCGATTGTTGTATTTATTAAGGACAATAATTGACATGAGAGAAACTACAAATATATTAATACTTGACGATTCTAAAGAGGACGCAGATAAAATTATCAAGGTTTTACGTAATGATCAGTTTAATTGCCCCATTGTATATTGTATAAATGAAATTGAATATTTGAAACAGTTGGACGAGTTTCAGCCCGATGTGGTAATATCTGAACACACTATCCCCGATTACAGTTCATTTATAGCGTTTGACGATGCTAGGAAAAGAAATCCAGAAGTTATATTCATCTTGACCTCTGGAGATATTCCTGAAGAATTTGCAATTGAATTACTCAAAGAGGGTATGGATGATTATGTCTTAAAAGACCACCTTCTTCGTTTACCCCACGCAATTGTGGCTGCCATCATTAAACGTAAATACGTTAATGAAACAAAAAAACTGGCAGAAATCAACTCTCAATTGACCATCGCGAATGCCCGGATCGCCGAGAAAAATAAAACGATGACACAAAGTATAATGTTTGCAGAAAGAATTCAAAGCTTAACATTACCAAAACTTGATGTCCTGTTAAAAGATTTCAGAGAGGCGTTTGTGTTATATAAACCCAAAGCCATAGTAAGTGGTGATTTTTATTGGTTTAGTAAGAAGGACAATGTCTTTATGGTGGCAGCTGCCGACTGTACGGGACATGGAGTTTCGGGCGCGTTGTTATCAATGATTGGAACAAATTTCTTAAATGAAATTGGTGAAGATAAAAACAATTTCACTCATCCATCGGATATTTTATCTTTACTGGATTTGAATATAGCATCATTGTTGAAACAGGACGCTTCTGGTGGATATCATGATGGAATAGATATTGCCTTTGTTACCATTGATAAAAATTATAAAAAACTATATTTTTCAGGATGTAAGCGTCCTTTATTGATTTACAAAAGTCGGGACAAAAAAATGGTGGAATATAGGGGTAATCCATATTACATTGGTGGGGTTGATGCGAATGTAAAGAAAACATTCGCAACTCAAGAGATTCCGTATCGATATGGCGATGTGATATATATGTTTAGTGACGGGGTCGTTGACCAATTTGGTGGGCCTGACGATAAAAAATTGAGGAAACAATATTTTATTGAAATGTTGATGACGTTTCAACATCTAAGCTTAACATACCAAGGTGAATTACTTGAACAGAAATTGAAGAGATGGCAGGGGGATCATTCTCAAACGGATGACATGGTGGTCATCGGGATAAAATTATAATTTCAGATATTTATAATAAAGTACAATAGACGATGAAACAAAACTTTTTAAAATTACTAGCGAACATAAAATTATATAGTTCGTATTGGTTTGCAATTTTATCCGTGTTGGGGGTGGTATGGGGGGCATATGCAATGTATTATAATTGGAAAGATAATAATAAGGTATTACAATCCAACGTAAATAAGATAATTCAGGTTCAAACCGTACAAAATCGTACCGATTCTTTATTGTTGAGACAGCAGGCGGATATGAAAGTTCAATTAGACGCCATTCAAGGCACAACAGAGTCTTTAGAATCGTCATATGTCAAACGTCTTAGTAAAGATAAGAGTTTAACAACAGAACAATTTCTAGAATATATGGACGGGTTAAGTTTCGATGTAAAAAAAAACTCTTCCAACGTGAACCCACCTTTGTTATACCAGAAGGAACTGACGGCAACCAAATAGAAATACCACGATGGGATGGGGAAGCTGAAATGTATCCGGTTGATGATAACGGAAATAGAATATTCATCGACTCTACCGGAAATGAAATAGAACCAATTAAAAATAAATAAATAATATGAACTTTTTTAGAAAAATAGGTGATTTTTTTTCATGTCTACTTCAGGAAAATTGTGTGTATTCCATTAAGAAGATCCTTGCATATGCTTTCTCAATATTGATAATTTATATGGCCATCTTCACGGATAAAGAATATTACGACTTATTATTCTTCGTTGGTGGTTTACTTGGCGTACGAGCATATGAAAGGGTACAATTATGGAAATCCAGTCCTAATGAGGCAACTCCTGAACCAGGGTTACAGGACGACGATATGTTAGGGTCAAAAAAACCCGCCAACACAAATAGTAAGAAACAACTTTTAACTGATTAATTTTTTTGTAGGTCTGAAAGAACTTTCATTACTTCAACACAGGTTTCATAATCCTCAATCTTTTCGAAATATGGATTAATGACATCTGTCAAGATATCTAAATTTGCCTTAGTAAATTCCAGTTCAGATTCGAATTCTGTGTCATCGACAGTTGCGGATATATTAACGGCAACTTTTTCTTTTTCTTTCAAAGCATCGAACGCTAGTAAAATTGCCCTGTAAATGGGGTCTCTTGTTTGATTCATAAATGTAGGATAATCCGTAAAGATATCCTTAAAGGATAATACAAATCCCGATTCTTTAATTTCTGGCGTCATTTTATTTATTTTGATATATAATAAATATAAAGAAAATTATTGACATTACAAAAAAAAACCCCGACAATGTATCGGGGTTTAGGTCTAGATGGGTTCAAAACCATCAGTTTTCTTAAACGAGAGGTAATCGACAAAGAGAACCTACAAGAGTATAAATATCAGCGAATATCGAAAAAGTTGGTTTACAGTATCGTTAACTCACCTTTTTTATTACATTTAATCTTGATCGGAACGTTTTGTTTGATGTTACCTTTCAATATTTCGTCACTCAAGAAATCCTCACAAAGATTCTGAATTATCCTTTTGACGGGTCTAGCGCCATAATCTTCTTCGGTGTTTAATTCAAAGACTTTATTGGCCACGGATGCGTGGAAATCGACAATATATTCTTTTTCCTTCAACCTTTTTTTAAGTCCTGAAATTTCAATTGAAATAATTTTCTTCAACTGTGCCTCTCCCAGTGGGTTAAACATGATATGACCGTCAAGACGATTTAAGAATTCGGGATTAAAGTGTTTTTTAAGTTCCTTTAATATGATGGATTTTTTATTTTCCTGTTCTTGAGTTCCATTCGGTAGGACGAATCCCAATCCCCGGCCAAAGTCTACAACCTTCTTTGCTCCAATGTTCGATGTCATAATAATAAGACAGTTGGTGAAATTTACATTCCGACCGAATGAGTCGGTAAGTCTACCTTCATCTAAAATCTGTAATAACATATTGTTAACATCTTTATGGGCTTTCTCAATCTCATCGAACAAAATAACCGAGAATGGGTTGTTCTTGACGGCTTCGGTCAATTGACCTCCTTCATCATATCCCACATAACCCGGGGGCGAACCGATAAGCCTGGAAACGTTATGTTTCTCCATGTACTCACTCATATCGATTCTAATGATATTCTCCGAGGATCCGAATAATAGTTCGGCAATTGTCTTTGCTAGATATGTTTTTCCGACCCCTGTTGAACCCAAAAACATGAATGATCCAATTGGTTTGTTACTACCCTTAATACCCACACGATTTCTCCTGATCGATTTGGCGATAGTTGATATTGCCTCGTCTTGACCAATGATTTTTAATGCAAGTTGTTTTTCAAGGGTAAGAAGGTTTGATGTTTCCTTTGCGTCAAGTTTTGCGATTGGAACTCCCGTGATATTCGTTACAATGCTATATACATCTTCGACCGTTATTGGATCTTTATTGGCGGTCTTATCACTTTCCCAATTACGTTTTTCGTGTTCCAATTTTTTAATCAATTTATTCCCCTCATCCCTCAATTGAGCTGCGAGTTCATATTTTTGATTCTTTACAACATCTCTTTTCTTCTCACTGATTTTGTCAATTTCCTCCCTCAACTTTTCGATTGTTGCAGGGATTTCCACGGTGACATTTTTCTCCGCCCCCAGTTCATCCAATATATCAATGGCCTTATCGGGGAATGCCCGGTCGGTTATGAACTTTCCCGCAAGTAAAACAATCGTTTCCATTACATTCTCAGTATACGTGACTTTATGATAGTCTTCGTATGATGCTCTGAGATTGTGAAGAATCTCTATTGTTTCTTCGGGGGTGGGTTCTTTCAGAATGATCTTTTGGAATCTTCGGGATAATGCTGTGTCCTTCTCGATGTGTTTTTTGTATTCATCGAATGTTGTCGACCCAATACATTGTAATTCACCACGAGCAAGGGCGGGTTTAAAGATGTTCGAAGCGTCCATAGACCCACTAGCGTTACCAGCCCCAACCATCATATGTAATTCATCAATGAATATGATAACATCACGATTTTCCTGGATCTCCACTAATATCCCTTTGATCCTTTCTTCAAACTGTCCTCGATATTTTGTTCCTGCAACTAATGATGTCAAATCAAGCGAGACTATTCGTTTATCTAATAAACTAGTAGGACATTCACCCTTGACAATTAATTGGGCGAGTTTTTCCACCAAGGCGGTTTTACCAACCCCCGCATCTCCGACGATTACGGCATTATTCTTTTTCTTTCGAGAAAGAATTTGTGCGATTCGTCGCACTTCCTTATCTCTCCCAACGACAGGGTCTATTCTACCTTCCTC
>Ga0307377_10004185_pt1 | contig 15883 bp, 19 predicted proteins | sample TR3MG_FD_202535 | JGI IMG/M metagenome (GOLD analysis project Ga0307377, IMG submission 202535) | Soil microbial communities from Risofladan, Vaasa, Finland - TR-3 | ecosystem: Environmental > Terrestrial > Soil > Coastal area > Acid sulfate soil | place: Finland: Risofladan, Vaasa | collected... | reverse complement strand
CGGCGCCGGTGGTTCGTCGCCTACGGCGGCTACGCCGCCTTCGACTCCTCACCACCGGCCATCATGATTGTCGTTCGACCGGACAGGATGATTGTCGCGCCCCATGGCTCCCAGAACCTAAAAGTTGCCATAACTGGGAAGTTCTCATAGTGGCCGTTGAAAACGTTTTCATAACGGCCATGACCTGCCGCTCGCGTTTTCTCTCCATACCGGACGCCCATCAGGTGAGGTCAACCGGAAGTGGTCATTGGCCAGTAGGGTGCTCAATGTTTTGGATTGAAGGCGGGCGTGTAGCGTTACCGGCGAGTGGCGTATAGTGCGGCGAGGTTAGCCGTCACTATAGCCAACAGGAGTAGCCGAGAATGGAATCATCAAAATTGCCTTTCCTCCCTATTGAAGCAGGAAATCATCTCGTTCTCACAGATTCAAAAAGAAGCGAGAGAAAAGGCGTGGATAAAGACGATGAATTCTACGATGAGGTAACCCCTAGCGGTGCCATCGTTGCCAAATACCATGTTTGGAATCACATGCGTATTTACCCGCCACAACGAACAGACCAAGGTTGGAAGAAGACTGACCTTGCTGGCAACGTGATAGCAGAGGGCAAGCAGTAACATCGACAATCAGGGATAAATTACTTGTTTTGGACCGAATGTTGGAAAAGTTGTGGTCTCAGTTTTTTACTTGTAGCAATTACCGGGGAGGCAACCCCTACATTAATGCCGTATCGCGAGTAGCCGTCATGCGTGGAACATAGGAGCAGTCTCATGAGAAATATAATATTGATAGCCATCTTCGTAGCAGTGACCGGCTGCGCGAATAGTCCAGAAACTCCGAAAGCGATATATAAATGGGAACGCCTTACCTACAGTAACACCGCTGTTGCGGCTGCTGATTCCACGGCAGTATTTGCATTGGTGTTCCAAGATAAGAATGCGGGTTGGTTCAATAAACGCAATCTAGAGAATGAGGGTGAATATAGACATAGACTTGCGAAGGCAGGGGAAGGCGTGACCGGCCAAGAATTTACTTTTCTAATTGTCCAAGACGACGTGGAGGTGAAAGCTGACCCCGATGCACTAAGGTATTCCGTTAAGATAAAGGAAAGTCTTGGCTCCAAAGTGACTGTCCAAAACACTTCGCAATATGGAGCTATTCACAATATGCAAAATGCGCTTGGGGCGCAAATACAAGTGCAAACAATAGAGGTTTTCGAACAAAACCTTGATATAGGTGATTTTGAAAAATTGCCTCCGCAACTTATGATTCCCTATAAATCAATTGGTATTACCGTGCAGTTTTCGCAGTCTCAAAAAGACCAAGATTCAATGTTCAGGAATTTGATAGAGAATAAAATGTTAGGCTTTGCAATTCGCGGAAAGATTGGAGACATCTCCAAATCCTCTAAGAGGCACTATGAATCCACACCGACATTCGATTCGCCTCGCATTTTCATTACGGAAATCGAAGACCTCCCCTTCGATATTGAAGAAGTGAGCCTCGTGGCACGCTCTCAAAAGTCAAATGAGTTTAATCGCCTTCTTGGCTACGCCAAGCCGCGATGAGAAGTCGGCGATAGCCTGGAATCGGGCCGGGGCGGATGCTGGCAATGCGACTATAACGATGCCAGCACCTTGACCTTGGCGGCGTTGAACTCATCTTCAGACACCAGCCCAAGGGTCTTGAGTTCGCCCAGCTTCTTGAGCTTGTCCAAGCCGCTTTCTCCAGCTCCAGCTGGGGCAACGGACTCCACCACCCGGGGCGCCGAATTGCGTTCCTCAAGGACCTGTAGCCACTCGTTGGCCAAGTCACCGAGTATCTTGACGGTGCTCTTTTCGCAGTTGTCGATGAGCGTCGTGCGTCCACCAGTGTCAACGTTGATTTTGCCCAGGAGGAATCCCTGAGCGACACGGACGGCCTGAACGTTCTTGTGAAGAATGCTGTGCACATCGAGGGAGCTTGAGAGCAGCGCGGCATCCAGAAACATAAAGCGTCGGTCGGTCAGCACGACCAGCCAAGTGGATATTCCAACGTCGGAGACATTGCTGTCCCCCTTGTTGGACATGACGCCCGCAGTGAAGGAAAAGACAACTTCACCCGGTTGAAGCTGCTCGGGCAGCCGGTTCATCTCCTTCATGCTGCCAAACCGGCATGAGCGCATGGTAAGGCCATGCATTTCGCAAATGGCGGGCCAGTCGCGTTGCTCGGTATGCCTTTTGTACTTGTCGTAGTTGTCTAGCAGCTTGCTCATGCTCTTCTTCCGGGCCGTTGATATTGTCGAAGTCTAATCCTAACTACGCTAGCCGTGTGCGAGGGGCAACAAGGCGTTTTTTGGTAGCTTAAACGTCGAGTGGCCGCCTTTCAGTTTGGTCTACTTCCGCATTGGGTCGAGAGTAACGGTTGGCGCCTTTGGGATAGCTGACGTTGGCCCTAATCTTGGCAGCCAGCGGGTGTCAGAGGGTACTGCCGGCCAGGAGCGCCCACTGACGAAATTGTCGTAGAGCGGCCAGTCAGGCGTTCTGCGTGTATGCTATCTGCGGCGTGAACACTACCCACCCCGGTTGTCTTTTCCGAGGTAGTTCGTAAGGGACTAATGTCGTTACGTTTGCTATGTTTGCCAAACTACTAAATCGTTTCGTCAGGAGACCCTCCGCGTTAAGGGAGGAGTCACTAGAGGACACGTGGATTGACACTAAAGCTATCCGAACTATGCGAATACCTCATTGCCCCGTTGTAGGTTCCAACCTTACAACTTCCAGTTAGCAAGTTTGACGCTTGCTGATGACGACTTAAAGGCATTACGCGGTTTGAATTCAGGGGAACGCAATGAAGAATGCAATGCGCAAATCTCTTGTGGTGGCGCTACTGTTAGTCGCGAGCAGCAGTGAGTCGGCGGAGTGGGTCAAGGTTGGTAGTAGCGCAATCTTTACCGCCTACGCCGATATCGCCGCCATTCGCAGGCAGGGCGAATTGGTGAAAATGTGGCACGTATATGACTTCAAGACGTCACAAAGAACAGACGCAGGTAAGGCATTTATGTCGATAATGGCCCAAGAGGAATATGACTGCAAGGAAGAGCGTTGGCGAACGCTTCATGAATCTTACCACTCTGGAAATATGCGGAGCGGGGAAACAATTGATACCGTCTCAAGTGGCCTTGGGAGATGGGAACCCATTCCGCCGGACAGTGTTGGCAAGGCGCTTTGGATACTTGCCTGTAGTAAGAGGTAGCCGTTCGCTATGTGTAAAGCATTACTCGTGACGCTACTGGCCGTTGTGAGTAGTAGCGCCGCGGCGGAGTGGGTTCGCGTTGGCAGCAATACAACCGGAACCATGTACGCCGACCCGACCACAATCCGCAGGGCAGGGGGCCGGGTAAAAATGTGGAATTTGGTGGACTTCAAGACCCTCCAAACTGATGGTGGTGATTCGTACTTAGCAAAAAAGGAACTGGACGAATATGACTGCGAGGAAGAGCAATGGCGCCTGCTTTATGTGTCTCGGCACTCGGAAAACATGGGGGGAGGTCAGGTGACTTATAGCAGTTCCAGTCCCATTGATTGGAGACCGGTCCCGCCTGGTAGCGGCGCAGCAATTCTGTGGAAAATTGCCTGCGGGGAACCTCGCAGACATTGAGCGCAGTGTCAATTACCACATTGGGCTTACCGAGCGTTTTGGCTTCGCTCACGATTGATGCGTTCTTGAGCTCTTATGACCGATAAGCCACTAGACATACAGCTCTCGTAGAACGCGCTTCGCGCAGGTCCTGATGGTTGTGTCTTGGAACCCTCCTCACAGCGAATTTCAAGCTCTCGAGTTGGAGTTATGGAGTTTCCGCTTCCAAGTTGTCGAGTCGGGGTCATTGAACTTCCATTTGATACGCGCCATTTCCCGGCCGAGTAAACGGCAAGGGCGAACGTCCGCTCTCGCTGAGGCTCGCGGACGGCTTAGGGTCGATAGCACGCCTTCGCATATAGTGCCGAGCGCGGGCTCCTTTTTTGGTGGCGGCACTAGGCGCATAATCCCCGCGTGAATCTTCCCGTATTCATTGCTTCGGTCACCTCGCTCGCCTTGTACTTCCCGGCATGGGCTGATACCACGGGCCTGGTCGTATCGGTCCACGATGGCGACACTCTGACCGTGCTAGTCAGCAAGCAGCAGGTCAAGGTGCGGCTCGCGGAAATAGACGCCCCCGAGATGCGCCAGCCGTTCGGCAATCGGTCAAAGCAATCCCTCGCCGACCTATGCTTTCAAGAGCGCGCCAAGGTCGAACTGATAGCCAAAGACCGCTACGGCCGCTCAGTCGGCAAGGTTGAGTGCCGCACCGTAAACGCTAGCGCGCACCAGGTAGCGACAGGCACGGCCTGGGTATATGACCGCTACAGCAAGCCAGACAGCCCGCTCTATTCCCTGCAGAACGAGGCCAAAGCTGCAAGGCGCGGACTTTGGGCCGATACTGAGCCTTTGCCACCGTGGGAGTGGAGAAAGAGGTAATAGCTGCTGTGGCGTTGATTAGCACCGGCACAATAAAGAAACACCAGTTGCTGCCGTATACAAGTATTCGACCACAGGGAAAGAGAGGGACCAAAATAGAATGGCTGAATACACCGAAAAATTCCCCACCCCGTTCACCCCAGGCCTACTAATGGAGCTGTCCGGGCATCTTAAACGTGCTGCTCAGGACGTAGACCCGGCGGCGGCCCAGGTGCGTGCCAAAGGTGTTCGGAACGTTCTGGATAGCGGTCTCCATTTGGCCCGCACGCCTATAGCGGCCCGGCACCGGGCACATGGAAAGACCCTGCGTCCAATCGACCTTTCGATGGAGGAACGAACGCGAGAGGCAAACGTTCTTGTCGAAATTAAGAAAGCTCGGGAGCTATTTGTCGCCAGGCGAACGAAGATGCGCGACGCCATTAGCGACCTGAACAAGCTAAAGTAGCGCTTAACTGCAGAGCGGCCGCTTGAGAAGCTAGGATAGACCCTAGCGGCTTCGCTACTTCTTTGTGAGCAGCGAGCTCACCACGCGCCCGCGGCGCTTCGGTTCACCTTTGCGAATAGCTGCGAGCTGTTGGGCAGACAGCGGGGGGTACCCTGTGCTGGGCTTTTTCTTTGCCCTTGCAGCCACCTCCCAGGCTGAGATAATCTGCTCCGAGCGCTCGATGTAAGCAAGCGCGCGGGCGAGCGCAGCATCCGCCTGCGCAGTGCTGGCGTTCAACTTCTTGATAGCGGCTACGAGGGCGCGGCGAGTCCGTTTCTTCATGGCGGGTTTCAGTATCAGTAAAAAATATGCATGACGCCGAGGTACTTCCCGACTTGCGCGCTGTGGCTGTGCATCCACGCGCACACGCGCTGCAGGTCCGGCTTCTCGCTGCGCTCTTCGACCATCCGATACGTGCTGCCGCTCTTCGTAAGCACGCATCGCGTCATCTCGTCGTAAGCCACGATTTGCGAGGTGTTCCACCCGCAGTGCCGGTCTGTGTTGTAGCCAAACAGCGCTATGAGTATCTGCCGCGACCGCGGCGAGGGGTGCCAGTCGAGGGTGATTAGCGTCCAGTCAGCTATGTCAACCACAAAATCGTGCTTTGGCACACTCGCCCGGAGTGGCGCGAGGTCAGATGGCGTTGCAATGCGCAGCTCTGCATGCTCGCTGTGCTCCGTGATGACGCTAGACAGCGCTTTTGGTATCAGCTTGTCGAGTGCGTCGCCAAACGCTTTGTCGTCGTCGCTCATTTCTTCTTCTTTGCCTTGGCGTTGTAGGCCTCGGCCCATCGGTTGAGGAACGCCAAGTCCTCCTTGTGTTGCTCATCAGATTTCTTCGCCCGCCGGTCGTTGTAATCAATCAGCTCATCACGAGCGGCATCAAGCGCGAGCTGCGCATTCGATACATCGTTCGTGGATTGCTCCCAAAATGTCTTGGTGGCATCGAGCACAGCCTCGGCTCGCTCTTTCGCCGACACCCCTGCCGAGGCTTTAAAGGCTTTCTGCGACTGCTCCCAGAATTTGTGGGCGGCCTCGGCTACTGCCATTGCGTCGTAGAGGTTCCGTTCGGCTTTCTCAGCTTGGTCGTAGAGGTTGAGCCGCAGACGGGTCTCTTTGGCCCGTGCTGCAGATATCAGCGGGACTTTCCCGCTTTTCTTCGTTGGTTTCATCTCTCAGGTCTCCGTCAGCCGGCATGTGCGCGCACGCATGCTTCTGCTGTGCTCAGCAGTTCCGGCCAATCTTCAGCAAGTGCCTCCTTGTCAAGGAACGACTCAAGGTATTCAACGTCCGCGTCGTCGTCGGGATAAGATGGAAAAATCCAATATGCAGGGTTGGAGCCGACATCCTTCCAAAGCCAGAACCAAGTTCCAAAGAGCACTTCCGGTTCGCGTGCCGCGATGGCGCAGAAAAGTTCGACCTCCCGCATATGACCCGACTTCAGCGCCAGTTGCGACTCCTCGGGGTCCTTGCCTTGCAACGCGAGTTCGAGTCCATCATCTAACAATTCCCACAACTCGCGCTTTTCTTCGCCACACCGCCTGCGTCGTAATAGCTCGATGAGTCGCGCAGGAAATAGTGGCACTCGAAAGAAAACCGCGGTCTTGTCTTGTATGCAAATCGTGGTGCCGTCCATGTTCTCCATACCGCCTCCATGCGTCAATGAAAAAGAGAAAGCACGTACATCTTGCGCGCTACGTGGCGATGACAAGGCGAATAAATGTTCCGATTTTGTTACGTTACGCTACGACTGCTAAGCAAACCGACACCAATAGAATTGAGGCCATGGTCACAACGCTTCATTCGCTATACATAGATGGCGAGCATTGATACAACACGCTTCGTCACATCGAGGACAATCAAAAAAGGAGAATTAAAATCGCACGAATAGGAGTGACCAAAGATGACGTGGCGGAGGCAATCTCATCGCTCCGCGCGAAGGGACGCCCAACGACCACGAGAGTTGTCCGACTTGAGCTCAAAGATAAAGGCTCTTACTCGACGATTTCTAAATTCTTAGATGAAATGGGCGCGAAGAGCGATGGGACAGTTGCGCAACTCGCTGAAATGCCGGAAGAGGTACAGCGGCGAATCGCGGATTGTGTTTTGAGCATGTGGCAGACTGCATGTAAAGCAGGTGCGGTCGGCACCGCGACGCTAAGAGCGCAGTTTGATGCACGCGTTCGGACTGTGAGCGCCAAGCTCATCAGCGAACAAGCGGCACGCAAGCGAGTGGAGGGCGAGCTGTGTGCGGCAGTGAGCGAGCTCCGCATAGTTCGGTGCGACAGGCATGTGCGCGAAGAGACGGTGCGGACGCTGCGCGAGCAGCTTAGCGTTGAGCACGCGCTACTTGAGCGGTCTGAGCGTGAGTGCAATCAGATGCGGAAACTGCTCGGTCCGCTAGCGGCATCCGCGTCTAAGAGGCCGGCGCGAGGTTCTGTAGCCGGGCGCGGCAGAGCTGAAATACCCGTGCGTGCCGCCACAATTAAGGGGGACGCGCACGTCTTGCCGCTTTAGCAGGCACGGCGTGGTGAGAGGAAGGCAACAGAATCGTGAGCTTGAGGCAATCGCTAATAGTCTACCGTTTGGCGTTCACCTCGTTGCGTTGACTCATTTCGAAGAATCACATTTTGCCCGGGCTATCAAAATAGCCCGGGCTTTTCTCGGTCTGGACGCCCCGTCCACACGTCGCAGCGCTTGTATCGGTCGGCCTCGTTTCTTGACAGTCTGCTGTGGGCTTAGTACGAGCGCGTCTTCAAGTCCAATCCATCGACGCGTTTCGCGTACTACATGCCCGCAGGGCGCACAGGGCGAGGTTGACGCGCTAGAAAATAGACGACTTCGGCCATTGCCCAAGTGTCTTGCCGACAGTATACGCGTAGCTTTGCCTCCAAGTCCGCCTTGCGCTCAGGAGTAGTGCCCGGGTCTAATGTGGCATAGAGGTAAGCGACCTGGGCTGCAGTGCCTTCCTGAACCTCGCCCAAAACTGTGTAGTCTAGTTCTGGCGCAATGACGGGCAATACCTTCTTTATGGAAAACGACCCTTGCATGTTTGGGTGGTAGAAGTGTTCTTTTACCACTGGTAGTAAGTCAAATATTCGGGCGAGGTATCCCTGCAGCAACGCAGTGTGCTCTGGATGCCGCTCGGCCAGTTCCTGAATTCGCCCACGTTCATAGGTTGCGTGGTACACGATGATTGGCCCGTTGTTACTCGGGTCTATAACTTCGCGCATTCTGGTAATGCAAGGAAGCGAGGGGTCATCCCCGGTCAGGTCTAGGAACTCTGCGAACTCGAACACGCCCGGTTCGCGCTCAATATGGCACGACCATTGGAACGGTATCTGCTCATACGGTCGGACTCCCACCCACCTTGGGACCGGGAAATCAATTCCTTCAAAGTCGAAGAAATAGCGTGGATAGGGCAGCGCTGAAAGAATCGTGTCACTACCTGGTTCAAACACGGCGTCGCCAGTTCGGTGACCTTGCTGTATGCGGCGATAGAGTACTGCCTGCTTGCCGGTCAGTTCCTCCGGGGCTGGCTCGAGAATCGAAGCATAGCCCTTTGTGTCACGAAGCTTGCGCGCTAACGCCTTTCCAGCCGAGTCGGGTAGCAGTTCAATTGGATGTTCCGGCCCGGGCGGCTCAAGCCCTTCGCAGTAATTCAGGAAGGGACAGTCATAGGGACTGGAGCATTGCTTTCCTGTACTTACCTGCGGCATATCTCCTGCCAATACCGCTGCGCCCTGGTGAATCCAGGTAGGTACGTTGACCGTCTGCGCCTGGGCCGCTGCGGTCACGTCAAGTTGCCGAAATAGCCCCGAGTAGTCATCGTTTCCCGGGTAACGCCACCGGTTGTTCAGCAAGTTGAGCTGAACCTGCGCCAACGGGAGGCCGGAATTCTCCATCACCCAGGCTTGAATTGCTACGTCAGCTATGTGATGTTCTTCGGGTGCGTCCGGGGTTACCTTGTCCTTCTTGAGCGGGAACGTCGACGCTTTGGTCTCACGCAGTATGTACCCTGTGCCACTTGGTATCAGAGCATCCGCTCTAGCATAGAGGTTATCACGCACCATCGGGAACTCGGCCGCCGCACGAATGGGTGTCGCTTCAAGCAGCGCCAACGCGTTTTGAGCCGCCGCAGTCTTGTCTTCAGCGGCCGGCGGCCATATGAAATTGTCGCCTAACTGTTGCCTGGCCTTTTCGCCAACGATGTTTCCGTCGACAGCACGGCGATAATTGCGCGCGGCGTCTCGTTCAAGCAAATCCTGCCGATTGTGCTCAAGCCACAACTTTCGCGGACATTGCAGGAGGGACTGCAGGTCAGATTTCGTAATCATTAGGGCAGCGTGATAATTGCTTGTTCATCATCCCGCGTATTCGGGGCCTCGGCGGGCAATTCCGTTGCCACGTCTGTGTGCCGACGCTTGCAAATAGCGCTCGACTTCATAGCCTGAAAAGAAGATGGCATTCAGCTATTCAGATATTATACGTCGTGGCAAGCACGGCCACGTTCGCGTAAGGGAGGGAGACATGGAGCGCTATAAGAATTTGGGCGGGAGTTCTGGCGTTGTGGCGTATGAAATCGCAGCAGACTCCATCAGGGTTCAGTTTTCTGATGGGTCTGTTTATCTGTACACGTACGCAAGCGCCGGGACGAGCAACATCGAGCATATGAAGCAATTGGCTACAAGGGGGCAAGGGCTCAATTCGTTCATAAACACTAATGTTCGTAAGGCTTACGCTCGGAAAGAGCGATAACGTCGTCAGTTGCGGGATTACTTAGAGAATGGCTAGTTTGCGCATTGGCCGTCGCCCCAACTCAGCCAAGAAAAGAATCTCCGAGCATTAGCGGCGGAGCAGGCATTCGTATCGCACGCGCCCGCCGCAGAGCAAGACACTGGCACTCAGATACAGCCCTGGGTCCGGGCGATTTGTAGAAGTTCGGGAGCTTCGCGCTGGCCGAAGTCCTGCCGGTGCGCCATGACACCCTTAGATTTCTACGCAACAGGGTTCTTGTGTAGAATGGCCCGCAGATGAAGGCCACCGTTCACAAGCTACGTCCCACGCTGCCGGGTCCTCTCGAGGGTGAATCCCCTCTCGCATTTGCAAGCCGTTTAGGGCGTCTGTACGGGGAGCGGATGACCGATGAGCACAGAAAGTCGCATGGCCACTACCTCACGCCCTCGCAAATAGCTCGGTTCATGGGCGAGCTGTGCCTGGACGGGCACGGCCCCGTTGTGCGTCTGCTTGACCCCGCCGTAGGCTCTGGAGTTCTGGCGGCCGCGGCATGCGAAGCGCTTGCGCGCAGCCCTACTCGGCCACGACGCATTGAGCTGGTAGCTTATGAGGTGGACCTGGGCCTCCGCGATATGCTGGAAGCACTCTTTGCCCACATGAGGGACTGGCTAGCTGAGCACGGGATAGAGCTACAGGCAAGGCTGGAGTTGCGCGACTTCGTTCTAGCCAATGCCGGTGCGCTTGAGGGTGGCATCCTGCCCTACGAGCAGGCATTCGATGCCGTCATCTGCAATCCGCCCTATTTCAAGCTGTCCAAGGCCGACCCTCGCGCGCAAGCGTGCCTCACGGTGGTGCATGGACAGCCAAACGTCTATGGCTTGTTCATGGCCCTCTGCGCTGCCACGCTGCGAGAGGGCGGGCGCTTCGTATTCATCACGCCCCGCAGCTATGCGAGTGGCCCTTATTTCCAGCGTTTCCGCCGGTGGTTCTTCGAACGAATACGCCCGACCGAATTGCATGTTTTCGAAAGCCGCACTGACGCGTTTGACGACGTACTGCAAGAAACTGTCATCACGGCCGGCTATCGTGAAAACGGCTGGGACGCGAACGACGGCCTTACGGTTAGGCTGTCTGTGAGTGGCGGTGCCTCTGATATTGAAAAGCGCGACACACGCGAGCTACCCGTTACTGACGTCCTGCGAGGCGGCTGCGCGCATCGAATCCTTTACCTGCCAGCAACGGAGGCGCACGACAGAGTGCAGGAGCGCGTAGCGGCATGGACTGGCTCCCTGCACGCTTTTGGCCTTGAGGTGTCGACGGGTCCCGTTGTCGCCTTCCGCGCAAAGCGATTCCTGCGAGATAAGGCGGGCAAGCGCACTGTGCCTCTGCTCTGGTTGCAGCATATACGCTCCATGAGCGCGGCCTGGCCTCTTAACACTCGTAAGCTCCAGCACATTGAAGACAGCAATGCCTCGGCCTACGTGATGCTGCCAAATAAGAACTATGTTGTGATACGGCGATTCAGCGCGAAGGAAGAGGCACGGCGCCTTACCGCGGCCCCTCTTCTTGCCAACCAGTTCAAGGGTTGCAAGCGTGTAGGTCTAGAGAACCACCTGAACTACATATACCGCACTGGCAGTAGAGCGCTGACCATCGACGAGACTTATGGGCTGGCCGCGTTACTGAACAGTGAGCTGATTGACACCTATGTGCGCCTCAGTAGCGGCAACACACAGATAAGCGCTACCGAGTTGCGCGCACTCCCCCTGCCCGAGCTGGCAATAATCAAGCGTATTGGCAAGCGCGTTAGGGCCAAAGGGGCCGACTTTGAAGCAGTCGTGGCTGAAGAACTCGAGCATGCCGGCCACTAAGCTGCCGGCCCTGCCGAGCGTTAAGGAAATTCAAGCCAGGCTCACCCTCATATTTCCCGACGGCCTTGTAAATCGCGGCTATCTCATTCGCGAGATGGCCGCCCGCACGGTGTACGTGTTTCTGTATGCCGGAGCCATCGAGGGAACAGAACGCTGGATACGCCCCAGTAATGTGTATTTGATGACAAGTCAGCAAGCAGACCAGCAGGACCCCGAGGCTCGTAAGCTTTGGTTCGTCAACTCCACTAAGAGTAAATACCGCCCAGAGGGGACACGCTGGTATGCGGATAACTCGCGCGAGCCGCTTCGCGACGAAACACTTAGGCAAGGATTCATCCCAACGGGCGCCGTTGTTTCACGCCCTGGGATTCCTGTCACAGCATCAACGCCGAGATACGCGCTAGAGCTAGGTTTCTGCGCGCTTTTTGACCCCAATCTGTTAGATGCCGCTCTGGCGCATGCAATTGACCAGTGGCAGGTAGCACACTTGTCGAAGGGAGCATTAGCCCGGTTGGCTTTAGTATCGGCGGGTGCCGGAACCGCGCAAGAAGGCAGTGTGCTGGTCACGTTCCCCAACGGTGAAACCAGAAGCCTTAGCACTGGCGTCAGCGCAACCATAAGCCAAGCCGTTATTGAACAGTTCGCCCCTCGATTTCTGCGAAGCCCAGCCGTAATTTGGCTTTCCGAGTCTGGCAACAAAGTGGTTTCCCGTGACGACAAAGTTGCAACGGCAATTGGATTCAAGATTGACCAGTCAAAGGCCCTTCCCGACATCATTCTTGTAGACATGGACGCTCCTGGCACCGGCGTGCTTGTCGTCTTTGTGGAGGTGGTCGCCACGGATGGCCCCGTCAATGAGCAGCGCAAAGATGCTTTAGCGGCAATAGCGACGGATGCGGGATTCAACGAATCGCATCTCGCCTACGTTACAGCATTTACGGACCGTTCAGCATCCGCGTATCGCAAGTGCGTGAGCGATTTGGCGTGGCACTCATTCGTCTGGTTTGCTTCTGAGCCAGACCATCTGGTGGTCCTTCGAGCGGGCACGCCCTCCCCTATCGCGACGCTGAACTAGAACGGAAGTCCGCCGGACGGGGTTACTGCGACGGAAGCCGACGACTATACTGTGAGCAGTAGGAAGAAAGGGCTACGCAACCCGCCCTGATGGACCAGGCGAGCGCCGCGGCTCGCAGTACCGGCGATAGGGCGCGCGTCCCACGAAAGTGGCCGGCGCGTCAAGCGCTTTGCTCCCAAATATCTCAGGCCAAGAAGGGCGGAGCCGAGGGTTAGCGAGGAGGAGCTATCACGTTATTTCATCGTTGGTGAAAATTTCCAGCAGCGTGAAATAATTAGGCGGGCTGTGGCTCGTGTGCGGCCAGTGCCCGGCGCACGCTCCCTTTATTGACCGCAAAGGTTTCGAGGAGCGCGAGGTGGTGCGGGTATTCGCGTTCCAATTTTGCGCGCACAAAGTCGGATAGGGGTGCCTCGCCTGCACACTCAAGAATGGCCGAAGTGATGTCCTCGATAGCGTGCAGGATTGCCGGCGCGTCGATTTGCATGTAGCGCGTGTTGATAGTGCGAACGCCTGCGGCTTTGCTCTCTTGCTCGGTTTCGGCCACCGCGTGCCCGGTTATCTTGGCAATGAGCATTGTTGGTATGCCAAGCCAGCCCCCCATTGATACAAACGACCGGCGCACATCGTCAGGCACCATCCGCCGCCCAAACGCGCGCTCGAGCGAATTGATGCACCCCACGAGGGCGGGCGAACGCTCCTCATCCTTTCCCTTGCGCGGCGGTGCGCCCGGGGGTGCCTTGCGGCCCTTGCGGATTGGGAACAAATACGGGCCGGGCATGTAGTTGTTTTTGAGCGGCTGGAGCACACGCTCGACCAACCACGGGCACAAGGGATAGACCATCGCTGGCGCGCGTTTCCAACCGAGCATGTCGGGTGTTGCGCTGTAGGTGGCCGCCGTGCAGTCGAGCGCACTACGGCGCATCTGCAAAACAGCGGAGCGCCTAAATCCGGTGAGGAGCGTTATCAGGTTGAAATTGGCTGCAATGGGGGAGCGCAAGCTACGCAGCGCGGAAAAGAACGCGGGCAGTTCGTCAATATGCACGTAGTTCGTGCGAAGTGCGGGTTTGCCAAAGCCGACGCGCTTGCGTAGCTGAACGATGGGGTTTGGGGTTATGTCGTTGCGGTTGTACATGCCGCTCAACGCGGCGAACAATAGGCGCGCCTGGTCGCGCGAACCACCGAGCGTTTTTGGCACGAGCGTTCCATCAGCAAGTTTTGTCATGACGCGTGTGCCATCGGGTCGCAGTTTATACAAGATGGCCGTGCCGTCGCGTTCCCCCGTTATCGCCTCATTGTAGATGATGTTCCAGTCGCGCCAAGTGAATGTGCGATAGTCGCGCGCCGCGATGTGCGCGCAGTGGCGCTCGAACGGGTCGTAGTAGCCGCGCTTGCTCCGCTCCGTCAGGGGCTCCGATGTTTCCTTGCGCTTGACCTGTTTGTTTTCAACATACTCGGTAAATGCCGAGCGTAAGGTGATGACCTCCTCAACCTGGGCGGGGTTCTCAATCCGGTTGCGGTGCTGGCGCGCAGCCTCGCGCGCCGCAACGAGCCCCATTGGTGGCAAAGCTTTCCCTTTGCTCGGGGTGCCGGGCACGCTACCGATGGCGGAGTTGTGCTCCTTGCCGCGATGCTGAAAGCGCACAAACCAAGTGCATTTTCTAGATGCGCCGACGCGCAATCCGAGGCCGGTGTCGAGCGCGCTGGAATCGTAGAACACGCCAGGCTTGCCAACAGAGAGCCGTTGCACGAGCCCGACCGTAAAAGGTGGGTGCGTTCTTTTGTATTCCGCCTCGCGCGCTGCTACCTGCTCCGGCGTGAGCACCTTGCGGGGCGCAACCTGCAGCTTTCTCTTGGCGGTGTTGCTTTCGGGCGTTGATGCAACGCCCGCGGTGTCAGTGCCTTTGCTCGTACGCTTTGCCATGACTTGCTCCGGTTCGGTGGCCGTATTTTGACGGCCTACCCTCCGGGCATTTTAACGGCATTTTAACGGCGGGCCTATACAGTTTTGGCAGCAATCGCGCCTTTTTCAGTTAGACTGATTCTAATGGATACAGGCCGAAAGTGCATAAAAACCTGTTTATTTAAGTATTTAGGCAGATAAAAGCAGGTGCACTATTCAGCTGCGAGAACTTGAGCGGCCCATAGCGTAGAACTCGTCGTTGGGCCGCATGTTGATCAGATTGGCCATGCGGTTGGACAGCGCGAAGAACGCGGCGACCGCGCCGATGTCCCAGATGTCCTCGTCGGAAAAGCCGTGTCCGCGCAGCGTGTCGAAATCGGCGTCGCTGATGGTCCAGGGCTCGACCGCGGTCTTCATCGCGAAGTCGAGCATCGCGCGCTGCTTCGGCGTGATGTCGGCCTTGCGGTAGTTGACCGCGACCTGGTCGGCGATGAGCGGGTTCTTGGCGCGTATGCGCAGGATCGCGCCGTGCGCGACCACGCAATACTGGCATTGGTTGGCGCCGGAGGTGGCGACCACGATCATTTCGCGCTCGGCCTTGCTGAGGCCGCTTTGCTTTTCCATCAGCGCGTCGTGGTAGGCGAAGAACGCGCGGAACTCGTCCGGGCGGTGCGCGAGCGTGAGGAACACATTCGGCACGAAGCCCGATTTCTCCTGCACGGCGACGATGCGCTCGCGAACGTCCTGCGGCATCTCTTCGAGCTTGGGTACGGGATAGCGGGTGATGGCGGTCATACTTGACTCCTGGTTTTGCCCCGCGCGCTGCGGCGGGCCGGAAGGAAAACAGCTGACCTATAGTGTATCAGCGCGAATGCTAGCCCGGGCCGCCGCGCCAGGTTTGATTTAAATCAACGGCGCCGGTGCGCGCGGCTGGCGCGAGACCGCGCAAGTGGCACAATAGCGGGCGGCAATAGCGGGCAACAACAGCGCGAACGCCGATCTTTCTTCCACGCGGCATAGGAAACATCATGACCCATCCCCTGGCCGGCAAGCCGGCCCCCGCTTCGGTATTGGTGGACGTGCCCGCGCTGCTGCGCGCCTATTGCGACGCGCCGGATGCGAGCAATCCGGCGCAGCGCGTGGCGTTCGGCACCAGCGGCCATCGCGGCAGCGCATTCGAGCGCAGCTTCAACGAGGCCCACATCCTCGCCATCGTGCAGGCGGTATGCGAATACCGGACGCAGCAAGGCATCGCGGGCCCGCTGTTCCTCGGCAAGGACACGCACGCGCTGTCCGGCCCGGCGCAATGCACTGCGCTCGAAG
>Ga0307377_10004184_pt1 | contig 15889 bp, 16 predicted proteins | sample TR3MG_FD_202535 | JGI IMG/M metagenome (GOLD analysis project Ga0307377, IMG submission 202535) | Soil microbial communities from Risofladan, Vaasa, Finland - TR-3 | ecosystem: Environmental > Terrestrial > Soil > Coastal area > Acid sulfate soil | place: Finland: Risofladan, Vaasa | collected... | reverse complement strand
CAAGGCTCACCATCAGCAGCTCGAGCGATGTGAACCCTTTGTCTTCGCCGAGAGGCGGTGGATAGTCGATGGACACCGTCGATGGCGTGTGCCCTTTGCCGGTAAGATTCATCTTTCCGCGCAGATCGCCAACTTCTACCTTCAGCTCCATTGTGCTGGCCATCTCATGTGCCTCCTGTAATACGAATGGTGCGAGTCTCTATTGGTTTGCCAGTGAGAGAGCTTCCTCGAGTTCTGATGGTCCATTTGCCTAATCGTTGTCCTGATGGACTCGATAATTTTATATTGAGTTTGCCTGCGCGGTCAATGATTTTTGTAGTTTACCAAATTCATAATAGATTGATCGCGTGCGTTAGCGAATCGTCCGCGAAAAGAGGGACTTACGGACCACACTCCCAATCGCATCGCTTCATCGGGGTCAGCGGTATTTGTCTGACAGCTGGTTGATCTCTTCCGGCAATTGAAAACTGCCGTCGGATTCAGGCACCAGATCGACAACGCGTATCACGGCTGTCATGTTGATTGGTCCATAAAGATGGGGGTACACCTCTTTGATCCGTGCATCATCGATAGTGATTCCCTTCGGCGACTCGTATATCACCTTTGGCTCAAGTTTCTGCTCGTCGATGCAGAGGAATACCAGGTCTCGCTCGTCGGGGAAGTGCCGGTTCAATGTATCTATTGCCTGCCGCACGGTGGAGCAATGAATGAAACCCTCGGTGGTAAGCGACGGGTCCGAGTAGTAACGTTCGGCGGAATACTCATCCCACGCCTTCCTGCGCGCAATGTGCAGAATAATGCTCATCTCTGCCTCTCTGGTTCGGAATGATCAACGGATCGTCGACGCCCGCGAGAGCGGTCGATTGCCGCTCTGTAGGCCCATCAATTGTCCACGAATTTACCGGTTAGTCCACACCGGTGGACAGGCAGGCTCTGCGTGTCACGCAGTGACGCAGTCGCATCTTGCACCTGTCCGGCCGAAGTGATACATCCGAAGGAATGGAAGACGTAACTCTGCATTCAATTGTTGATGCTCTCGCCGCCAATCCGTGCGTAGACGCTGTCCTTCTTGCGGGTTCGCGAACCAATGATACGGCTGACGAACTTTCAGATACCGATCTCTACGTCTACGGTTCGGCCGCGCCACATACGGGTGCCCGACGGGAAGTGGCGGAACGCTTCGCGGACGAAATGGAAATCGATAACCAGTTCTGGGAAACCGAGGACCTGTGGATCGTGAGAGAAGGCGGAGAAAAGGTTGAGCTCATGTACCGGAATTTCGCGTTCGTGCGCGACGAGTTGCAGCGGATTTACGACAGACATGAAGCGCGGGTAGGCTACAGCACCTGCATCGCGGCAAACTTTCTGTCATCGGACATCCTCTTCGACAGAGATGGCCGATTCAGAAAGCTTCAACGCGACTATACGCGTCCGTATCCGGATGAGCTTGTGCAGCACATTGTCGACAGGAACTTCCCTCTTCTTGGTCGATCATTCTCCTCGTATACACATCAGATTTTGACCGCGGTGTTCCGCGGCGACCTGATAAGCGTAAACCATCGGATCGCCGCGTATCTTGCGAGCTATTTCGATATCCTGTTCGCCCTTCTTCGGATCCTCCACCCGGGGGAAAAGAAGATGATGAAGATCCTTTCGCGGTCCGGGAGCGATCCACTCCCCGGATTGGCTGAAGATCTACCTGAGTTATTCTCACTCGGTGGTGCCGGGGACGCTGGAATAGAACGCGTCCTGCAGTCTCTGACCAACCATCTGAGAGACCGCATCATTGAAAACGGTTTCAGGGATCTTTCCGACTGAGCGACGGCAAGAATGAAGGGGATTGAATTCGGGTTCCTTTCGTGACGGAAATCCTCTCGTGTCTCGACGCGGGTGACGACGAATGGCGGACCTTCGAAGCTCAGGCGAACTGGACGACCGGTCATATTCGTCCGACTTGAAGTGCGCACCGCGTATGCATCACTGATTCGGTCTGATCCACTTACGGGAAATCCGCAATGATTCTCTGCAAAGTGAGTCGGCGCAGGAATAATCAAGATGCGTCAAAACGGCGCAAGCGGTGTATGAGTTCGGCAAAAATCGGCAGGGTGATCTCGATTCGATCTGCCAGCAACGCATAGAAATCTTCCTGACCGAGCCGCAGTACGGCTGTGTCGAGGGCAGCGACAACGCTCGCGGAACGCGGCTCTCCATCGAGAAGGGACATCTCGCCGAAGTAGGCACCAGCACCAAGCTGTTCGATTTCCCGCTTCCCGCGACGGACGGATACCACGCCATCGGATACACCGTAGATTGCATCTCCCGGGTCGCCCTCGACTACAATTGTTTCACCGCGTCTGAAGTAGAGCTCGTCAACGACAGAGGCAAGCAGGAAGAGGTCCTCTCCGGAGAGCCCTGAAAAGAGGTCGATTCCCTTCAGGACCAGCATCCGTTTCAGCAAAGTGCTGTCCGAAGCGTCGGCCGTTGCGGCGAGGCTGACAGGCGGAGTCTGCTCGGCGAGGTGAGCGTTTGCGGTGAAAAGGGGTGTCCCGGTTGCGGCATCATCGAGACTCGCCAGACTCATTCGCCATCTGCGGCATAGTATACGGATTATGCCGCGCGCAATCCCTATCCGCTCACCGATCAGATCGAAGAAGGCGGATGAGTCGAGTCGATACAGTTCAGAATCTTCGTCTACAAGAATGGTGGCAGATCGAAGTTCCCGATCAAGCACGGCCATTTCGCCAAAGCAGTCTCCCGGCCCAAGGGTGGCTACGATTTTCCCGCCGCTGTCCACTGAGAGCTTGCCTTCCAGGAGGACGTAGAATGAATCGCCCGCGTCGCCTTCATGGAAGATTGCAGTACCCGCGGATGCCCGCAAGCTGACCAGTTCACCCGCAATGGTAGCAAGTACGCCGCCCGGCAGCGCCGAAAACAGCTCTACTCTGCGCAGCGACCGTACGGTACGCACGAGCCGGTCGGTGGCTTCAGCACTCTGGGCCTGTATTCCCGATGTTCCCGTGCGAATGAGCTCAACTGCCTGCGCTCCGAGCGCGTCGGCGAATCCGTCCGCCGTGGCAGCATGAGCAAGGCAGCGGATAATCCAGTTGTCATTCCAGGAAAGGACGGTGCGAACGCCTCTGATCGGGGAAGACGCACCTGTTGCATCATCTATCGCTCCTGATTCCATGCGCCCGAGTTCTGAAAGAATAACCCGGCGAATCGGGTCTCTGAGCAGATTGTCAAGAATCTCGAGCGCATTTGCCCTGCGGCGCGGATCAGTGTCTGCAAGATTTCGCTCGACGGCGGAGATAACACGGGGCTCGTGGATCAGACCGAGGAGCTTGAAGAGTCGCTCACGGGCACTCAACTGCCTGTCCGATACTGCTTCCAGGAACAAGTCCCCGCCGCGGATAACCTTCAACCTGCGCAGATCGCCGAGAACAGCGGTACTCGCCGATATAGCCTCACACTCGAGCCTGAGCAGTTCCTGGACGCGTTTCGGCTGTGGGACAAGCCCACCGTCGCGACGGCGCAGGACCTCCAGAGCGCCGACGATTCTCCCTCTGAGAGCGGGCGGAGCTGCCTGATACGCATTGCTCAGAAGCTGCACACTCTCGATCGTCACAATGCGCTCGCAAACCCGGGGCACGTAGAGCGAAAGTTCGGATGGATCACCCGCATCAAGCAGTCTTGCCAGTGCGGGAAGAACCTGGTCCGGACTGTACTCGGATAGCGCTCCAATTGCTTCGGACCGTGTCTCTGGAAGGGAGAGCTTTCGAATGAGATGCGGGATGAGCGCAGGCACCTTCACGGCTCGGGCCGCGGCAATTGCCTGAAGCTGCACATCGCGGGAAGTGTCGTCGAGGAGCAGTATGAGTGGTTGATAGAAATGGGCGACCCCGACGTAGCCGAGTACTCGGGCCGCCTCGACACGCTCACGAGTATCGGCGCTATCGAGCATGCCTTTGAATGCCTCTACTGTATGCAGAATCCCATCGATCCCGTAGTGCTTCATGAGTGCACCGGTGACGGTACCCCGGAGCCTCACATCATCCGAAGTCAGGAGAGGAAGAAGCTCGTCGATAATGCTCTCATCGCCGTAACTCGCGACTGCACGCACCGCCTGCTGCCGGACCTCTCCCTCCTCTTCACTCATCATCTTCACCAATCGTTCACGCACTGCAGGTGACCGGGCCCCTTCGAAAGCCTTCAGTGCCTCAATTCTTACGGCAGCTGACGCGTGGTCAAGCAGCGGCGGCAGATGAGAGGTCAGTTCGAAGTGTTCGAGCCCACGAAGTGTTTCAAGGCAGTAAAGGACCCGGCGTTCCTCAGGCGACGCAAGCGCCTGCACGAGTACTTCGATCGCCGAAGCATCCGAAAGATCAATCCCTCCGTCAGAGAAATCGAGACGGTGCGATTTGAGAGTCGAGAACAGCGCCTTGACGTACTCCTGCTTTACCAGAGCGATGGCGATCGTACACGCAACAAGGAGCAGAAGCACCACAATACCGATGGCACGCGGTGCGGATAGCGAGACAGCACCTATGAGCAGGATTGCAGCAACGCCCTTCGAGAGCGGTTTTACCACTCCGTCGATGAAGATCTTCGAACGCCCGCGGACCTCCGACGGCATCGGGACGTACATCAGCAGGCTTGTGGACGCAAAGATTGTGTCGGCAAGGACCTTGTCGCCGGCGTTCGCGAGCACGGCGGTAAGCAGCGAGGGCGCAACAATCAGCCCCGTTGTCGCAAGGAGAAGGTAGACCGGAAGTATCAGCAGAGACACGAGTATTCCGAACCTGGCAAGAATCCGGTTAGTCAGGAACACCTGAAGAACGAGCGCAAGCAATCCGGCAAAACCAAAGAAACCGCCGAGATAGGCAGCAAGTTCCGCGCCATGAAAGTGGCGCTGAACCTCTGTCTTGAAACGGAAATCGATGAGAATAAGGGCAATGGTAATTGTGGACGTGATTACGGCAACCAGCCGCAGATGGCGACTCGCCGGTGGGCGTCTGGTATCGGCGCGGTGCTCGGCGAACTTTGGCTCGATGGCAACTCCCCGCCTTTGCACGAGGATTACGATGAAGACCAGATAAACGCCCACAAGCCCCATGTAGAGAAACATCAGGTTGAGCGTACCAATCAATCGTACAATCGGTCCGACTCCGAAGCCACCTATGACGCCTCCGATAATGCCGCCGGCGCCCACAAGGCCAATCAGGCGGCGCGCCTGCCGTGCGTTCATCCGATCGTTGGCAAAGGTCCAGAACTGCATAATGAGCAGCGCGTTGAAGAGAGCAAACGCAACATAGACGACCTGAACGACCATTGTCATTCCAAAGCCGACCAGAATTCGCGCGCCGGCCACAACCAGTGCAATCAGCGCGGAGGTGGCAAACAACAGCCGGTGCTTTGGATAGCGGTTTACAATCCGATGGTATGCGACACCCGCGAGACTCACAACCACGGCAACAAAAAGGTACATGTAGGAGAGTTGGGAAACACCGAAACTACTCAGAAACAGCGCATCCGAAACGGTGCGACCGACAACAACCGCAGATGTCATGAACAGATGGCTAAGAAACAGCAACCACGCGAGTCGCGCGTCCTCTTTTGGTATTCCCAGTACGGCGTTAAGGCTCAAGCGTCGAATCAACTTCCAACTCCATGAAGAAACTAGGCAACCCGAATGGGGGGGGACTGAACATCAGTCTCCTCCAGGTTTTCACTCTTCGAACACGTCGCGAAGGCTGCAAGATAATACACCTTTTGTAAAAAGTTTCAGGGAAAAATCTACGCAGCGACCATTCATCCCGGCCGTATTCCCGGAACGTCAGCTAAGCAATTTCGTGGGATCGTCTCCATATCTCAAGAATCTCCGGATCCCAGACCTGGACTTCGAAGTAGAGGTCGTCCTCGCCTTTGTGCCGCTGGTAGAGGTCGACGATCTCCTGTATGTGGAATACCGTCTCATGATCAGCGAGGGCGGCTGCAGGCTTCTCCGCGGACAGCCCCTGCCGGATCAGGGTTTCCCGATATGATGTGTGACTATCGCAAAGCGTGAAGCTGATATGTGTTGTGTCGGATAGTTCAGTGAGATCGATCAGTAGGTATTCTGTATGCGGCTCATCGAGCTGCTCACGCTGGCGCAACCGCTCTTCGATAAACGCGACTGAGAGTTTCGGGTACAGATAGAAGAACACCGGTCGGGAGGCCTTCAGCGGCCAGTACGCGCGAGTAAATGCTTCACGCATACAATTCTCGACAAATACGCGGGTCTTGAGGTAGCTCTGTCGATGTCCGGATGAGTACCGCCCCCAGTGCCAGCTCTTTGCCGTGACAATGTCATCAAGAACCCGTTCCTGTTCGACGTCAGGATACATCGTGACAGTCCTGAACAGGTAAGCAGTGTTGTTGTAGAAGTGAACCATGACTGTCAAGTTCGGCGAAGAAATGGTTAGTCCCGTACCAGACTGTCTCATAGAGCGGGCATTCTCCTTCTGAATATGCGGATGCATTTCCTGACTGCCGAGCAGATTCCGTGCGCTCACGGATTCACTTCTGCAAGTTCAGCATTTCCAGTATTTTCGTTGTGGTGCTCCAGCTGCGGATTGTCATCGACTGGTATTCCGGCGTTGCCATGATTCTACTGAGCCGGCTTCTGGTGCGTTGAACGCTCAGGCGCTGGGAGTAGATCACGCCATCACCAGCCCAGAGGTTATCTACTCCCTCCCGGGGATTGAACAGCCGAATTGCCGCAGAAGAATCCATATCCAGGAGAAAGATCGCATCGCTATGAAACCTGTCCGATTGCTCACCAAACCCTTCCGGCCTGTTATCAATCACAGCCTGAAGCCGGACGCGAGTCAGTACCAGTACCCTGACAAGTTCACTGTCGAGTTCGAATCTCTCAGGCAGAGTCTGCTCAATGCGAGTCCTTATCTCCTCGGCTTCCATGTCGGAATCCAGTATCACATTGCCGCTGGCAATGTAGGTTGAAACATTGGCAAATCCAAGGCTTTCAAGGCTCTCTCTCAAGGCCACCATCGGCACCCGGTTCTTGCCACCAACATTGATACCTCGAAGTAATACAGCGTAGTTACTCATCGCCATTTATTATACTTCGCACATGGGCGCTATGAGTCGAGTTCAGGAGTTTCTCCATCCGGATGTCCTGCCACATTCGTTCATTCCAGTAGGTGAAGTTTTCTATACGGCCAATTTCCCTGTATCCGAGTTTCACATACAGACGTCGCGCGTTTTCATTGAACTCAAATACTCCAAGCTCGATTCGCTTCAATCCCTGCGCTTCTATATGGTTCTCTACAAATAGCATTGCGCCTGTGCCGATACCGCGATGACGCGCACGCTTCTCCCCGATATTTATCCCAATCCACGCCGTTCCACTGACCTTTCGATAGCACTGCGGTGGATCAATCTGGTAACTGACCTCGCCGACTAGCACGCCTTCTGCGTAAATGAGGAATAGGTGGTTGGTCAACAGACGCTTCCTGAGCGTGTCCACGGTAACTACTGTTCTCGCTTCCCAATCTTCTTTACTCTTGCACGGCCTCATGAATGGCACTAAATCCCTGTCATTCTCCCACCGCTCGATCGTCACTGCTATTTCGGCAGTTGGATCCGCAAGCTTTCTGTACTCAATACCGGTCAATGAGATACTCCTGAATCGCTTTATATCGACAGAACTATAATCTCGAGAGTGGTCGCGCGGCCGCTGGGGCACCGTTCGTCAGATCCTGCCTTGCACTTCAACTATGGTACTCAGTTTGCAGAATTCCCATCTGGATCAGATCGTAGTATGTGCCGTTCAGAAATACCTCATCCCTTCGCCGCCCTTCCACCTGGAAGCCGCTCCCGATGTAACACCGCACGGCCGCTTCGTTCTGCTCGCAAACATTCAGAGAGACTCTGTGGAGTCCCATGTGGTGAAAAGCATACCCCAGTAACAAGTCCACGGCCTCACTGCCGTACCCATGGTTCCGATCAGCTTCCGCTCCCACAACTAAACTCAGAACCGCATTCCCGGCAATCCAGTCGATACTGGTCAGGTCTATCCCTCCTATGTAGCGCGTGGTCTTCTCATCGACTCGCCATCGATAGATCTCTTCGGAGTCGGAAGTGAGGTACTCTCGTAGCGTTATCTTTTCCCCGGAAAGTGTGGTCATCTACTTCCCGCGTACGAGGTTGCTATCTGACCCCGCACCGCCAGATAACCTGATTCAATTGAAGTCTTCAACTCAGTTTCTTCTCCATGTAGTGAACTTCCGTTGCGCATGCAGGGTTACGAATCTGAATGGCGTAAATCAGGGTCCGGAAACCGATCAACAGACTACCACACAGCCGGTAACAGTTGAAGCGGCCAGGAATTGGAACTCCCAAAAACAGCAATCGCTCTGCCGCGCGGGTTCCGTCCGGGAGGCGAAGCGCTACACCATGCGCGGCTGACTCTCGCCCCGTGTTGCGCATTGCAGGAATCAATTGCGGTACACTGGCGAAAGGGATTGACCGTCGTTGTTTACGTGGGCCACCGTCAGCCGCATGTGAAGCCTCCCGGGATTCCGCTGCGAAGTGCGCCTACCGATTTCAACAAATTCGGGAAGCTCGGGCCGAAGCAGGTCGTTTCGCTCCACACCGGCATGGACCTCGCAATCGACGGTGCTTCACACTCTTTTTCTCAGGGGAAATTCATCCCGAAGTTTAGAATTCACGTCCTTGATCTCGAAGTCGTCCGGATCGAACCCCACCGGAGCCCATTCCCGGACATCCTTGTAGTCCCTGTTGTTTGGTTCTTTCAGAGTCGTCACGAGTTCCTGATATCCGTTCGGTCCGCCACTGTCTTCAAGTGGGCCGTGTCGAGCACCGCCCATGCATTTCGGAAGCCTTGTATTCCTGTTAACTTCCAACTCTCGTTCGAGCCTGATCAGCACTTCCCAGCCATCGCCGAAGTCGTACTCGTATCGCATGCGAGGACTTTCTCTGGTGAGTATGGTGGAGATTCTCGTCAATTCCGACCTTGCAGGTGGTCCGAAACCACCTCCGTTCAAGCATTGAGGACCGTAGATAACGTCGCCCAGCTGAAACTCATGCAGGTGATAGCCCATCCAATCCATCGTGACCTGGATAACGCGATGCAGGTGAGAGAGGGTTGCCCTCGGGTCGACCAGGAGTCTCCGCCAGATCGGCGGATTCATATCGTTCAACGATAGCTTCAGTTGATAGGCCGTCCGGGTCGCCATCGATGAGATCTCCCTGAGGCAGACTTCGTACGCACAAAATTGTACATCAAGCAGTCGGAATGAATAAGAGCACGATAGAATGCAAATGGCGGTAACCAAATACAAAACCACCGAATGCGCGGCAGAGTTCGCAGCCTAATTCTCGTATGTCGCGTGGAGTTCCGGCGGTTTCGCTATCGTTTGCAGCACAACGCAGTACCTTTCCGTCAGTCGCAGAAGGGTTGCCTTTTGCTCATCTGTCGCATCTGAGTCCAGATGAACGAACAACCGTATCCGTTGAAAGCCGACCGCGACGTCCTTTGAGACTCCCAAAGTCCCGCGGAAATCCAGATCACCTTCGACCCTCACGGCGCCACCTCGGACATTGATCTCCAGGGCGGTGGCAACAGCATTGAGTGTGACTCCAAAACAGGCAACAAGCGCTTCCAATAGCATGTCCCCGGAACAAACTTGAACTCCGCTTCCACCGGTTGCCTCGTGCAGTCCGGCTTCAATAAGTGCTTTTCCAGTTTGGATCTTGCAGGTGATCCCGTCACCGAGAGTACCCTTCGCGTTGAGCGTAATCATGGCCGTCGCCGGCTGATTCTTGTAGCGCTCCTTAAGCGGTCCCTGAATGGCTCGCAGGCTTTTGGAGTTCATATGATGTCTCCTCTTCAGTCTGAATCGGGCTCAGGTGGCTGGGAGCAATATACACCGGCGGTACTCAACGTTCAATCCGGGACTTTGCTGAAAGGAGCCAAATGGGCTCTCAGGAACTGCACTCCGAATGAGCATTCGGTAATACGACGGTGAACGCGCGTAAAATGAATGTTACGATTCGAACAATCTGACTGCATTCAGAGACGATCCCTGTCGGTCGACCCCGGGAAGCAGATGAAATCTACGTGTCCGAACTGGAACGACGGTAGAGGATGCAGGGCCTTTCCGGGTCGAGGGGAATGCCTCCGAAACCCTGTTTCCAAATCCACATCTGTCGCCTGAGACTTCACTTCGCCAAACCCCGACTTGCGGAGGCCACGTTCCTGCTCAGCCGCCGCAATCGACGGAAGCACTGTGGGCGTTCGGCATTGAATGTCTGTTGGAACATCTGGTGCGGGAGGGCTTGCTGACCCGTGATCCACTCGTCGAAAGAGTGCTGTGCGGCGATCTGTACGGCGCCACTTTCGACGCAGCACCGGCATACGGCAAAGCTTCGTTCATCAGATTGCGCGTTCTCGGCGCGCCGAGGCGCTTCTGCAACAGGGGAACTCTCCACTCGACGCAGCTTACGAACTGGGTTACTCCGATCAGCCTCATCTGACTCGCTCGTTGAAACGATTCGTTGGCCACACTCCGCGTGAGATACAATCTTCCTCCTCGCAGCCGGTCTAGGTTTCCGTTTTGTTCAAGCTTCCAGGGACGAGTCAGTGCATAATCTAGTGAACAGGAGACGAAGGAGTACCTATGCCTGGGCTTGTTTGTGAATTGATCCTCAGTCTCGACAGTTATGCCAGAGGTCTTCGTTCGCCCTCATTTTGCGGTTATTTTGGCGCCGATTTTGCGAACTTGATCCGGATGAACACGCCAATTGAACATCGGATGATCATTGGACGTCGGACCTACGAGGCCCTGAACTGACTACCCGAGAAAGTGCGGCACGAAGGGTAGCGAACCATGATGACTCCGGGATGGTTGTTCTCCCGCACCCTGGAGGTGACAGATTGGCCTGGGATCGAGATCGTCCGCGATGATGTCGTGAGCTTCGTGCGTGAACTGAAGCGGGAAAGCGGCTCTGAGCTACGGACGTTGGGTAGTGAATCGCTCGTCAAACAACTGCTCACAGCCGGACCGGTTGACTGTCTCAAACTCGTCGTTTGCCCCTTGGTACTCCCCAGGACGGCGTCGAACCGATCTTTGAAGGGCTGCCTGATATGGGGTTCGAACTGCGATCGAGCAGGATTCTGGACAACCGTGTTTTGCTTCTGGAGTATCGACCCGCGGGCGCACCTCCGTACGAAGTGTAGCTGAACGGAGCGCAGGCGGTTGGCTCGTCTCAACGGCCCCGTATCTGTCAGCGATGCAGATATTTTCTGACTACTGGGCGACCTTCGGCAACTTCATCCTGGAACCCGAGCCTCTTGTACAATTCATAGGGACCGACAAAACGGCCGAACTCGGTAGTGGCTCTCTTGCGCGGATAGGCTTCAATGACGCCTATGCCACTTTTCATGGCATCTTCGATGATACTCTTGAGCAGTTCAGTCGCAACGCCGCGTCGCCGGTAGCCCTTCTCAACCGTGAAAAAAGCGATTGAGAGTACTCCGGCGTCAGCGTTCGCACCCCTGGCGTACATCGGCAGAGCGCTTCGCGCATTCACATTGCACCAGCCAATCACCTTATTGTCTTCGTACGCGAGATAGCCACTCATCCGCCCGGTTTGAATCAACCACTCCGCGTAGTCTCTCCGTTTTCTGCTCGCTCCGGAATAGCCTTCGAGCCTTGGCATGAACGGAGCCGTGCAGTAGCAGCCTTTCCAGTCTGAGTGATCGGCGAAAGCCCGATTGTCGAAGAAGTCAAACCAGTCAGATGCATTTTCCTGGCTCACTTTGCGTATTGTCACGATTCTCTCCCGGTTGTAAATCATATCACTGTTTTTCGACGGGTACGGGTGTGATTCGGCAGCGAAGTCCGAGGGGAGCATCAGGTCTGATGGAACACGGTCCCACGGACGGCGGACGATATTATCCAAGGCTCGCGAGGCAATGTTGCGACGTTATTCGTTCCAGTTTATCGTACATCCATGTCGGCCTCCGATAACGACAAAGCGCATATGCAATACTCGTCAGATGAACCGGAGACTACGGGAATTCTCGACGTCGGCGAAGGTCAATCGATCTACTGGGAGATGTTTGGACCAATCAGGGGAGACACAGCTGTATTTCTGCACGGCGGACCGGGAAGCGGTTGCGGGTCGGCCCCGCGCCGGTATTTCGACCGAACTGGTATTCAGGCGGTTCTCTTCGATCAGCGCGGATGCGGAAGGAGCAGACCGCTTGCGACGGGACCTGAGGTTGACCTCAGCGTGAACACTACTGACCACATGGTTCGGGATCTCGAGCGACTGCGGACGCATCTTGGAATCGAGCGTTGGATTGTAGTCGGGGTTTCCTGGGGTGTTACGCTTGCACTGGTCTATGCAATGAGAAACCCCGAGCGAGTAGCTGCAATGGTCCTCGGTGCCGTGACTACGGGTACTCCACGGGAGATCCAGTGGATCACCCATGATATGGGACGATTGTTTCCGAAGGAGTGGGAAGAATTTGTATCAGTCGTTCCCAATGCCGAGCGCGGTCCTGAGCTGTGCGCAGCGTATGCCGGATTATTAGCTGATCCAGACGCCGCGGTCCGTGATCGCGCGTCTATAGCGTGGTGTCGGTGGGAGGACACCCACGTCTCCTTAATGCCAGGATGGGAACCTTCAGAGCGTTACAAAGACCCAGTCTTCCGTAGCGTGTTCGCCCGACTTGTCACTCACTACTGGAGCCACGGATGTTTCCTGGCCGACGGAGAGATTATGAGCGGACTACCCCGGATTGCGCACATTCCCGCAGTACTCATCCACGGTCGGTGGGATATCTCCGGTCCGATCGACACGGCGTGGAAGCTGCACCAGCTCTGGCCGGCGAGTGAGCTGCAAGTGCTTGAGGGGGCGGGACACGGCGGGCCGGGTTTCAGCGAAGCAATGACAGAGGCGATCAATCGATTTCGGCAGGGACTATTGCGTCGGTGAACTACAGCTGATCTCTCTCCTGTGCAGCAGCTGTACAGGAAAGAACTCCCACAGATCAACGGTCACGGCACAACCGGAGTGACTCGTTTCCCGGCCCGATAGCAGCGTTACCGCTTCCGCGAGCCGCGCTGGTTCCACCTCGACTGCGATCGTGCAGTGAAACAATACGTTCCCCGGAGCATACAAGGGGTCGGTCGCCACGTTGTCCTGGGTCAGACGACGGTACAGATCCCGATGCGATCTTCCGAGACCCTCCGACAGGACAGCATTGAGATACACCACGTGCCGATCGCCAGTGAATACCCCAAAAGGGAGCAGCTTCAGTTCTGCGTTGGCAAATGCAACATCTCGAACCGCACTCCAGAGTGTCGCCGGTGACGCGCCTCTGCTGATTGCGAACGTGATATGCGGCGGTTCATTCAGCTGCCCCGGAGTCTTCCCGATCGACGCGGTCTCGAACGAATGCCAGGTATCGGTGACTTCTCGGCTGAGCTGTTCGTCGAGAGTCAGAACAACAGCGTACGCCATTCGTGTATCTCCGCACATATCGTATACCCGCGGTCAGAGCTACGGCAACCTTTTTTAGATGCTATAACGGCAGCACTCCTGATCCGCAATCCATCCGCGCATCAAAGCAGACAGGGTCGCGGCGGGATCGGTCCGCTGCTATAACCCATGTGCGGATGGGACATGCCGTCACCTCGGTCATCGTGGATCCTCCCCCGGCCGTGCCACGCCGGGCGGTCGCTCCGGGTCACCGATCGTCTGTAGTCTGCAATGAGTATGAGCCAGCCGAGAAGTGAAGATCCCGTCATCGCGGCAGCAATGAGGACCAGGTCCTTTGTTGGTAAGGTCTTGCGAAAACTCCCTCAAAAGTCCAAAGGATGCGCTCGGTGAACCGTAATAGTCGAGCGAGACTTCCCATTCCGTACCCGCGAAAAGTCTTTCAGGGTAATCAGAACGAAATGGCAATGCTTGCCCAACTCGTTTCAGGTACTGAAAGTACTTTTCCATCGATGGTAGTTCCAATAGACCCGTTCCGGATACCTCGAGAAGCATCTCACTGTCCGAGCAACTCAGCGCATTGACTTCCTCGACCAGGGCAGGTGCCGTGGACGTATATAGATAGAAGAACAGTCCTTCAGCGATCCAAAGCGTAGGTACGTTCCGATCAAACCCCTGCGCACAAAAAACCTGTGTCACTCCTTCGCCGACCTCGGAAATGACAGGAATCGTCCTGACTTTGGCGTTCAAGTTGTTCTTCCGCGCTATTTCTTCTTTACGATTAAGGATTTCTTTCCGGTCAATCTCAAAGAGTGTTGCTCCCTGCCGGAATTGAAATCGAAAAGCCCTCATGTCATACCCACATCCGATTAACACAATCTGGGAGAACTCGGAAATCCTGTCTTCCACAAAGTCGTCGAAATACTTGATTCGGACCAGTATGGCTTTGTTTTCACCGGCAGACGCGCGTTCGGAATTGCGGAGGATAGCATTACCCTCCTCAGAGGTGAAGTATCTGGCGTAGTGGTCAACGAAGAGTGGGGTCTGTTTGATGGATTCTCGTTCTCTAGTTGCCGCAATCCAGGAAGCAGTATCCATTCCAGCGAGCTCCTTGGGTGAACTCGCATGGTAGACACACCAATCATGGGAGTCAATCGCGCGTCGGATCACGGGAGCCTCAGACCATCCCGGCGGTGAGTAGGTCTCAAGTATGAGCGAGCTGTTCACAGGCAATGCGCGGGACGGCAACTTGATCCTCATGATCTGGTCTGTCGGAAGGATATCTCGGGTTCGCCTGCCATAGGTGTGCGCGGATATCGATATTGTGTGACGGCGCTTCCACGAATCGGTACCTGTCTTCCTGTCGGAAAATTCAGATAGAAAACGCAACACTGGGGTTGCCATTTGCCTCAATTGACATTAATATGCAACCAATGAGTTGCGGTCTCCGCGCTCCAGAGTCTGGAAAGCTCTGACTGATCACATAGATTTCGGCCACTGGTTCGGTGTCAAACTCGAACAGCCTTTTATAGTCGGGAAAACGACGAGAGGCACCCTCACCTATCCGGGGTTAGAGCAGGTAGAATGGGCTGTGGACGTCACAAAAATGGAGCCGGAGCGCCTGTTCTCCTTTACCTGGCATCCGGGATCCATCGACCCTGCAGTTGACTATTCAAGGGAATCGCCGACATTGGTCGAGTTCACGCTGGAACGCACGCACACCGGCGGCACAATCCTCACTGTCGCCGAATCAGGCTTCGAGAAAATCCCCGCCAACCGGCGCCTCGAGGCGTTCAGGATGGATGAAGAAGGCTGGGCCGAGCAGCTGGAGAACGTCGCGAATCATGTCGGATAAAGTCCTTGCCTCAGGGTTTTCCCTTCAAGCGCCACTTTTCGCGGCGCTCGGGGATGAAACCCGCCTCTCTCTGATCGCTCGCCTCTGTCGGGTTCCGCGGCACTCGATCTCTCAGCTCGCGCAGGGAACACAACTGACACGGCAAGCTGTTACGAAGCACCTCCATGTCCTTGAGAACGTCGGTTTGGTGAAAAGCGTTCGCCATGGTCGTGAGACCCTGTACGAGATAGATACAACACCGATTGAGACAATGACCCAGTATCTTGAGCTGGTCGCAGCTCAGTGGGAAAAGAAGCTCGCGGACCTGAAGAACTTTCTGGAAGAGTAGTCGCATTATGAACGAGGTCAATTTCACGGCTGCCCGGACGGATCCTTTCAAAGACCTGATTCGTACTTCACAGGATCCCGTTCCAGGTAGACTGACGGATTCTCGAAATCAAGGAAGGAACGTACCTTCGAGTCGCACCCGAGGGAATGCCCACGCTCCCCAACTCCGGTAGGGAC
>Ga0307377_10004182_pt1 | contig 15890 bp, 29 predicted proteins | sample TR3MG_FD_202535 | JGI IMG/M metagenome (GOLD analysis project Ga0307377, IMG submission 202535) | Soil microbial communities from Risofladan, Vaasa, Finland - TR-3 | ecosystem: Environmental > Terrestrial > Soil > Coastal area > Acid sulfate soil | place: Finland: Risofladan, Vaasa | collected... | reverse complement strand
TCAACAGTCTCATAGTGAACTGTCTCGTGACACGTATCTCCGCCGCCACTTACCACAGTGACTTCTACGTCACACTCGGGACAGCGCATGTGCTCAGTCATTACGGTGCGTTTCCTGACTAACGCCGCCTGCTGGTTCTAAATCTTCTGCGCCTGCTTCTGGTGCAACATCAGCGTCACCAACAACAGTCGTAAGAGTTTCCTTCTCCTCGGTGCGTGCAATCATCGCATCAAGTCTATCCACTGCTGTTGCGAGAAGAATGTACGCCTCAAACCACAACACGTTAATACCTGGTACATTCGACAATACAATAGCACGCTCCCGTATCACCCGAAGCTCTGGCCTTGTAAAGCGAGCAATGTCTTCTGGCGATGCTTCTGGCGGAACTTCTTCTTGCTTCTCTTCTTCCTTTGGCTCCTCGGTAACACTAAGGTCAGCACGATGAAACTCGTATGACTTTTTAATGTTTGTATGAAAATACTTACCGAGTGATGCTGATGTCATAAACTCTGCATTAATATCTGCGGGAACGTTTTGATACTGGTACACGCCACCATCTTTAAACTCGACCTCAAGAAGCTTGCCGACTTCGTCATACCCAACGCTTGTGATGTTACTTGATACTACTGGTGTTCTTTTCATTTACTTCCCCCTTCTTCTTCTTGTTTGATTATTGTTTTCAATGCGTCATCTATATCTTTCTTGTTATACTTAGGCAGCTTTTCATCTCGTGGGTCGAGCGGGTTCGCAAACGTATCAGGAAAAATCGGACACTCCTCACTAACCTTTATGTCTATATGAATATTATTCTCTTCCATAATCTTACGAGCCATCTCGAAGAACGCACGATACTTGTGTGCTTCCTTCATCCAAAAGAACATAGCTTTGTAAGACCGACGGTCATTCCACATTACCAGGCACAACATAATCCAAAACATACTCACTAAAAGATATGCCATAGCAAGTTCTCCGTTATCAAATATCAACGCCTTTCCAAACTTGTACAAGTACATCGTCGCAACACCAGCGTTAAGTCCAAACATACCTAGCCCCGCTAAGTTCGGTATATGTTTTTTAACCCACTGTTTCATTGTAACCCTTGTCACTATTTGAGATGTGCATAATAACATTCAAAACAAACTGCGTAATAGAAAATATACTACTTCTCATCCTCTCCCGTGTGTCGTCATCAACCGCATCATCATCCTTTAAGTCTTGTATAAACCCGTCAACAGAATTATATATGGAAGTAGCCACATCTACACCATTCTCCAGCTCAACATAATCGGACACACCGCACACAAGTTCAGTAACAGGATGTCGATAAAACATCCCGATAGCAAGAGTATAAAAACCATCATCACTTTTAGATTCATTAACGACTATTTCATCAATAAAAACATCAGTTCTATCGTAGCTCTCAGCAATACTCCAACTATACCACTCAAGTGGAAGCATGTTATTCGGAACAGTAAATGAAATAGTATGATACGGTAATCGTACCGTATCTCCCCTAACGCCAGACAAATCTTTAGTCATCAAAGAAAACATAAGGTCGTATGAAATGTCATAAGTATGTTCTCCACTACAGAAAAAACAAAGAATTAAATCAACATACTCACATATCCCATACAAAGTATGCTCAAACACCTTGTAAAGAGTATCACAATCAAACTCCCCGCCACCATGATTCTGTTTATACCACTTAGGAAGAAGCTTATTTTTAGCAACCCCAAAGCAATCTTTATACGCATATGGCTTACCTCGATACATAGTAACAAGACTAGAAATAATATATGCTCGTAAAGATGTTGGGCCACCAGATGCAAAATCACAAAAATAACGCTCTTCTTTTTCGTGCAACAAATGTTTAACTAAAGACTTAGACATACAACACTCCTTATTTCTCTTCCGCAATCTTATCATTAAAATGAATAAGACACATACTCTGACCACGATAAACAACTACAGCATACTCAAGCTTTTCCTGGTCTTTAATACATTGCACACAATAGTTCGCTCCCAGTATCGGCTTAGCATTTATATCAATATACATGTAACTCTTATCTATTTCTGACATTGCACATCTCCGTTGCCATTCTCTCCCATCCTCAGCCACTTTAAACTGTCCCCTAATAAATCATTACTGTTGCGCTCCTCAAGTACCATCGACGCACCGAACCACAATCTAAATGATATCCGCCAAATAGTATTGTTACAATTATCAAAACTAAATGTAACATACTTAACGCCACGACCCTTAAGTAAATGACTACGCAATGCCTTTGTAAGCGTAGCAATATTTCGTGGTCGCATCGGTTTATAATCCTTATCCTTCTTCACTGTCACCGACTCTCTTCCATACGTTTATACAATGCTCTTCGACTTCTCTGAACGAACGCTGCATTATACCAACGACTTGTACCCCGCTTTTCCATACTGCGTACGTCCGTATGCCTGCGATGTATCCCAGTAAAAAGTCTTTACTTTGTCCTCGTAATGAATCTTCATGTAGGTCTGGCATTGTTACCTCACAATCGTAAGACAATCATTAGTCTGCTCAAGCCACTCTATATACTTCTTCTCGGCCTGTGCGTCGTGCGGAGTATCATACTCAGGTTTCCCTGTCTCCCAAAAATCAAAACCATATATGTCAAGCGTCTTAAACGCTACATCACGCACCAACCAATACAACGCCATGCATCCTGTTGATGGTCTGAAGCCTAGCTCTCGCTCTAAATCCATCCAGTATCTCAGCGGAAGCTTGTCATCGATGCGCTGCTTAAACTCTTCTGTTATGTTGTCATGCTTCGGTGTGCACCAAAGTGTATACAACGGGCCAAACGCATCAAGCGTTGCCTGCGGTAATGATATCGATGTAAAGATAACATCTGTCCTCGTCCCAATGAATGTACTCTCACCCCTCGGGATGCATGTATTGCACCGACATACCACATCGTATTCATCTATCGGATGTTTTTTCTTAAGTGCACTCGGAGCGTTACCTATCAGGCATACCCGCTTACCATGAAATACTTCATCTACCTTCATGCCATCTCTTTCTCTAATGCCTTATCTATTTCTAATTCAATCATAGCTTTACTTACCATCTTCTGAAGCTCTTCTCTTACCTGAAAGAACGCTTTACGAACCATGTCTGCTTCCTGTGGATTACGTCTTTCCATTGCATAAACACACTTGTAAAACAACTCACCCTTTTTCTTTGCGTCCTCGTTCCCCGCAAGAATCTTCTGAAGGTATTCTATCATCTCCGTGCCTAGCTCTTCCCGCCTCTTCGCTGCTCGTTCCTTACGTTCCTTACGAGTCATCTGTTTCTCCTTGTTAAAACCAGTTGCCTTGCGAATCTTGCATAACTTCTTTGTCGCACTTTGAACACACACTATGAACGCTGCATCCATCAAAAGTCTTTTCCGATAGACCCTTACCATTGTGCCAACCAAAGGTGCTACAAGAATAATGCGTCCCTTTTATCCTATCTATCACACACAACACATTCGGCCAAAGAAATAAAGCTATAAGCACAAACAGAACATATATCATTTCTTCTCCTGACGCTTCTTCGCTGCCTCTGCACCCATCTTAAGAAACTTGTTAAGACGCCCAAACTTACGTTGAACCTTTTCTGCATAGTATTTTCCAATAATCTTTTGCCCCCATCCGAAACTTACTAAAGAAAAAAGAAACGGCATGTTCGCCGTCTCGTATGCAAGGAACAACTGGAAGTGTGTCTGCGCTGCTCGCTGTGCTGATGCCTTCATTGCGTCTTCGTACCGTGGATTTATTTTCTTACGCATATGCTGGATACCCCAATCTGTTTCGTGCTCCACAAATCTTTTTGTCAAAGCATCCCTGAGCTGTGCACACGCCCGAGATATCAAATTGACATCGCTCACCTACTATGTCAAGGTAGTGCTCATTCCAAAAAACATTCATTCTATAAAAAACATTGTCTGCATCAGAAGCAAACATCTTATCCGTCAGCATCAACTCTACAAACTTCTTACGCTCTTTCAAATCATCAGGACGCTTCTCGAACACCCAGAACGCTAAGTGACCGTGCTTCTTGAGCCACGCAATCTTTTCATCCCTGCGTCTATTCTTAGCCTGCGTCGTTGTCGTTGTCCTTAGCGTCATCGTTCTTCTCCATAGGCTCGTTGTATGTTACGGAAGAAAACTTGTTGTCTATCTCAAAGAGGCGATACTTATTATTCTTAGCTACTTCTTCGCCATTGATATATAATTTAAAACATTCGTTGTCTGTAGATACGGCGATGTGTACTGACTGCCCCCGAACCTTAGTCAAGCGGTCTATAATCTTTTCAACTTCTTTCTCGTCAATCCATGTGTCCTGCGTAACACCCTTAATAGTCTGTGTCATTGCGACCTCCTTAGTCTATAAACGGGTCGTCATTCCCTCTCTTTAAGAACTCAGTAAGAAAGATATCACGACCATAGTATGAACTCAACGCATCCTTAATACGAATAAATGCTTGTGCTACTAATACGACTGCAGCTCCTCGTTCTTTGCACTCATTCTTTGGAAATGTCTTCTCTAATTCCTCAGCCAGTACATCAAAGAGCGACACATCAGGAACAATAAATGTTTCTACATTAGGCCGAAGCTTAAGGTATTCAATCTGCATTACCCGAGAACTATCTTCCTTAGTAAAACATCTTCCACAATAATCAAGTGTCCACCATTTATCAAACTTCTTCTTGGCCTTGACCGCCGTGAGCATCCGCTTCCACTTCTCCTCAGTAAAACGTAGTGTCACTGTGAGGTTCGGGTTAATCTTAGCCATACCCATAATAGGTGCTGTCGCTATCCCAAAAGCAATGTCCTCTTCATTGTAAACAGGCACAGTAACATTGTGTAAACTCTTACGCACTGCCGCTTCCTGTAACGCAAGCTTCCGATGCGCTGCAACCTTCGGCTTAACAAACGGCTGGTCTGTTTTTATATTTAATCCCTTCGCCGCATCAAACTGTTCCTTGGTAACTTTGTGTGCCATATCATCTCCGTGAGTTAGGCTGACGACGTCTAAGTCCTGTTCGACCCGTTAAGATACGTCTCGATTGTTCTTATTTAAGAACAACACGCTCTTTATTAGTGACGCCGCCAGCGCTCTTATGTTGTGTAGAAAAGCTCACTATCCTCTTACACCCTGGACATTCAATCGAGAGCGGTGAACTTTTTACAATAGGTCTTGGTTTGTCGGTAAGAGAGAACTTTGTCTTACAGATATTACATTTAATTCTTGCGTCCATTACTACTTTCCATCATTAAGTAAGCGAATAAATACAGGAGTCTTCTCGCCCATGTATGCACCCACTTGATTATATTCAAAGAACTCAATAGCTTCTTCGTACGTTGAGCCTGTCTTAACCGACATCTCTAACACTTTCTCGTGCGAGTACGCAACTACAAGCTCACGACCATATTGAGTACACACGCCAATGATTGCATCGTCGTACCCGTCCATAAATAACAGGTCGGCATCACCGTACTCTTCTACTAAGTCTTCTCGTATCCCCATTATTCCTGTCCGTTAATCACCTTCTGTAAATCAATCACGTTGATAATACCATCGTTGTTCTCATCAATACCATCTGTACCCAATGCGATAATATTCTTCTCTGTGTTATCAACATCAACAGTCGTAAAGTAAATCTTAATCTCTCCACTCACTGGCGGAACAGTAATAAGAGCATCAGCATTTATGTTTGTTGCGCCGAGTGTTGTGAGCGTGAACGGTGTATTCCTGGTCACGCTGTCATAATGAAGACGTAAGATGTTTCCCGATGGTATGTCTAACTGCTTCGCATACGAGAAAAGAATAAACTGATTGTTCGCTGTGTTAACATCGACTGTAAAATCGGGAACCAAAAGCTCAATCGAATCAGGTAAGACATCAAGATGCATATGCATCACGGAAATGTCCTCATCGTTAGCCAAGCTCACATCTACTTTCACGTCATAACTCACGCTTGGTAAACTCAAATCAGATGCTGCTGCTATCCCCACAGAAAACAATACTAGCGTAACAAGTATAATAACTATCCGATACAACTTCATGTAACCCCTCCTTCTTTTTCTAATCTACTAACTCCTTTTTCTTTAACAACTCTCCATATATCATTAACGTACGAGCCTAGCTCGGGCGTATGAGAAATAACAAAGACGGTCTTGTTGACCCCCTCATTATATATAAGTGTCCCTATTGCTTCTTCTCCCGTTCTGTCCACGAACGAGAAGAGCTCATCAAGAATCAAAATACCAAGAAGTCCATTAGGAATATTATACTTCTTTGATACCCAAGAGTTCAAGGACAAACATAACGCTATGTCAATCCTGCGCTTCTCTCCCCCCGAGAGCCCTTCGTATGAAACAATGTGGTCACCGAGACCTATGTCCATTCCTATCTTGTTCCGCTCCTCGCCAGACTTAAGAGACTTCGTCGGCGTCAATAGAATAGTCATCGCACCGTTTGATATCGTCGTGAGGTATTCATTCACTACCTCATTGAACTCATTACAGAATCTATCTAAGAGCACCGAACGTATTCCCCGAGGAGAGAATGCGTCCTTCCAAAAATCAAATATAGTTACCTGACTCTGAAGGTCTGTTATCTCAGCCAAGCACCCTTCAACTAATTTATTCTCCTGCGTAATCTTATCGTCAACAGCCTTTGTCTCTTTCTCCGCAGTAACAATCGCCGCCTTAAGCGTAGCCGTTCTGCTCTCTGCTGATTTAATAACCCCGTCACACTCACTTATCTCTGACTCAAGTGTCGAACACTTCCTGTCACGGTCGCTCTTTTCTTTCTCCTGGCGCTTCTTCGCCTCGTTCAAAGCATCTTCTTCATCCCGTTTCTTCTTACACGTATCACTAATTAAACTTTGCTGCGCCTTAAGCTCAGCCGAAAGTTCCCTCAAACTTTGTTCTTGTTCTTTCAGCGCAGAAAGTTTTACCCGTAAGTCATTGACGATTACACCACGCTCATCAATGGTTTTTTCTTTATCAGTAATAAAAGAATCAATACTGTCCTCCGTAATAGCGGCACCACACTTCGTACACTTGTGGCCTGCGACCAGGTTCTGTGCTGATATCATCTCATCCCGCAACTGCACAACAGTATTACTGTGCGCACATATCTCACCCTGAATCTTCCCCGCATCCCCTACTATAGTATTAGTATCTTCATTAAGTTTGTCCTCGTCCTCAGCTATGTGCTCGCCCTTCTCCGTGAGTGCACTCGCCTCAGACCGAAGCTGACTTATCCTCAAGTCATAATCAGTATCATCAATCCCCATGTTCTTTAGTTCTGCTATCTGTTTTCTTAGCTCCGATATCTCGGACGTTGCTTTATCGATATCATTACTAACACCTTCAAGCTCGAGTTCCTTTTCTTCCATCGATAGAATCATCTCACCATGCTTGACCCGAAGCTTATCCCGTTCTACAACATGCGCATCCGCATCATCTGCTAACGTAGTTTTCGACACCTCTATCGCACGAATTTGATTAGCCGCAGTATCATATAACTCATCATACTGCTCAAACCCTAAGAGGTCTGTAATCATATTTGTCTTCTCAGTATCCGAAAGTCCCGTCAACATCATCAACGACTCTTGCGAGAAGTAACACGAGGAACGAAATACATTCTGTCCGAACCCGAGTATCTCTTCCTCAAGCTTCTTTTGTTTATCAGGAAGACGCTCCCCCTCAAAGAGTGTCACGTCATTCCGTGTTATGATAAATCCTTTCTTCCTACTACGCACGATGCGAAGTGTATTACTGTCCCCCTCATCGAACGTAAGACTTACCGTACAATCCTTAGTATCCCTGCGGATAACATCATCACCCTTCAATCCCTTTGTTGTCTGCCCGAAGAGTCCCCAGTAAATCGCTTCGCCTGTTACCGATGTCTTGCCCGCACCATTAGAATCAAACTCATCTGTCTTTCCTGTAACCAAGATAGAACCACGCCCGACTTTGTACTCCGCCTGTTCTACCGACATGAAGTTATTTATCTTAACGTGACGCAGCTTACCTTTATATATATTCCGTGGAACAAGCATCTTCTCTTTTAAGAACGTGCTCGCTACTTTAAAATACTCATCACCAACATTCTTATACTCAACCCACTCTTCCAAGATGTCCATGAAGTTATCCGACTTGACCCGCTCTTCATAAAACACAGGCTTCGTTACTGCTACTACGTTTTGCTTATCACTCTTGCGGTCAGAGTTCTCAACACGATAGTAATTATAATCATCAGTAACATCATCCCACGTCGGAACAGTTATGAAGTCAGGATACTTAAGCTTGATGAATCGAACATCCGTACCATCAACAATCATAACACCACGGTCTCCGTCATCCCCGAACTTATGTTTCATCGGAGAACCGACTACCCAACAACGCTCACCAAGTTGCTGATGCTGATGGATGTGACCGAAGAACACGAGGCCATTATTTTGCATCAATGTTCTCCAGTCGGCACCATCATCAAACACCCAATGTCCATCACGACTTCCCGTGGGTGTCTTATGAAGAAAGACTATGTCGTATCCGCTTACTACTTCATAGTCAATCTCATCAGTATATCCGATAGTCTTAATTCCTGCAGGGCATGACGATACTCCAAAGATATGTCCCGAGTACTGAAACCATTTAGGATTCTTTAAGTCAACAAGGTCATGGTTACCAGGAACAATAATATCCCACAACTTAGGATACTGGAGTGCTATGTTACTACACTCGATAGGAATTTCTCCTACCTTGTGAAAGATATCACCGCCACAAATTACACGGTCTGGTTTCTCTCTCTGTCGGAGCACGTCTATTTGTTCAAGTACGGATTGTTGTTCTTTTAATCGGCGGGACAATCCAGTCTCGTCATCGTGACCAAATCGTCGCCAGGTATGAATGTGTGGGTCGGTAAATATTAAATACTTCATATCAATCCTCAATGACCATAAGTTTAACTAAACATACGTTTGCCTTAGTTACCTTAATTCCAATGTATTCTTTATTGTCATCTCGAAGGGCGTTAACAATATATACACCTTTTTTAGTCTTAATATGTATGCTACTTCCTGTAAAAAAACTCTCTTTAAAATTAATCCCTGCGTGGAGAATATCATGGAACACCGTCGCTAACGTAAGCAACTTCTTTGCATGATGTTTTGCCCGTGCAATCATCTCAATAGTCTTTTTCCTTTTCATACCTTCACTCCTTTTCTTGTTTCCGTTTCTATTAATTCTACTCCACACCAGGGACAGTGCGTAAATTCCTTACCGCCGTACCCTGGACTTCCGTGGATATACATAAGTGTAAACCCTGCGTTCACTAAGTCTATATTCTCTTTCCAATCTACACATGTACATTCCATTGTACTATCGTCCTTCTTGCTTTAGCTCCTCGTGTTTTTTCTTACGGTCATTCAAATGCTTTTGCGTAGCAGCAATAGAACATGCTCGCTGTTTACTTGTGTACTCTTCATTAAACTTACTAGACATACTTTCACTCCTCTCTTACCTTTTCAATTTTTCCATACACCCTGTATCAGTTTTTTCAAATGAATATATATCAAGCGTCTTCACAACAGGAGACTCTATCATCGGATTAATAATATAATCTGTAATTGAATACAAACCACTTATCCCTTCAACAGGACTCTTAATTCTAAGACGTCTCTTTACATACCGAAGACCATGCCGACCTTCCTCAAACACAGGAAAGTTATCAACCATTCTTCCTTCAAAGTCAGTAATAATTACATTAGGGTCAGAGCTAACGCATACAAGTGCGCAGTATAAACTGTCCCCGAAGTAACTAAGCATCCTTCGCACAGTACCATTTCTAAAACCATTCCAGTCAGACCCCACTACAAATATATAACGCATATCCGACTCGTACGTCTTAAACGGCTGCGTAAGTGTATCGAACCACGGCGGGACTTCCATGTCTGCTTGTTGTTTCTTTAAGCTAAATTCAATCTTGATATCCATAACATACCTTTGTTTACGTTTTAATAAAATGTGTGAGAGAACCAACCTCTTCAACCCGTGGTAACTGACACGCTACCTCATCCATGTACTTAACAACGTCAGGCCGAGCTGAGCTGTTCATCCGAGCCGAACAAGAATCGTGAAACAATATGTGACCACCAACTCTAACCGTCGGAACCCAATGCTCAAAATCAGCCTTGACTCCTTCGTATCTATGGTCACCATCAACAAAAAGAATATCACATATATAACCATCGTTACTATATTCACGACTATCTTCTTGAGCAATAACAAGTCTTTCAGATAACTCATGCTCAGCAGCCCATACATTTAATATAATATCATATTCATTAGAACCGCCGATGCTCTTTGCTGAGAGATTATCAATAGACAAAACACTTCCACCCGCCGCTAACATCAATCGAGTGGAGCCGCCAAACAATCTACCAATCTCTACGCATCGTGGTCTACCCAGGCTTTTGATTAACTTATATACATAAGCGGCCTCGTCAAAATCAAGACGAAGCGTACCCCTGTTCTGAACATCACACGTAAACAAATTAGCTAAATCTTCAAACGGAATCATCTCTTCTCCTTACCAGGTTTTACACATGAACTTAACATCTCGGTATCTTTTTACTTCTCGCACTACAGTAAAATACTTGCCTAACTTATCAAGCCACCACTCCACGGAACGAACAGTGCAGTGAGCATTATCACCGTTAGGTAACGTAACCACAGCTTCAACTACACCGATATCAAATATCACGAACTCCGACATACTTCGTATATGCTTTATCACATCATCAACAAGATGCTCAGGAATATGTTCAAGAACATCGATGCATACAATGACATCATACTTTTGTGTGAGAAGCGAATCTAACTCTGGTATCGCAGGGTCATATCGAAATGTTATGTATCCTAAGTTTGATGCGACACACGAAGCTAACAACGACTGACCACACCCATAATCCAAAACAGTTGTAGGATTCACTTCCTTCAACAAAGGAACTATGTCATCATAAAGTTTAACTGACGAGGTTCCGTACAAACCTTCGCTGTGTAATTTCTTGTACTGGTCTAAGTAATTATCCATTGAGAACAAACTCTTCTTCCGCTACCTTTTTAATCAGTTGAACCTTCCGATAAAAAACCCCGAGCGTAATGGATTCACTAAAGTGATTTTCATAAAGTTCTTTCCATGTACCCGCACGGCTCATCCGAGCAGTAAATATCTGCGATGCAATAACATCAATTTCAACTAACATAATTTTAAGATGAAGAACCAGGTCTTCGTAAAAGTATTCATCAAACGGTCGCACGTCTATAAGCAAATCAAATAAACTGGTCGCACCACTACGTTCACTCAATCGAAAGAGGTCACGAAGGTACGATTCAGATTGCTCACACGAACAACGTTCATATAGATATAGTTTCGTAATGCGTTGCTTAATAACTTTCTTAAAGTAGTTAAGACGATGCGCATGTTGCTCAAACGTGTCCACAAGTTCCCACTCAACTAGGTAGGATTCTTGCACACACGCAGCAAAAGGAAGTTTATATCGTAATGAATATTTCCTTAGTAGGCGTTTAAACTTATTTGTAAGGGGAAAAAGGCATGAATCAATCGGTATCATCCTACAATCCTTATCATGTTTCAATCCGTTTCAATATTTCGAGTGATTCTATTGTAACTATCAGCCTAGATAAATCAAGTGCTTTTTTCTGTCCCTTTTGATTTTTTCTTTACCCCTGTCAAAATGTCTGGATTCGCCTCAATAAATTCAAGTAAATCCTTTTTCTGAAAGACTTTATCGCCATACTTAAGCTGTCCACGCTTCTCCCCATCAACGAGCTTTCCCGCATACAACAAGCTCTCAAGCAATCCACTATGCTTATCCATCCCGCTGTTAAAAAGAATCTCAATATCCGCATCACGAAACGGCGCTGATATCTTATTCTTCGTAACTTCAACATGCGCTTTCGTTCCTATCTTGTGGTCGTTGTCATCTTTAATCTTTCCCCGAAGCGAACACTCAAGCCTCACGGATGCCTGGAACGGAACACCTTGACCACCTGGCGTTGTCTTCTTCTTACCAAACATCACCCCTATCTTTGCGATAACATGATTCGATATTACATGAATCACATTTGTATTTTCCATCGTTGGTGATGCGAGTCTAAGACCCTTACGTATTTCCTGTGCCTTAGTCATGTCACGAGCACCGAAACCCGCTTCTACTTCGTGCTTCGTTGATAAGAGCGCTAAGCTATCAAGCGCAATGATAACAGGAATATCTGGTTCCTGGTCAAGAATCAATTCAAGAATCGACTTCTTCTGTTTTCCTTTTGAATCTTTGTACCCTAAAAATACTTTACCAAAATGCTCATCCACTGTCGCAGAGTTAAGACGAATCAACTCCGTATTATCAATACCGATAACATCACCGAACTCTTTTGTGTATGAATCCTCTGTATCATCAAGTATCGCAATCCCACCCATCCGTTGAATGTTTGCAATGAGATGATATATAAGAAGAGACTTCCCTGTGGACGGGTCGCCACAAATATCAACAACCCGACCAAGAGGAAGTCCTTTATCATACGTCTCAGTTATAGCGTAGTTCAATGCATAGTTACCAGTATCAAGCCAGTTCGTTACTCTACGGTTATCCGTAGTCATCGCACCTTCAACATCTTTAACAATACCAGCTATCAACTTCTTATCCATTGTCATCCTCCTTTAAGATTTTCTCTCTGTACGGTAACCCAGATGTAACGCATACACGAACCCTTTTATTAGTATAAGGGCTTTTAACTTTTTCCTTACCCTCAACTAATAACCCCTCTTGTTTCATTCGTGTAATCTCAGGACGTATATCATTAATATCGGGAAATCCAAGAGCTTCATGTACTTCACTATCACAAAGCGGAACGCCCCACTCATTAAAAACATCCCATACCTTTCGACGCCACGACTCTTGTTTCCCCTCCTCTTGATGTTCTTTATAGGATAAAGTAGAATTTTCATGTATGTTTTTCATATAACATTTTCTCTTTGTTATTTATATCGTGAGGTAGGATTCTATACCTACACGGAGATGGAACCTGCAGTTACTGCTATCTTGGGGCGAGTCAATGACTCTCGCTTACACACTAATAAAACCGCCACAGATGGCCTAAGCAGTTTTACGGCATCACCAGTCAATTCTGGCACCCCGCACGCCACTACCTCGTCAATTCGAGACACGTCCATTTCCAACCATCGTTCTTATTCGGAGTCTGCGTTCTCCTTATTCACTCCCACGCCTCAGATAAATTTCGGCGCTACGTCTAATTTCGCCACTCACGATTTCAATTATCCAATTTCAAGGAACGTACTACGACAATCAGTTTTCTCTTCGCACGCTTTGCACTCAGGATTACTGACCTTATACTTTTCACCGAAGCATGGTTTGTGTTCTGTTGTCTTCGCTTCTTTCTTCGCTTCTTTCTTCGGCTCTTCTTTCTTCGGCTCTTCTTTCTTAGCAGGCTCTTCTTTCTTATCAGTCTCGGTAGACTTAGGCGTGTCCTGCTCTTTCTTCTGCTCATCCGTACGTTCGTCCTTCTGCGGAGTATCTTCATCTTCAACAACCTCAGTCTCTTTATTTGTCGAAGCATCTTTATCCACAGTCGGTTCTTCTTCCCCTGCGAGCGAACGTTCGAGTTCTGCATACGTCTTCGCTTTAGGAATAGAGTTCGTAAGGTTACGAATCTTTTCCTTCCAGTCACCAGGTAGAACTTCACGAACACTGGTCTTATCGGGGTCAGGTGTCACATTGTATTCATTGTATCCACTTGATGTTTCTTTACCAGGCGTCTTATAAATTACAATGTTACGACCCTCGTCCAGGTCGAGTAGGTCTCCCCACTTCGCATTGGTCACAAAGACTACAACGTCTTCATAAATCTTTGGGCCAGTCTCCATAATCTGCACACCTTTTTCAGGTGCCTTGAGGTCAATTACATTAAACAAGATACGACGGCGAGCATACAAATCTTTACCGAGTGCCTTGTCTTCTGCGGAACCTTTGTAAAGCTTCGCTGTGGTTTCACAGATAGGACACTTGTTCTTTGAACCAAACGTCCTCGGACAAATCTCTGCGTGCTTGTTTCCTTCTAGCCCTATGTTGTAATGACATAGGTACTCCAAGGTGATGTAATCAACTTCTTCCGTCATGTACTCAAGGGTCGGCGGAAGAATACGAATATAATTCTCCCCGTCCTTTAAGTCAATGCGGTCGGCACGTTGCGCCTGTTTCCGCTCATACTTTTCTTTCAATTTCTCAATGTTTACTGGCATACAATTCCTCCTTTGTTATTTTGTTATTTTGCTATACTAATTCCATCTGAAAACATTTCCTGTCTTCGTGTTGCTCCAAGCTGTATCAACATATCTTTGCGGTGCTCAAGCGCAGTTACAATAGCTCTAACGATTCCATGCTGTCGCTTAGTCTCCGTCAGTTGTTCTTGAGATGCGGCATAGCGGTCGTCTTCCACTACTGCGTTTTTAATCTTATCCTCTGTTACTTTGCCACTACCCTTAGCCATCTCAAGTCGCTTCTCCGCATACAAGTTCGCTTGAAGAACTTCGTGAGAGAGCTTCATTGATTCTGTCTCCGCAGTTGCGTAAGCAAGTAGCGCTGCGAACCAAGCATACGTACTCGGGTGCTCGATGAACTCGTGCGTGAGTCGTTGCTCATTTATCTTAAGCACGTCCCGAGTTTCCCCGCTCCACTCCTTATCCAACACCTTGATATCAACGTGCATGTTCAAATTCATATCATTCTCCTTCTTCTTTTTTTCGTCTATAATACAACTCACATAATTCTTTAAACGGCGTTAGCTTACGTGGCTCATTAACAATAAGAGCAGGACAATTAGAATCGTCACCATACTTACAAGCGCCGATATACTCTCCTTGATTACAATGTCTTAAATGAACACCAACATCATCCACAACTATCCTCCTTACATCTCACGCATATCGCCCCAGTTAAGCCCGATTGAATAATCAAATGGCATCGGCACTGCGAGCCATCTAAAGTAATCAGGGATGTCGTGTTTCCATATTCTCTCTATCTCATCTACAATAAGTTCTTCACTGCCGTCCGCACACTCAAGTACGATTGAGTCATGCACCGTAATAATAATGTCAGCAGGAACCTTGTTCCCTTTTATGTATCTGTCTACCGCTACAATCATAAACAAAACAATATCAGACGCCGAACCCTGAACAGGAGAGTTCACTGCTTGTCTAAAGATTTCTCCCGCAAGGTCTCCCCGTGTCTGTCGTGCTTCGGGGAACCGTCTGCGTCTTCCTGTAGGATACTCAACGAATCCCCGTGACATAACATCCATCTTTGTCCGACCGTACCACCCCAAGAATCCTGGGTATGCTGCAAAAAATGCGTTACGAAAATCCGTACACTCTTCCATAGATAAATGTAATCCGTAATCACTCTCTGCGCTCTTCTGAAAACCTTCCGCACTCTGCCCGTATAAGAATCCAAAGTTCACGGCCTTCGCTTTTTGTCTGTCCTCTTTCGTCACCGCATCAATACTCTTCTTAAGAATCTTTGATGCAGTAAGCTTATGTATATCTTGTCCCTCTTTGTACGCTGCAATCATTCTCTGCTCACGAGCGATTGAACATCCGACTCGAAGCTCGGCCTGCGATGCATCAGCGTTAAGAAGTATCGTTCCTTCCTTCGGTACGAACATACGCTTCACTCGTTTGTCCCGTGGTATGTTCTGAAGGTTAGGCTTGCTGGAAGATAGCCTACCTGTCCTTGCTCCGCATATATTA
>Ga0307377_10004181_pt1 | contig 15895 bp, 27 predicted proteins | sample TR3MG_FD_202535 | JGI IMG/M metagenome (GOLD analysis project Ga0307377, IMG submission 202535) | Soil microbial communities from Risofladan, Vaasa, Finland - TR-3 | ecosystem: Environmental > Terrestrial > Soil > Coastal area > Acid sulfate soil | place: Finland: Risofladan, Vaasa | collected... | reverse complement strand
AAATTTTGAGAATGAGTTTATGTGTCCAGTTGTTGATAATACTCCTCATGCTCGATTACATGGGCTATTCCCATGATCAGGGCTAATATTATTATTCCAACACTTGACGGGATGGAGGAATTTTGGGAGGATTACAAAGGTACTATCATAAGGGTGTCAGAACATCTTGAGATAGATTTCGGTTCTCTCATGAATAAAAAGTTTGACATTCGCCACGTAATTCCACCATATGCCACAAATCGAACTGGCAAAAAGTGGAAATGGCCGAACTTACTCAACGAGGAGCATAAAAAAATGTTCAGGGATCTTTTCCCAGATGACACATTGGAGAGGCTTGGATACAGTGATATTTCATGACAGAAAAACGATATTTATCCACATTGCAAGGTCTGCTGGTTCAAGCGCTGAGCTTTGGCTTGGCAGGAACGAAGAAACAGCGACAGTAAATGATATCAATATGGGTTGTTGTTACGGATTTAGCAATGATGTGGCGATATGGCTACAGCATGCGACTGCTAAGACTATGAAGCGTCTGTATCCTGACTCATTTGACAACTACTTCAAATGGGCGATTGTTAGAAACCCCTATAGTCGAATGGCTAGTGTTTATCGATTTGGGTTTTATTGGCTTAGAGCAATTGATACCAGTTTTGAGGAGTTCATAATGGAACTTCCAGACAGGGTTAATAATGCATCTCTTGGATACGGCTGTCCAATAAACGGCAGTCACTTTACATCTCAATATGACCATACCCACATCGACAATAAGCTAGTATGCAAGATAGTAAGGTTTGAGAATTTGCCTGAAGGTTTGCCAGTCAAATATGGCAAGGGGGAATTTCCTAAGACTAACAGTGCGCCAGTTGAACTAGATCCCTGTTTGTATAATGACGATATGAAAGAAATAATTTACAAGGTTTATAAAAAAGACTTCGATATATTTGGATATGATAGGTAGCAGATTATGTCGGTAAAGTGTGGAAATAATATAAAGCACTTCGATTACAGATTCGGAGAAGAAAATGAAAAAATTTTCTCAATTAGACTTGAAAAAGTTTTCTAGACCCTTATACTATAGGTACAATTGAATAAAGCTTAGTTACGGCAAACTATAAAAACTAAACATGCTTGTCGGAGATGGATACGACAGAAAACAAACATCAACCCAATCGATGGGGTTGTAAAACAAAATCTCGGAACCCAGTCGCTTGGGGGTTCTAAAAATAATAGGCACAAACCTAAGCTGTTTTACTTGTACACAATTTATAAATATTTTGATAAAGACTGCATTCAGCAATCAAAAATTCTATTATGTAAGAAAAAATAGTCAGTCTGTTCAATTTCATAGTTTTGGATAAAAGGTTAGATTCAGCAAATCTAATATATCATTTGACTCATAATCAAACGCGATAAAAACACTAACCTGTTCCGAGTTTTAGTCAGCCAGTTATGGTTTGCTCTTTCGGGACAAACATATTAACTGGCTTTTTTTATGCCAACAACCAAAAGGAGAAGGAAAATGAGAGGACATAACGGAGATTTTTTGCACGACAGCACTGGGAACGCACTTTTGGAATTCTTTTCAAAGGCAGGATCACTTTTTGAAAAGAGGGGACAGTACTATGGTGGAGAAACCTCTGCACTTGCATTGTTCAAGCCAGCCTTCACTACTGATAAGGTTCGTGCTGCAAAGCTTGCTTTTTGGTTGCGTGACTCAAGGGGGGGGGCTGGAAATCGCAGCGGATCTCGTTCTGTCATAAAGTGGCTTGCTGAGAAGCACCCTGCTTGGATTACTGCCAATATCCATTTGATCCCTGAAACAGGACGTTGGGACGACTTGATCGCATGCTTCGACACTCCATGTGAAGATGTCGCAGTTGCGTTCTGGACTGGAACAATTTCTGATAAGGACAACAAGGCATGTGGACTCGCCTGTAAGTGGGCTCCAAGAGAAAAGAAGGACAAGGTTGTTTTCGCAAAGTTGAGAAAGGCTCTCAGAATGTCTCCAAAGGACTTCAGGCAGCACTTGGCTGAAAACTCGAACACTGTCGAACAGGCAATGTGTTCGGGCGAATGGCATGACATCGATTACAACAAGGTTCCTTCGGTTGCAATGGCAAGATCAGCTTCTGCCTTCTTGAAGCATGACCCTGCAAGATACGATAACTGGAGAGAGTCTTTGACCGATGAAAACTCGGACTCAAAGGTAAACGCCTCAGCGTTGTTCCCTCATGACGTTCTTCGTACTAGCAGACAAGATGCGAAGTTGGCAGACGCTCAGTTTGCTGCTCTTCCTAACTATATGGAAGAGAACAGATACAGAATTATGCCAATTTGCGATTTCTCTGGATCAATGTCTGTAAACGTTTCTGGTTCTATTACAGCCATGGACATTTCTACAAGTTTGGGACTTTACTGCTCTGACCGAGTTGGTGAAGACAACCCATTCTATAGAAAGCTCATCCCGTTCTCGGACAATAGCAAGTTGGTTACTTGGAAGGGTCAAACCTTCTCAAATGCTGCTCGAAAGATCAGAAACGGATACTGTGGCTCAACTAACGTTAAGGCTGCTCTAGATCAGATCTTGGACTCTGCAAAGATGTTCAATGCAACTGATGAGCAAATCCCAAATTGTTTGTTGATCATCTCTGACATGCAGTTCAATGGAAGTGGATGGGGAGCAGGAACCTGCAACTCAGATGAATCCACAATTGAAACCTGTATGAAGGAGTGGGAAGCGAATGGATACACTCGACCAAGGATTGTATTCTGGAATACCGCTGGAAACGCTGGTTCCCCTGCTAGAGTTCATGAAAATGTAGCTCTTGTCTCAGGGTTCAGCCCATCGATCTTAGGCTCCGTTCTCGGCGGAACCGACTTCACGCCAATGGCAGTACTTGATCGAGCCATCGAAAAGTACGAAGTTGTAGTACCCGAAGGCGTAATGGCCTAAGGCCCCACCTGAAAGACCCTAGAGTTCCCCGCTCTAGGGTTTTTCTTTGCCCTTTTAGAATAATGTCTCTGAAACTTCAATAGGAATCACTTATGGCCGCAAAAGTTACAGGAACAGAAATGCTGTTAATCACAACTGCACTAGAAGTGATTAAATCGCTTTTGAAATTGTTTGCTAATAAACTAGACAATGCAGAAGGCTCAGATATAGAAGCCATGGAAGCTGCACTGGAAAGCATGAAGCTTGCAATTGAACTCGAAAAGAAAATTCAAGAGGCACAAAATGCAATTGAGAATGAAGACGTTAATCTTGACGATTGGATTACTGATGGTGATGATAACGAGTAGTTGTACAACTACCATGATCAACCAAAAATATCCAATAATACCTCTGCCAGATCGTCCCTCCATAAGCTCCGAGCTTAACGAAGATGATTTCAAAGAGATGGCAAAATATGCAGAGAAACTTGAAGTAAGCATTAAGCTGTACAATGAACACGCTACAGAGCAAAACAAGAAGATTGAAGAACACTTCGAAAAGCGATAAGGCTAAAAGGCAAGGAATTCGACTCTAAAAGAAAGAAAAAAATAACTATATCACTCTTAATTTTAGGAATGAACAATGGGATGTGGATGCAGAAAAAGAAAAGCTAACTTCAAAAAAGAAGTTCAAGAAAGACGAAGCATGATAATTGCGAAGCGCGAACAAGATGAACTTGAAAAAGAGCTTGAAAGTTTGACACCTAGAGAGAAAAGATTTAGGATAAGACAAGAACGAGCTAAAAGACGAAAAGAAAGAATTGAAGCTCGCAATCGCCGTATCGCTATACGCCAAGCAATAGAAGAACAGAACAAAAAGGACAAATCTTCCGACGATTAGATGTATAATATCTAAAAATAGGAGATTTCAATTATGCCTGCTGGATGTGATTTTGTTTGTAAGAATGATGATTGTGATTATTATGATACAGGCTTTACTATAACTGGACCCTGGCCAATGGGGGAAATCGATGAGATCCTCGAATCTAAAAGCGTCAAGGAACTCCCGAAGCTTCAAGATCAAATAAGAAACCTCAAGGACACTGGCAGAGATTACGCCTGCATAACTTTTCCCAACGTTGACAATATCGAAATTCAACGCTATCGAGTAAACCTTTGGAGTGTTGACGAAAAACGCTTATATCAATACGATGTTTTCGTGGAAGATGGGGATAATGTAACAACAGCTATAGAAAAGAGCAATCTTCCTGATAAATGTCCGAACACTGGATCTAAGATGTTAAACTATAGAGAAGCAGTTAAAGAAGGAATAGAATGCCCAAGTTGTGGGCTTGCACTGAATCAAAAACGATGGTATACAAACGAGGATTAAAATGAGCGAAGAAAAAGACATTATTGAGGCACTAACGAGCGTTGCTCAAGGAAGTTTCGAATTTGAAACTGTAGAAATGAAATTTGAAAAGAAAACTCTTGAAGAAATTCACGAGTTAGCTAAAAATGTTGACACTCAAAAAGCTGCTGATGAAGTATTGCAGTGGTTAACAGAAAACGTAGCCCACTTCATTGATAACAAAGAGAAAGAATTCAGAATAGACCTGGTTATTGAAGAGAAAAGCGGCGAAAAGATGGAGAACATTAAACTTCTTCAGGACCTTTACAGAGCAATTCCAGATGATTCGGAATACGTTGATGCAGACAAAGTCGCGGATTTGATGGCAAACGGAAGAATCGACGATGTTTTTGAAGACGAGGATTTCAAGTCCCTAGTAGAGTGTAGAGAAGCTCTAGACAGTCTGTCTTTCGAAATCCACGACAAGATGAGAGAGTCAGATAAGCTCAGAGGACTTTATCAGGCGATGATCTACTATTATGAGATGATTGGCATTAACGCTGGCTTGCCACTTCTTAAAGAACTTAATGGTGAAGTTGACATTATTGAGTTTGAGTATGAATCTTTTAATGTCGCTGTTACCACTGTTGAAGGTGTTGTAGACATTACAGACGAGACTAACACGGCAAAAGACAAGAAGGTCGTTCAGCAATATACCATCCCAGAAGGTTTCACTATGGTCATTGAAATTGCTTTTATGGACCAGAGTAGATCACTAGGATTGTTCTAAGGAGAACGTTGAAATGAAAAGATCAAATTTTTTGAAGGTTAGCGCTTCTATCGCGACAATTCCTTTTGTTAACACAACTTTTGGATTTGAAAAAGATGAAGTAGCTATCCATTTCTTGAAGCACTATTATGAGCGCTCCCCCTCATATACTTACATCGAAAATCCTAGAAACAGGAATTACACCTATGATGTTTGTAAGGGCATGTTCAGATTGGCGATGGAGGACCGTAAGCCAGTCATTCAAAACCAGGGTGATCGTATGGAAAATTTTAGAAGGATGCTCGAAAAGAAAAACAAATTTCAGCCTGGATATCCATGTGCTTCGGCGGCATGCGAAGATCCAACTTCATTCTATGAAATTGCGGCTCTACCAAGGCACGATTTAACCGTACAAGAGTTTTCTGATTTCTTTCCAACGAGCGAATATTTAAGTGATTTTGATGAGACAACTAGGAATTCGTTAAGGTACTCTTACCTTAATGACAGATACTCGGAAACTTTTCAGAAAGAAGACCTCTCGAAAGCAAAAGAACATATCACTAGTGAATTAAAGTCTGAACTTAAAAAATTTACTGAAAAGGGCTGTAAGACAATTTATATCGAACCGAAACATAATTCAATAATCCAGTTAATCCATACTGATGAAAGTAGAAATCAAATAGGTTCTATTTGTTATAATAGCTATTTCATTGTTGGATATACTGGTGCCCACAATAAACCTTGGATTAATGAGTATGCAGATAGAAGTGGAGTTGCCAAGAGGGAAGAGATACCCAAAAGCTTTATTGAAAGAACCATTAGAAATTATCATGACGATGGGAATTACGGAAGCTTAGTTTAATGGTCATAATAGACGAAGATTGGATAATCAAGTTCCTCTCTGGCGAGAACCACGACTATAAAGGTCGAACTTACCAAAATATTATCGATTGTACCGATATAGAGATGGAGCTTTGTCACGATCAAGTTCAATGGATTTTCCCTTTGCATGAAGTTTCTAATTTTGCTGCAACTTACCCAATAATCAACCGAGAAATCGTTTATGAGTGCAAGAATAATCCAAAAATCATAGAAAATCTAACCAATGCAATCAAACGAATGAAAGATTTTTATGGTCTTGATCCACAAAATAGAGAAAAACAGAGATCTTGGTGCAAAGAATTTGACCATAACCTTCTTAGGATAACGAGAATCATCAGATGTGCCAGGATTTTTGGTTTAGACGATGAAGCTGATGAATTTTACACATTGGCGAGAGACGCAGCAGATTTTTATTGCATCGGCAACGTAACTAAGGCTTATTGGTGGAGAGCTAGATATGAAGATCTGTACAAATCCCTTAAATGACGAGTCAAGTCTAGGCAAGAATACTAGAAAAATCAATGTTTTTAGCTTATAGCGCTTGAAAAGGCGAGAATATGCCTTATACTATGGTTGTAGTCAATAATTGGCTCAAACAAAAAAACAACTTTTTAGGAATTTAGTAAAATGAAGAACGTAATGGATATGCATATTAGACGATGGGATAGGAGCTTTGGGCTTCTGGACTGCGCTAACGCATATTCTGATATGTAATAGTAAATAGCAGATTTCAGACAGCCCAAGCTCTTAAGAGTTTGGGCTTTTTTTGTGTCCTTATGGCTTAACTGGACAAAGCAACTTCCTCCTAAGAAGTAGATTTCAGGTTCAAATCCTGATGAGGACGCCAGATAATTAATATATAGACCTATGGTGAAAAGGATATCATAAGCGCCTTCTAAGCGCCTGTTCCAAGTTCAAGTCTTGGTGGGTCTGCCAAATAGTTCTTTGAAAATTGAATAGATTTTAAGATCGGCGTAGAGAAGTTAGCTATGCTAAAACAATCTTCTTATGGTGAAAATGGATATCACATGGAGCTACGAACTCCAAGTTCTTCGTTCAAGTCGAGGTAGGAAGGCCAAAATATAGGAGATAAGATGCTGGGTACATCGAGCGGTCTCCAAAACCGCTGCCATTTAGAGAGTTCGATTCTCTCGTCTCCTGCCAAACAATTTAATATGGTGGAGTGGCCAAGTAGGTGAAGGCACTTCCCTGATAAGGAAGAAATGCGTGGGGTCAGAACCCACCTCCACCACCATTTTTAATAAAAACGGGGTGTTCGTTTAATGGCCCCGTTGAGGAGAATTTAGAACTTTTATGTCCAAATTGTCATGCCCTAACCGACAACTTTGGCAGTCGAAACAAAAACGGAAGAAGGAGAAATGGGCATTGTTAAATACGGAGAATTGGTGAACGTTGGTTATCACAATACCCTGTCAAGGTATAGTATCGGGATCATCACCCGAATTTTCCGCCAGAAAGTTTATCAACTTTTGATAAACTGTAGTAAACTTGCTATAAAAAGGAGACACCAAAAATGTCAAAGCACGGAAACAAAAACAGCGAGAAAGATGATGGACCAAGAGGACCTTGCACTAGATGTAAGATTGTCGAAGGGCCATTCAAGTCTGTCAGATCCCATAGCCCAACTGGGAAGGCAAAGATGATTAGTCTTTGTGCAGATTGCCTAAAGAACATAGGGCTTTAAGTTTTAAATTGCAATATGGTGTAATTGGTAGCCCACCGCTCTCATAAGGCGCGAAGTTCGAGTTCAAGTCTCGATATTGCAACCAACTTAAAGCAAGGATAATACAGTGACAAAAGAAGACCTTAAAAGACTGGAACGTTTCAGAAGGAAGGTCGCGCCTCACTTTAATAAAATAAGTGAGATAATGGACAAACAGATGGACGAAGCTCTATTAAAGGAAAAAGAAGATGACGAATGTAGAAAAATTAAAAGTTTGGATTGAGAAAGAAAAAGAAAAGGGCCTAGTAGCCTTTAGTGTCACTCCAAAACTTGATGTTGCTAAAGGGATGTCAGTTGAAGATTTCGTTGGAGATATGCTACACGCAATAGAAGGTCTTTCGGAATGCGCTAGAATGCCCTTTGACGAAGAAGAGTGCGCTGGAGAGATCCTAGAGATGAATGCGGCGATAGAAAGAGGAGATTATAAAGAAGTAAATACTTTTGGTCCTAAGAGAGATGGAGAAAGTTGTGGTCCAAACTGCGACTGTTATCCACAAAAATAGAATTAAATGCAGATTGTGGTGTAATTGGATTGCATAAGCGATTGTGACTCGCTAGGAACGGGATCGTAACCCGTCGATCTGCCCAAAACATATAATAAACCTATTTGTTCTGTTATAGGACATACCTTCCATAACGCAGAAGTAAAAGCTATCTCAATAATGCGCTATATCAATAAAGCATCAAAAAATGAGAGTTTAGCCCTTTATGGACAGCAACAATTCACAGAGTAAGCCCTGGTACTTCGCATGTACGGACAGGTGCGAGAAATGCTTTGACAGAGGTCTCCTACTTAAAATGTCGGAGACCTTTTTCTTTGTGAAGTGTAGGAAGTGTGGCAGCACCTCCAAATCTGCTGACAGTAAGTGTGCTGCTCTGACAAATTGGAATCTTAAGCAAAGGCGGATAAAAGGGAAAATATAAGTCTTTCTTTGTATAATATCTATATGAGAAAAGTATTTATAGATTGTGGATTTTATAGGGGGAAGGCCATTAGTATTTTTAAAAAGATGCCAGAGTGTGACGATTCGTTTGAGTTTTTCGCTTTCGACCCTAACAGGTTCTCTGACGAACGCCTAGAAGAAATCCAAGAATCTGGCATTAACTTCATTAATAAAGCCGTTTGGATTCATGATGGTGAGATCACCTTTTATGCCAGTGGAAGAAGATTTGGGCAAGCCAATAGTGTCTTCCCAAACCCAATTAAGCCACGAAGAGAAAAACAAAGAATTGTTGGGTGCATCGATTTCGGCAAATGGATAAAAGATAACTTTTCTCCCGATGACCATATCGTCTTAAAAATGGATGTTGAGGGGGCTGAGTATGAGATTTTCAAAAAAATGCTGGAAGATGGTTCTATTCACTATATCAACGTCATGTTTGCCGAATATCATTATGACAGGGCTGACGCAACAAGAGAAGAGTTCTCAGACCTTAGGGGAAGACTAAAAAATGAAACGAATATTGATCTTCGTAAAGCAATAGAGTGGTAAAATGGCTAATATCACAATACTTAAACACAAAAGAGACAATAATTTCAAAGTTGACTTTTTGAAGTGGGTTAGAGAAAAGGATCTAAAGGAAATTGTAGATCATGAAGAGATTCCTCATTTATTCCAGATCTTAGTCAAATTCGCTGATGAGGTTGATATTGTTCGATCCATCCAGGAGTCATCAAATTTCATTACTGATGATGGACTTCATCATATCGCTGCGAAACTTCTTGAAGAATTCATTAAGCAAGACACTCACTATGTTATTCTAGATAATGTAGAAATTTTTAGAGATGACCACATGCTGGTCGTTCTTACAGACTAATTGTAGTCATTTACCGATCCTGTGTCGAAACTAGAAGGGTTCTGAAAAACTTTTTCGGAATTAATCTAGTGCAGAACTAGCAGTGGAGGTTAACATGAAGTTCTTCGGAAACAAAAAGGCGGTTCACGGACGATTAGTCAAACTCGCCAACAAAAACAAAAAATCAGTGGAAAGCGAATTCTATTTTGCGCTTTGGGTTGAAAACAAATTTGATAGCGACGAGCAGTGTTTGCTCTTCTCTCAAAGCGACTTAAATAAGATCCAAGATGTAAAATTTTGCGATTTTCAAAATTATATGGATTTAGGTAAGCTTTACCGCATGGGTAACGCAGAAAGTTACTTTATTAAGATAAAAGACCTTGATAATGTAGAAAAGATCGTTAGATTAAATAGTACAGTTATGGGCAATGGAATTAGAAGGGCTAAAAAGAACCCCGAAGATGTACCTGAAAAAGGTTTTATACAAGACCTGCTGGATTAACTATAATCTAATTCACTGAAATTTTATTGGAGAATTGCAATGAGCTGGTTCTTAAATTGGTCTCATTCTTTACGTCGAACATTCGTGAAGGACTATGCTATCCCCGTGTCTGTTGTTCAAGACCCATACTTCGAGTATCAAATCGATTTTTTGGACAAGCAATACAACACATGGGAAAAGGTGGCTCTTCTTGAAGAGGCTTTGGCCAGATTCAAGGATGAAGAAGAACTCAACAAATATATGAGAGAAACGCGTGAAGCCGTTATTGATGGGGTGAAGAGTTCCCATGCATATGAGGGATACTGTAGTAATACTGCTGTCCTTCCGTTCGCTCAAATGTCTTGGGAACGCAAGGTCCCTGATAAATGTGTGTATAAGCTCGATAATGTTGGACTTAGAATGGTCTCCATTGATTTAGTTTCAGCGAATTTTCAGGTTTTTAAACTTTTTTGGCCTGAGTTAGTGAATCATAAAGACTCTTATGAGGGATTCATTTCTCAGTTTACGGATTTGGAATATTTTAAAAAGTCCAAGAAAATCCGTCAAGTTATTTTTGGGAACCTATGCCCGAAGAGGCAAGCGAGAATTTCAAAAGACGTAATGTTTGCCATGTGGCAACACTTTGAACAAAAGGAAATGCACCTTGAGATGAGGATGCTTTCTGCCGATGAAATTGTTTTCAGAGAAGTTACCCACTTGGTTCAGCACCCACTTTTATGTATTGAAGCGAAACTTTCAGATATGGCTTTTGATAAAAAGAAGGTTGAGGCAAGAGTTCAAGAATTTACAATTGAACCTGTAAAAATGAGAACGTCTAGCGCTTATATTAAAAGGTATCCTGATGGTTCTTTCGACTTGAAGTGTTGCCCAGGTCCATATACCATTGAAGTTCTCAGACACATTTACGGACAGCCTTCGCACCCTTACGATAAAGTTTTTTACAACGATGGAAGACTATGTGAATATAAAGACTCACTTTTTTGATGAATGAAATAAACCAACATTTATTTTGGAAACTGATTTATTTCGTTTCCTCGGTGACATTTTGTGGCTTTTTTGTGTCTTTGCCTGCAAGCATTGCAATTATTGCGATGATCCACTTGAATTGCCTAGCGCATTCAATGGCAAGGAGACGACTGGGTCATAATTGTCTTGGCGTGTACCACTTGCCACTGTTTGGGGCTACATCAGTTTTCAGAGGATTTGTGTTATACGAAAAAGAGAGGTTTTTAGTTGCCATAGCTGGTTCTATAGCTGGACTAACCTGTTCTTTGATTTTTTGTGCATATTGTGTTTTATTAAACGCTCCAGGACTTGGAGAAATAGCTAAAATTCTAATAATTTTGAACTTAATTAACTTATTGCCAATATCTATTATGGACGGATCACAAATTTGTAGGTCAATTGGATTTTCAAACAGCGCTTTTCTAGGTTATTTCCTACTATCTGTTGGAGTTTTGACGTCTTATCTCTTAACTATGCATAGTATTTTCTTTTTATTCTTCTTAGTAGTTTGCATTTGGGATTACAGGGTTCTACTTTTTCACCGAGAAGACACAAGACGAATGTCTAAAAAGGAGCAATTTATAGCAACGGCTACATATTCTGCGATTATTGCTATCCTTATTACCCTATATTCTTTTGTTAACGAATTTCAAGGCTCTGGGGCTATGGACCCGTTCATGGTTGTCTAGAGTCAACTAAAACTTAATTACATAAAAATCCTGACCGAAAGTAGTTTGATACGGCAGGCAGTTAGACCGCTCCATTGGATGTAAAAACTCTGATGGACCCGATGAGGCATATCCTCGCAGGGATGGAGAAAGCGGCACTGCAAAAACAAGACGATGAATAGTTGAAAAACGCTATGACCGTTAGACTTGTCTCATTTGCAGTCTCAGGATTAAGTTAATTAAACCTTAGAGCCATTTGGAACGATAAGATGCATGGTAACATGTATCTGACGGAGGATAGCCCAATTGTCGCTTACCGCTAACCGTATCGACGCAATCTACAGCATGGGCTAAACCTGTATACAAACATCCTAGAGCTTTAAATCGCAATTAAAGAACTATGGCACAGTACCTCCCTTATTTGCTTAAGGGGAGTACTGTGCCAAGACAAACCTGATCTTTACTCGCTATTAAAGAGCACTTAAGAGCACTTATAAATAATTTATAGGTTTTTAGGGAAACAAAAAAATCCGATGTAGACTCATTGTATAATGAAATTATAGAGTGTTAATTAATTGAGTTTTTAATGAATGATCTAACTGAACAGCCCGTTGAAGTTATAGAAGAAGCTGTTAATGAGCTAGAACTTTTACCAGAACAACGTTTAGTTGTAATGGGAATTTTTGAATGGGTAAAGAGAATGACTGAAAAATTTGGTCCCACCGTTCACTCCAAGTCAGGAGAACGATTTGATTGGGGGCAAGCTTTATGTCGAGAACAATTTGGAATTAATTGGATGCAAGACATGCAAACGATGAATATCTATATGCCCACTAAAAAAGATCTAGATAGAGCCATTGAATGGGAAAACGGTGATGTTCCTGAATGGATCGAAATAGCTTGAATTTTCTTTTTCTTACGATATAATGACTATGGAAAGTAAAAACATGCGATTTACGAAGGTTTATGAGTTCATGAAAACCAAAGAGGAAATTCAGAAACATTTAGATGAGTGCAGAGAGTTTGATAATTTTAAAACTTATGATATGCCCACTAATAACCGCTTTTATATAGAGTGTCCCTGCGGGAAAAATTGGACAATTCCTAGAGAAGATCTTCACAGTTATCCTGATTTCAAAAGATTTATTGAATCTGCGAACATGTTCTCACACACTATTCGTGAAAAAGCTATTCTAAACACGACTCCTATTGAAGATGTTATTGACCCCCTTTTAGGACACTGCTTAGATATCTCTTACTTGGAGGATTCTTAATGGATAAAAATACTAACAATGATTTAGCTGATGCAATGCGAGCGAACAATCTTCTTGACGCCACTAAAAGAATAGATAAAAAGAAAACGCCTGAGGTTCACGTCGGACATGACGAGTTTAAGGCGATGAGAAAACAAAAATATAAGGAGAAAAAAGAGATTCTTGACACTTCTTATGTAATCCAGAATAAGCGAACTGGTCAAATTGTTGAAATCAAAGCTTTATCTTCTATTATGGCAGCTAAAACCGTAGGTTGGAGGCCCAGGCACACTAAAGTGCTTCAGATTAACGGACCTTCTGATGAAGAACTAGAGGAGTAGTATCTGTTTAATTAGAATGAAGTTCTGTTGAACAACGAATTAAAAGGTGACTTTATGGGACGGAAAGGAACAACATTTTGGGACGTTATAAAAGAGCTTTTGTCTTTTCTATGGACGAAAAAGAAAGAGGAAAAAGAAGAGCAAAAGCAGGCAGCACAAGAAATTAAGGAAGACCTGAAAGAAGGTTACCAAAAAATCGATGAAAAAAAAGAAGAACTTAAAGAGAAGGAGGAACTAGACGATGTACAGGATGATCTTAATAGCATGTTTTAGTTTGTTTTTACTCACTGCCACAACTGGCTGTCAGCACACAGATGTAGTTGCAAAAGCTTGGGAGCTTCCAGCAGAACCTGAACTTGTACAACCAGTTTTTGAAAGAGAAGGTGAGAGATTGTACCTTGATAAAGAGAACGCAGTTCTTTTAAGGAACAATATTGTAGAACTTAAAGCTTATCAGGAGAAATTAGAGTTTTTGATAGGCGAAATGTTAGATTATTACGCAAAATAAAGGAGATTAGCCAATTTTGAAGACAACAAACCCATTTTTGGTGGTTGATAACAAAGCTTTAACTGTTTTGGATCTCGTTGACGAGAATAATGAGTATCATAAAGAAATTCAAATTTCAGAAGCACTTAGAAAAGCGAATGAAGTTAGTTTAGACCTTGTTTGCTTCGCGGAAGCTGGGAGGGAGAACAATGCACTATGCAAACTTTTGGATTTTGGACAATGGAGATATCAAAACGAGAAAAAAAGAAAGAAAAACAACAAATCCCAAAAACGTGAGGTCAAAGAAATTCGATTTTCTCCAAAAATACTTGACCATGACATTGAGCATAAAATAAAGCATGCAAAAGAGTTCATTGAGAATGGGCATGAGTTGAGCTTCACGATGAGGCTCAAAGGAAGAGTACGCAGAGATATGGCGAGATCCAGAATGGACGACATCATCGCAAAATGTGAAAATTTTGCTTCTGTTACCAATAGAAAAAACGAGTCTAATTTTATTTCGGTAAGATTAGCAAAAAAGAAGGAGTAGAAGAATGAGAAGAACAGCGTTTATCGCTACAATTATGGCAGCTTTGGTGCTTCCATTGGCAAGTTGTAATCTTACGCCTAGTCAGGCGAAGGTTGTCGCACAGAATGCAGGACTTGGATCAGCAGTCACTTGGATTGCTTATGATAATCCTGAGCCTGAAGAAATTGCCCTCGTAAAGAGAATTTTGGGAGTAATTAAGGGTATAACTGCCGATACTTCTGAAGGAGCTACCTATACTCAAGTACTTTTTCCAGTTGTGGAAGATTATCTTGAGGAAGCAATCGCGAACGGGGATATTAAAGCAAATGAGAAACCATTGGCTTTGGCTGGATCTCTAGCACTACTAAATGGTATTGATTTGCTTTTCGCAACCAATCCAGAATGGGGTGAAAATCATAAGCAGGCTCGCGAAATTGTTGATGCTTTCCTTTTGGGAGCAGAGACTGGGCTGAGTTTGGCTGACGACGATCCTCGTATGGTTAATGCTAGACAGTCTAATGCTAAGAGAGCTAGAGCTTTTAAAAAGTAATGGCTGTTGAAAAGAAATACATTTGTGATTCTTGTGGTTCCCACGTCACCCCTGAAAACGGGGTGATTGGGGACAAAGAATTTACAGTGGAGAAAAGTTCAGTGTATAAAGGTGACAAGGTCAGCGTGATGGTTTCTTTAGAAGATTCACAGGGTGATGATCCAGTTGTTTGTGCGACTTGTCTAAAAACGCTATTTGAAGAATGGCTAACAACAGGAAAGAATTATATACATGGGACAAACGATGCTATTAAAAACTAGTTTTTTTTGGTCGAATGTTTCTTTTGTGGAACTATCTGCTGTTACTCTGTATTTTTTTCTTAGCTAAAAAATCTACTACTTTTATCTTATCTACTGGTAATTCATTACCTATCCCAGCATCTATATACGGAACGTACTTATTCCAATTAAGATTAAATATCGTTTGTCCATTCAAGATCCCCTCAACTATCCTATGATGTCCATCCACAATAAATACTGCCCTTTTCATTTCTAGAGATTTTTGAACAGTTGGTGTTTGACCTTTACTTCTAGAGGGGCGATCATTCAGAATATTATCATAAACTTCTTCTAGGTAGTATTCCATAGACCAGATATCAGTGCTTTTAACTGTGATATCATCTCCGATTTTTTGAGATATGCGATAAATTTTCATGATGTAGTTTTTCAAAAAGTTTGTTACTTGTTCCTTTTTGAAGGTATTTTTTGGTTTTTTCTTAATGGCGACTTGAAAAGACAATTATATACCTTATACTAATAGTAACATTTAACAATAATAGTTAAAAAAGATTTTTATTATGAACAACAACATTACAATTGAACAGCCCGAACAAGAACCGCCAGCCTTCGGTTGGAGGACGGTTGAATAGTAGTTAGTTCATAACTCAATTTCACTGCCCTTTAGCCGCAAGCTAAGGGGCTTTTTTGTGCCCTTTAGCTTTTGTAGCTGGAGGGCTTTTTTGTGTAAATAGGTCCCCATCGATTAACTGGACAAGTCACTGGCCTTTCAAGCCAGAGTTGAGAGTTCGAGGCTCTCTGGGGATACAAAATTTTAGATCTTTGACAATAGAATAATTATAATATCTAC
>Ga0307377_10004179_pt1 | contig 15897 bp, 15 predicted proteins | sample TR3MG_FD_202535 | JGI IMG/M metagenome (GOLD analysis project Ga0307377, IMG submission 202535) | Soil microbial communities from Risofladan, Vaasa, Finland - TR-3 | ecosystem: Environmental > Terrestrial > Soil > Coastal area > Acid sulfate soil | place: Finland: Risofladan, Vaasa | collected... | reverse complement strand
GTGTCGTTCGCGAGGCGGATCGCCTCGGCCTCGTCCTTGAAACGGAACAGCGGTGCCACTGGGCCGAAGGTTTCCTCGCGCGTCACCTGCATGCTGGGGGTGACGTTGGCGAGAACCGTGGGCTCGAAGAACAGCCCCCCGAGCGCATGGCGTTTGCCGCCGGTGAGGACCTTCGCCCCTTTGGCCAGGGCATCGGCGATGTGCTCCTCGACCTTGGCCACCGCGTCCGCGTTGATCAGCGGGCCGGTGGTCACGCCTGCCTGCCTGCCGTCGCCGACCTGCAGCGCGTTGACTTTCGCCGCCAGCTTGGCCGCGAAATCGTCATAGACCTTGTCCTGCACCAGGAGGCGGTTGGCGCAGACGCAGGTCTGGCCGTTGTTGCGGTACTTGGAGACCATCGCGCCGTCCACGGCCGCGTCCAGGTCGGCGTCGTCGAAGACGATGAACGGCGCGTTGCCGCCCAGTTCCATCGAGGTCTTTTTCACCGTGCCCGCGCATTGCACCATCAGCTTCTTGCCGATTTCGGTGGAGCCGGTGAAAGTGAGTTTGCGCACCAGGGGGTTGGTGCTCATCTCCCCGCCGATCGCGCCGGCCGAGCCGGTTACTACGGACAGCACGCCCTTGGGCACGCCCGCGCGCTCGGCGAGCTCGGCCATGGCCAGCGCCGAATAGGGCGTGGCGCTGGCGGGTTTGACCACCATGGTGCAGCCGGAGGCGAGCGCCGGACCGGCCTTGCGCGTGATCATGGCGGAGGGAAAATTCCACGGCGTGATCGCGACGCACACGCCGATCGGCTCTTTCAGCACCACGATGCGCTTGTCCGCCTGGTGCTGCGGAATGGTGTCGCCGTAGATGCGCTTGCCTTCCTCGGCGAACCACTCGATGAAGGAGGCGGCGTAGGCGATTTCGCCGCGCGACTCGGCCAGCGGCTTGCCCTGCTCGGCGGTCATCAGCTGCGCCAGGTCTTCCTGGTTGGCCATCATCAGTTCGAACCAGCGGCGCAGGATCACCGAACGTTCCTTGGCGGTCCTGGCGCGCCAGGCTGGAAAAGCCGCGTTGGCGGCTTCTATCGCCCGGCGCGTCTCCGCCACGCCCATTTTGGGCACGGTGCCAAGCTGCGCGCCGTCGGCGGGATTGTTCACCGTCAGGGTCGATTTGTCGTCCGTATCCAGCCAGGCTCCGTCGATGTAGCACTGCTGGCGGAAGAGTTTTGGGTCCTTTAATTCGAGTTGCGCCATGCGGGCGTCTTTGGGGGCGTTCATAGGGTTCTCCACGTGAAAGGTAAAAGCGCGCCCGAGCGGGCGGTGGATAAATTGATTTTAGCGCAAAACCCTGGGCCCGCGGCAGGGGCCGCGTCGGCAAGACCGGGGCGGCGCCCAAGTACGATCAATCAGTAGGTGCCCGGATAGGAACCGCCGTCGATGAGGAAATTCTGACCGGTGACATAGCTGGCTTGCGCGCTGCACAGGTAGGCGCAGGCGTCGCCGAACTCGGCGGGGTCGCCGAAGCGGCCCGCGGGGCACTTGGCCATGCGCTCCTTGCGTATCACTTCGATGTCGACGCCGCTGGCCTTGGCCTGGGCGGCCAAAGTGGTGCGGATGCGGTCGGTGTCGAACGAGCCCGGCAGCAGATTGTTGATGGTGACATTGTGCGCCACGGTCTTGCGCGCGATGCCGGCGACGAAGCCGGTGAGCCCGGAGCGCGCGCCGTTGGAAAGGCCGAGCACCTCGATCGGCGCCTTCACCGAGCTGGAGGTGATGTTGACGATGCGACCGAACTTGCGCGCGATCATGCCGTCCACCGTGGCCTTGATCAGCTCGATCGGGGTGAGCATGTTGGCGTCCAGCGCCGCGATCCAGGTGTCCCGGGTCCAGTTGCGGAAATCCCCCGGCGGCGGCCCGCCGGCGTTGTTGACGAGGATATCCGGATCTGGGCAGGCGGCGAGCACCATGGCGCGGCCCGCCTCGGTGGTGATGTCGCCGGCGACCGTGATGACTTTCACCCCTGTGGCGCCGCGGATTTCTTCGGCGGTTTTCTCCAATGCCTCCTTGCCGCGGGCGGTAATGACGAGGTTCACCCCCTCGCGTGCCAAGGAAAAGGCGCAACCCCGCCCGAGGCCCTTGCTCGATGCGCATACGATCGCCGTCCTGCCCTTGATGCCGAAATCCATGTTCGTCTCCTAATTGCCGGTTGGCTAGTGATCGGGTATTGCGGTCCGGTTCGCATTGTAACCAGCAAAACGCCGCTCAACACCCCTACCGGCCCTGCGATTTGCAGCAGCGTCATGCGCTCGTCCAAGCCGATCCAGCCGAAAAAATGGCCGTCGCCGAGCGCACGCGACAGCACCCGTGACGTCGACGACGCAGGCCAGCGGCAAATGCGCGAAATCGCCGTTTATCGGAGGCCGCCTGCGCGGGCGCGATGTTAAAATGATTCATTTGCGAAGGCAATCGAGGCGGCGATCATGGCGGGACATTCCAAGTGGGCCAATATCAAGCATAAAAAAGCGGTCACGGATGCCAAGAAGGGCAAGGTTTTCACCCGCCTGATCCGAGAGATCACCGTGGCGGCGCGCATGGGCGGCGCCGACCCCAACATGAACCCGCGCCTGCGCCTGGCGATGGAAAAGGCGCGCGACGTGAACATGTCCAAGGACAACATCGAGAATGCCGCCAAGCGCGGCGCCGGCGCGCTCGAGGGCGCCAACTACGAGGAGGTGCGCTACGAAGGCTACGGTATCGGCGGCGCGGCTGTGATGGTCGACTGTCTCACCGACAATCGCACGCGCACCGTGGCCGAGGTGCGCCACGCCTTTGTCAAGAACGGCGGCAACCTCGGCACCGACGGTTCGGTGGGTTTCATGTTCAAGCACTGCGGCCAATTCGTATTCGCCCCCGGCACCAGCGAAGACAGGGTAATGGAAGCGGCGCTGGAGGCGGGTGCGGAGGACGTGCTCACCAACGAAGACGGCTCGGTCGAGGTGATCTGCGCTTTCGGCGATTTTTCGGCGGTGAAGCAGGGTCTGGAGAAGGCGGGGCTCAAACCCGAGCTGGCGGAAATCACGATGAAACCGCTGAGCGAAACCGTGATCGGCGGCGACGATGCGCTGCGCATGCAAAAGCTGCTCGATGCGCTGGAGTCGCTCGACGACGTGCAGGACGTTTATACCACCGCGATGATCGACGAATAGGCTGGTCGCACAAGGCTATAATCCGCCGATGGCGGACGCCACGATAACCATACTCGGCATCGACCCCGGCCTGCGCGTAACTGGATTTGGCGTTATCCGCAGGAACGGCGGCAAACTCGCCTATGTCACCAGCGGTTGCATCAAGGCGCTGGAAACGGATCTGCCCGGCAGGCTCAAGACCATACTGGAGGGCCTGCGCGAAGTGATCCAGCAACATCAGCCGCAGCAGGTGGCGGTCGAAAAGGTGTTCGTCAACGTCAATCCGCAGTCCACGCTGCTGCTTGGCCAGGCGCGCGGAACGGCCATTTGCGCCGCCGTGCTGGAGAGTCTGCCGGTGGCCGAATATACTGCGCTGCAGGTAAAGCAGGCGGTAGTGGGCAACGGCCACGCGAAAAAGGACCAGGTGCAGGAGATGGTGCGGCGCCTACTAGGCCTGGCGGGAAATCCCGGCACGGATGCGGCCGACGCGCTCGCCTGCGCCATCTGTCACGCGCACGGCGGGCAGGGCCTGGGCGCAATCGCGACGGCGGGTTACCGCGTGAAGAAGGGGCGGCTCATATGATAGGACGCTTGAGCGGCGTGTTGCTGGAAAAGACGCCGCCGCAGGTCACGCTGGAAGTGCAGGGCGTGGGCTACGAAATTGACGTGCCCATGAGCACCTTTTACAACCTGCCCGGCGTGGGCGAGCGCCTGACGCTGTACACCCATCTGGTCGTGCGCGAAGATGCGCATTTGCTGTTCGGTTTTGCCAGCGAGTCCGAGCGCAAGGCGTTTCGCCAGTTGCTGAAAATCAGCGGTGTCGGTGCGCGCACCGCCTTGTCTCTGCTGTCCGGCATGAGCGTTGCCGATCTGGCGCAGGCAGTGGCGGAGCAGGAAGCCGGGCGGCTGACCAAGGTTCCCGGCATCGGCAAGAAGACTGCGGAGCGCCTGCTGCTCGAGTTGAAAGACAAACTCGGCGCCGAACTCGCGACCGGCGCGGCCGTCAACCGGGCCGCGCCCGCCTCGGGCGACGTGCTCAATGCGCTGCTCGCGCTCGGCTACAACGAGAAAGAGGCGCGCTATGCGCTGAAGCAATTGCCCGAAGGTCTGAGCGTTTCCGATGGAATCCGCCAGGCGCTCAAGTCGCTGGCCAGGGGCTGAACGTGACCCAGCAGTACCACCGATTTGTCCGCCTCTTTTACCAGATACGGGCGACTGCTTTCGCCGCGTTGTTTATCGCTATCGGCGTGCAGATTTGGGGGCGGGACTACGGCGCGATCGCGTGGGTGCTGCTCGCGCTGCAGTTCCTCGTCTATCCGCACTTGCTGTTTTGGCGCGCGCGCACAGCCCCGGACTCGCTCAAAGCCGAGCATGCCAATCTGCTGCTCGACTGCCTGCTGCTCGGGATCTGGATATCAGCGCTAGGGTTCCCCACCTGGATCGCGTTACCTGTCTTTCTGGGGACCGCACTCAATAACGCGATCAACCGCGGCTGGCGCGGAGCCCTGGGCGCGTTGCTCGCGTTCGCTTTCGGCGCGCTTGCGTGGGGTCTCGTCGCCGGATTCAAAGTGTCGCCGCAGACCGATCCCGCGGCCGCCGCGCTGTGCCTGACAGGCTTATTCGCCTATGTCATCGGCCTTGGCAATATCGCGTTCACGCAGAGTCGCAAGTTGCGCGACATGCGCGAGACGCTGCGCCAGAGCGAAGAGCACTACCGCATCATCACCGAGAATGCGGGAGACCTGATCGCGATGCTGGACGCCGAAGGGCGCTGGGTGTACGCGAGCCCCTCCTATAAGCGCCTGCTCCCCGAGGCGGGGCTGGAAATCGGCGCCGACGCCCTGGCTCATCTGCGTCCGGAGGACCGGGAAGCAACCCGCGCGCTGCTGCAGAAGGCGGTCCAGTCGGGGGAACCGCAGAAGTTTCTCTACGGGCTGACTGCTGCGGATGGCCTGGCGCACGAGTTTCAGGCCATCGCCAAATCTTTTTCGCACGCGGGCGCCGCACGGGTCGTGATCGTTTCGACCGATATCACCGAGTTGCGCCAGCGCGACAAGAAGCTCGCCGTCCAGGCGGACGTATTCGAGAACATGGCCGAGGCAATGATGATCGTCGGCGCCGACGGAACAATAATCTCGGTCAATCGGGCATTCACGACGCTCACGGGGTACGGCGAGGAGGATGTGTGCGGGAAGCCCGAAAGCGAGTTTCACACCGCACTTCAACCGCCTGAGTTCTACGACGATATCCGCGACACATTGAAGCGTCAGGGTTACTGGACCGGCACCTCCTGGTGCCGGCGCAAAGACGCCAGCATCTACCGCGAGTGGCGGAGCATTTCGGCGATCCGCGATACGGCGGGCCACACCACGCATTACGTCGTTTTTTTTGCGGACGCCTCACAGTCCACGCACCCGGAGCGCCCGCCCGCGCGCTGAAACGAAATGAACGGGAACGCATGATCGCAATAACGACGCCGTGTCCGCGGTTAAAATAGCGCATGGCCATCGAAATCGACCGACTGATCGCCGCCGACCCCGCCTCGCCGCAGGAAGAGGCGCTCGAGCGCGCGCTGCGGCCCAAGGCTTTGTCCGAGTATGTCGGCCAGGAAAAAATCCGCGGCCAGCTCGCGATATTCATCGAGGCGGCGCGCGCGCGCAAAGAGTCGCTCGACCACGTGCTGCTGTTCGGCCCGCCGGGGCTGGGAAAAACGACCCTGGCGCACATCATCGCGCGCGAGATGGGGGTCAACCTGCGCCACACATCGGGACCGGTGCTGGAACGTCCGGGCGATCTTGCCGCACTGCTCACCAATCTCGAACCGAACGACGTGCTGTTCATCGACGAGATCCACCGCCTGTCGCCGGTGGTGGAGGAAATCCTGTATCCGGCACTGGAAGATTTCCAGCTCGACATCATGATCGGCGAGGGACCGGCGGCGCGCTCGGTCAAGCTCGACTTGCCGCCGTTCACCTTGGTCGGCGCCACCACCCGCGCCGGCATGCTCACCAACCCGCTGCGAGACCGATTCGGCATTGTCGCGCGTCTGGAGTTCTACAGTGCGCCGGAGTTGCAACAGATCGTGAGCCGCTCGGCCGGGCTGCTCAAGGTCGAAGTTGCCTCCGACGGTTCGCTGGAAATCGCGCGGCGCTCGCGTGGCACGCCGCGCATCGCCAACCGGCTGCTGCGGCGGGTGCGCGACTACGCCGAGGTCAGGGCGAGAAGCGGCGTGAGCCGCGAGGTTGCCGACGCGGCGCTGCGCATGCTCGACGTGGACGTACTCGGCCTGGACCTGATGGACCGCAAACTGCTGCTGGCCGTGATCGAAAAATTCGCCGGCGGACCGGTAGGCGTGGACAACCTTGCCCATGCCATCGGCGAAGAGCGCGACACCATCGAGGATGTGATCGAACCTTTTCTGATCATGCAGGGTTATCTGCAGCGCACGCCGCGCGGGCGCGTCGCCACGGTATCGGCTTATCGCCATTTCGGCCTGGCTCTGCCGAACACGGGCACGGACGGCGATTTGTGGAATGGTCCGGGTGAATCCTGAGACCGGGACTGCGCAAGGCTTTTTCTGGCCGGTGCGCGTCTACTATGAGGACACCGACACCGGGGGTGTTGTCTATTACGCCAATTACCTGAAATTCTTCGAGCGTGCGCGCACCGAATGGCTGCGCAGTTGCGGCCTGAATCAGGATAAACTGGCGCAGGAAGAAGGTCTGATTTTCGTGGTGCGGCGGGCGCTGCTCGATTTTCTCCGCCCGGCGCGCCTCGATGACCTGCTCGAGGTCACGGTTGAACCGCTGAAGCTTGCGCGTGTCTACGTTGATCTGGTCCAGGAAGCGCGCTGCGGCACGCAGGTGCTGGCGCGCGCCGAGGTTCGTGTGGCCTGCCTGAGCCGGCGGAATTTCAGGCCGACCGCCATGCCTCAATTTTTGAGGGATATCCCCATTCCGGGGGCTTAGAAAAAGGGGGGCAACCCCCTTTTTTCAGTTACTGCGCGAGCCGATGACAAAATGAACATAAGCGAGGATATGTCGATAATCTCTCTGGTGACCAACGCCAGTGTGCCGGTGCAGCTGGTGATGGCTCTGCTGCTGCTGGTCTCGTTCATGAGCTGGCTGTTCATCTTCCGCAAGCTGTTCGCGATCCGGCAGGCGAGGATCCAGACGGAGAAGTTCGAGCGCGACTTCTGGAGCGGGGGCGACCTCAACGGCTTGTACCAGAGTGCGGTGAACGACCGTCACCACGCCGGCGCGCTCGAGCGCATATTCGAGGCGGGCTTCCGCGAATTCGCCAAGCTGCGCGCGCAGCGCGGCGCCGACCCAAGCATCCCTGTCGAGGGCGCGCGCCGCGCCATGCGCGCCACCTATCAGCGCGAGATGGACAATCTGGAGCGCCACCTGTCCTTTCTCGCCTCGGTCGGTTCGGTCAGCCCCTACGTCGGTCTGTTCGGCACGGTGTGGGGCATCATGAATTCGTTTCGGGCTCTTGCCAACGTCAGCCAGGCGACGCTTGCGCACGTTGCGCCCGGAATCGCCGAGGCGCTGGTTTCCACGGCCATCGGCCTGTTCGCGGCGATTCCCGCGGTGATTGCCTATAACCGATACACGCACGACATCGACCGCCTCGCCATCCGCTTCGAGAGTTTCATCGAGGAGTTTTCCAACATCCTGCAGCGCCAGTCCGGCGCGGGCAAATAGGGACGCGAGCGATGCCACGCCAGCGCCGTGCCATGAGCGAGATCAACGTCGTGCCCTATATCGACGTGATGCTGGTGCTGTTGGTGATATTCATGATCACCGCGCCGCTGGTCAACCCGGGAGTGGTCGACCTGCCTACTCTGGGCAAATCCGCGCATCCGCCCGAGTTTCCGCTGGAGGTGGTGATCAAGGCCGACGCATCGCTGCTGTTGCGCGAGCGCAGCAAGACCGGCTCGAGCGAACACGCGGTGTCAACTGCCGAACTGGTCTCCGCGTTACAGGAAAAGCAAAAAAACCATCCGGATCAGCCGGTGGTGATCGCCGCGGACAAGAGCGTGCGCTATGAAGAGGTTCTCAAGGTAATGGACGAGTTGCAGAAGCAGCATGTGAGCAAAGTCGGCCTGCTGGTGAAGCCTACGGCACGATGAGCGCGGCGGCCGGCGCTATTGCGTACGAGGAACCCGGCAAGGTACCCTCGATAATTCTCGCGGTGCTGGTGCACGTACTGTTGGCCGTGTTCTTGATCTTCGGCGTGCACTGGCAAAGCCATGAGCCGGAGGCGGTAGCGGTCGAATTGTGGAATACGCTGCCCGCCCCCAAGGCAGAGGTCAAACCCGTGCCTACACCGAAGCCCCAGCCGAAGCCCCAGCCGAAGCCCCAGCCTGTGCCGAAGCCCCAGCCGATACCGAAACCCGAGCCCAAAGTCGAAGTCAAGCCGGAACCCAAGCCCGAACCCAAGGTAGTCGAGCCGAAGAAGCCGGACATCGCGCTGGAGAAGAAGAAGGAAATCAAGAAGGAGATACCGAAAAAAGAGGAACCGAAGCCCGAGCCGAAGCCGGAGCCCAAGCCGAAACCTAAACCTAAACCTAAACCTAAACCTAAACCGAAGCCGGAGCAAAGGCTCAACCTCGATCTCAGAAAGGAAATTCAGGCGCAGGCGAAGACCGAGTCGGCGGTGCTCAATCAGCAACTGGAAAAGGACACAATTCTGGACCAGATGCGGCGCGACGCTGCAGCCGCGGCCGCAAGTGCGGACGCGGCATATATCGCCAAGCTCAAAGGCAAGATCAAGAGCAACGTCGTGCTGCCGCCGGATGTTCCGGGCGACGCGGAGGCGATTTTCGATGTGGTGCAATTGCCTGACGGCGAAGTCATCTCGGTCACGCTGCGCAAGTCCAGCGGCTTCCTGGCGTACGATGCGGCGGTGCGGCGGGCGATATTCAAGTCCTCCCCCCTGCCCAAACCGGACCGGCCGGACGAGTTCCGACGGAACCTGGAAATCCATTTTAAGCCGCTGGACTGAATCCGGCCGCCGACACTACGGGTATAATCTTCCGAACTTTTTCCCAGGGTCCCACATGCGAATTGTGTACCGCGCCTTCTTGCTGCTGCTCGCGTTTGTTTGCTCCAGCGCGCAGGCGCAGTTGTCCATCCAAATCATCGGCGGCGGCGCCAATCAGATCCCGATCGGGGTGCTGCCCTTCGCCGGCGAGCAGGTGTTGTCGCAAAACATCAGCGATATCGTGCAAGCCGATCTGCAAAGGAGCGGACGCTTCCGAACGCTGTTCGTCGGCAACGTGAACCCGCTGCCGACCGAGGCGGCACAGGTCAATTTCGACGACTGGAAAAGCCGCGGCGCCGATGCCTTGGTCATCGGCAGCGTGGTGCGCCTGGCCGACGGGCGCTTCGAGGCGAGTTTCCGCCTGCTCGACGTGCCCGGGCAAAGCCAGATTGCCGGAGTCGCTTTTACCCTGACCGCGCAGCAGGTGCGCGCGACCGCACACCGCATCGCCGACATCATCTATGAAAAGCTGACCGGCGAGCGCGGCGTGTTTTCCACGCGTATCGCTTATGTGGTGAAAAAGGGGCGTCGCTACGAGCTGCAGATCGCCGATGCCGACGGCTACGACGCGCAGACCGCGCTCGCCTCGTACGAGCCGATCATCTCCCCGGCTTGGTCGCCTGACGGCACCCGCCTGGCCTACGTGTCCTTCGAGAACAAGAAGCCCGTCGTGTACGTGCATTCGCTGGTTTCCGGTCAGCGCCACGTGGTGGCGAATTTCAAAGGCTCCAACAGCGCACCCGCCTGGGCACCCGACGGCAAGCAACTGGCGGTGGTGTTGTCCAAGGACGGCGGATCCCAGATTTATCTCATCGATGCAGACGGCAGTAACCTGCGCCGCATCACCCAATCCGACTCCATCAACACGGAACCTTTTTTCACGCCAGATGGTCAAACCATCTATTTCACGTCGGACCGCGGCGGTAGTCCGCAGATCTACCATATGAGCGTGAACGGGGGGGATGTTACGCGCGTGACCTTCGACGGCAACTACAACGTGTCGCCGCGCATCTCTCCCGACGGCAAGACTATGGCCTATATTGCGCGCGAAAACGGGCGTTTTCAGTTGAAAGTGCTCGATCTGGCGAGCGGGCAGGCACAGGGACTTACAGGGGGAGAACACGACGAATCGCCCAGTTTTGCGCCCAACGGCCAAATGATCCTGTATGCCACGCAGAGCAACGGCCGCGGCTCGCTGGCGGCCGTTTCGATTGATGGCAGGGTGAAGGAGAGCCTGTCGATTCAGGCGGCCGACGTGCGTGAGCCCGCGTGGGGCCCGTTTGTTAACAACAATTAATCGGCGGTTTGATAATCATCGAAACGGCCTCTGCGTTAGTCTCTTATCAGTCAAGAGTTGACGGAAATGGCAAAGATTTTGATAAATGGCGAGGACGCGTGCGCGGGGGGATCAACGCCCCGAAGGAAGTTCCCTTGGGGGACAAGGGGGATGCATCCCCTCTTGTTCGTGGGATAAGGGCTTTTCCCCCGCCGAAGGCACTTTGCTTGGTTCCGGCTAGTCCGGTTTAGGGGTGTGTCAGGGGATGTATCTCTGATCTTGGAATGACGGATAAATAACCAGAAGGAGAAGGGCATGAAAAGATTACTTGTTATCGTAGCGGTGGCCATGCTTGCAGGTTGCGCCAGCACACCCCCGGCGGGGTCCAAGGCCGGGGTCGAGGACCGTACGCCGAGCGCAAATTCCCAGCAGGGCGGTTCCGCAGTCACGCCGGTCGCGCCTGGCGCCGCGCAACAGGCGAATCCCCTCAAGGACCCGAACAACATCCTGTCCAAGCGCAGCATTTACTACGACTTTGACAAGTACAACATCAAGGACCAGTACAAACCGCTGCTGCAGGCACATGCCGATTATCTTGCGAAGCACCCCAACGCGAAGATGCTGATCCAGGGCAACACCGACGAGCGCGGCAGCCGCGAGTACAACATCGCGCTGGGACAGAGGCGCGCCGACGGCGTAAAGAAAATGCTCGAACTGATGGGCGCTCCGGACAGCCAGATCGAGGCGGTAAGCCTGGGCGAGGAAAAACCGCGCTGCACCGAGCAGACCGAGGCCTGCTACGCCCAGAACCGGCGCAGCGACATGCTTTACAACGGCGAGTATTGATAAATGAAGCTGCGCGCCCTGCTGCTGCTGGTTCTTTGTCTGGTTGCCGGCGTTGCGCGCGCCGGCATCTTCGACGACGAGCAGGCGCGGCAGGCGGTCGCCAATCTGCGGGATCAGGTCGAAGCGAACCAGAAGGCGGCGGAAGCGCGGCTGACCAAGCTCGAGGCATTGGCACAGAACCGCACGTTTGATTTCGCCAAGCAGCTCGACGAGTTCAAGCAGGAACTGGCGCGCATGCGCGGTCAGATCGAGGTGCAGGGCCACCAAATCGATACGCTGGACCAGCGGCAGAAAGACCTGTACACGGACCTGGACGCGCGCCTGCGCAAGCTAGAGGCGAGTGCCAAGGCGCAGGAGACGCCGGCGGCAAACACGCCCGATCCGGTTCTTGAAGGCAAGGCCTACGAGGCGGCGCTGAACCAGTTCAAGCTTGGCAACTATCAGGCGTCCGTGGCCGGGTTTCAGAGTTTTCTCACCAACTATCCAGACAGCCAGCAGGTATCGAGCGCGCAGTACTGGATCGGCAATGCGTACTATGCGCTGCGCGATTACAAGATGGCGATTGCCGCGCAGCAAAAAGTTCTCGCTTCCTGGCCCAACAGCACGAAGGCCCCGGATGCGCTGCTCAATATCGCCAGCTGCCAGGCCGAGATGGGCGCAACGCGGACAGCGCGCGAAACCCTGCATACGCTGCTGAAGAAATATCCCGGCACGCCGGCGGCGGAACAGGCCAAGCAGCGCCTCGCGGGCAAGCGTTAGCCGGGAATCCTACAGGCCCGTTTCGATGTACCTGAAACGGGGCCTCGGTATCGAACCATGCGCAAAGCCGTCGTACTTCTTTCGGGCGGGCTCGATTCGGCCACCGTGCTCGCGCTGGCCGCAGGCCAGGGTTACGCCTGCCACGCGCTGTCGGTCGATTACGGTCAGCGCCACCGGGTCGAACTCGATGCCGCCCTGCGCGTAGCGCGCGCACTGGGCGCGGTGGAGCAGAAAACCATAAGGATCGATCTAACCGCTTTCGGCGGCTCGGCGCTGACGGATGGCAATATTGCTGTGCCGACCCGGGGCGTGCAGAAAGACGCCATTCCCGTCACCTACGTTCCGGCGCGCAATACCATCATGCTCTCCCTCGGACTCGCCTGGGCGGAGGTGCTCGGAGCGCGGGACCTGTTCTTCGGCGCCAACGCGGTCGATTATTCGGGCTACCCAGACTGCCGGCCCGAGTACATGCGCGCCTTCGAACACATGGCCAATCTCGCCACCAAGGCCGCGGTGGAGGGCCATAAGCTCAATCTTCACACACCCATCATCGCCATGAGCAAGGCGGAGATCATCGAACAGGGCGTGAAGCTGGGCGTGGATTATGGCCTCACCGTATCCTGCTATCAGGCCGATGCGCAAGGGCGCGCCTGCGGCGTGTGCGATTCCTGCCGTCTGCGCCGCGCGGGCTTCGAGACCGCCGGCGTGGCCGATCCGACGCGCTATTACCCGACGCCGGAGTGAGCGGCGGCCCGGCCCTGCGTGGCGACGCGGGGTGCATAGGGCGGGATTATTTTGCCGCTAAAAGATTTTGCTTGCGCGGATGACAGCCCAGACTAGAATCCGCGGGTTCCATAAAAGAAAAGGGTAGGAGGCCCATGAACGACGTCAATCCGGCGACCATTGCGACCACCGTCGCTTGGGGCGGTTTCGCCCTCGCTTTCATTTTCGGTGCGGTAGCGAATAAAACCAACTTCTGCACCATGGGTGCGGTGTCCGACATGGTCAATATAGGCGACTGGGGGCGCATGCGCATGTGGCTGCTAGCGATCGCCGTCGCCATCATCGGCTCGAATGCGCTGGACCTCGCCGGCGTCGTCGATCTCTCCAAGTCGATCTATCCCGGCCCGAATTTCATCTGGCTGTCCTACCTCGTCGGCGGTCTCACCTTCGGCGTGGGCATGACCCTGGGCTCGGGCTGCGCCAGCAAGACTCTGATCCGCATCGGCGGCGGGAGCCTCAAGTCGCTGGTGGTGTTCGTGTTTCTGGGCATCGCCGCCTACGTCACGCTCAAGGGCCTGTTCGGGGCTTTCCGCGTGGCCGAGCTCGACCCGGTGACGATTCACTTGTCGACCGGCCAGGATCTGCCTTCGCTGCTGGCCAAGGCGTTCGGCGCAGACAGGAAGACCATGGTCATGCTCTCGAGCGCAATCGTGGCAGGTCTGCTGCTGCTTTTCGTATTCAAGGACCGCGACTTCCGCCACAACTTCGACGGCATCCTCGGCGGCGTGATCGTGGGACTGGTGGTGATCGGCGGCTGGTATGTGAGCGGCAAGCTCGGATATCTGGCAGAGGATCCCAACACCCTGCAGGAAGCCTTCGTCGCCACCAACAGCGGCCGGCTGGAATCGCTTTCCTTCGTCGCGCCGCAGGCCTATGTGTTGGAATTGCTCATGTTCTGGACCGACACCAGCAGAATCGTCACCTTCGGCATAGCTTCGGCTCTCGGCGTCGTCGCAGGCTCGGCTGCGTATGCGTTGGCGAGCGGGAAATTCCACTGGGAAAGCTTCCGCGACCCCCGGGATACCGCCAACCACATGATAGGCGGCGTGTTGATGGGCTTTGGCGGCGTCACCGCCATGGGGTGTACGATCGGTCAGGGCATCAGCGGTTTTTCCACGCTGGCGCTGGGCTCCATGCTGACCTTCGTTTCCATCGTCACCGGCGCGGCCCTGACCATGAAATGGCAATACGCGCGCATGCTGCGGGAAGAATGAGACTTTTCGCTCCCCGCGCAGTTATTTATCGCCAAAACTGGGGCGAATTCAGTGCCGTCGAGCCCGGATTTCATTGACACAAGTACCCCCGGCAAATTAAAATCGCGCCTCTTTTCGGGTCGTTAGCTCAGCCGGTAGAGCAGCGGACTTTTAATCCGTTGGTCGCCAGTTCGAACCTGGCACGGCCTACCAAGAATTCAAGCGGATTGTGCTGTAAAAGCCTGTTCGTTGTTATATGGGGCGTTAGCTCAGTTGGTAGAGCAGCTGACTCTTAATCAGTTGGTCGTAGGTTCGACCCCTACACGCCCTACCACAAACACAAAGGGTTAGCTTCGGCTAGCCCTTTGTCATTGTGGCGGCTGTGGCGCGTTTCCCGCCTCCCAAGCATTCCGCTTTACCGCTTGCTGCCCTGGCATTGAAGCCGTCCTGGCGGAACCCTTGCGCGGCTTTGTGCTAGCCTTCGAGGCTGGCCGCAAATCCGGGCCTTGCTGATACGGGGAACGCGGGCTGGCTGAAATCGGCCCCGGAATTTGGACGTCTCCAATCCGAGGCAATTGCCGGCGACGGAGGAAAAATGCTGATCGGCCCGCGATCGCAGGATCGACCTTTCCATTACGGACCCTTTCCGCTCGAGACCCTGCCGCGCGACGATGCCGTGCTGGAACGGGAGCGTCTGTTGCCGGCGCTATCGATTCCCCCGCGGGAAGCTTCCGCAGATCTGCTCGCGCGCGCGGCGGGCCGCTATCGTGAAATCTTCGCGCGCTTCATCGAGGGCGGGGTGGCGCCTGCGCGCGCGCCGCTACCCGAGGCGCTCGAGCCGCGCGTGGTGGACATCAAAGGCTGCGCCTATTTCCTGGACGCGAGCCAGGTGGGCATTTGTCGCATCCCGGACTCGGCCTGGCTTTCCGGCTCGCGGCAGCCAGGGCATGATTTCGCCGTCGTCATTCTGGTCGAACACGCGCGCCCGCCGGAGACGGACAACCTCGCCCACGGCTGGACCAGGGACGCGCCCCGCGCGGTCGCCGACATGCGCGCGGCCGAAATCGTCGCCGTGCTTGGGGGGCATATCCGCTGCATGGGATTTGCCGCGCGGGGGCATTTCGCGGGATACGCTACGCTCGACCTGGAAAAACTGGCGGTGCTCTCCGGCCTCGCAGTGCGTACCGGGCAGGCAATCGAGAATCCGTATCTGGGGCGGCGGTTCTCGCTGGCGGCCGTTTCCTCCGACTACGAATTGGTCGCCGACCGGCCGCTACATGCCGCAGCACTCGATGCCAAGGGGCTGCGCTACTGGTGGGGAATCAACGGGGCGCAGTCGGGACGGGAACGCGGGCGCCCGTCGAAGCGCGCTTCGCACCTGAGCCGCTATCCGATGGAGACCGTCAAACGCGTGGATCGTCCGACGACGCTGATCCTGGACGAGGAGGTGCCGCGCGTGCCCAAGCGCGCCGCGTTCTTCCAGCGGGCGCTGCACGGCGACCTGGGCGAAAAGGCGAAGCGGGAGCGGAAGCGGTTCGCTTTCAAAACGCCGTTTTCCTACAGCCTGCTGCAATCCATCCGCGCCCTGGTTCCGTTCCAGGATGGCGAGCTGAGCGCTAGCGAGGACGGTGGCCTCGGCGATCCGTCGGCTAATGCACGCGCGCTCAAGTCTCTGTCGTATTTCCTCGGGTCCGACCTGACGGGGATCTGTGAAATTCCCCGCTATGCGTGGTACTCGCACCAGGAGGACGGAACCGAGATCGAGCCCTATCACCGCTATGCCATCGTGATGCTGATCGACCAAGGCTACGATACGATGGAAG
>Ga0307377_10004177_pt1 | contig 15903 bp, 19 predicted proteins | sample TR3MG_FD_202535 | JGI IMG/M metagenome (GOLD analysis project Ga0307377, IMG submission 202535) | Soil microbial communities from Risofladan, Vaasa, Finland - TR-3 | ecosystem: Environmental > Terrestrial > Soil > Coastal area > Acid sulfate soil | place: Finland: Risofladan, Vaasa | collected... | reverse complement strand
GAGGCGAATAGTATAACGGCGGTTCGAATCCGTCAGGGTGTACCAAATATCGATGTGGCGGAATTGGTAGACGCGCTAGACCGAGGATCTAGTGTCTGAAATATGACGTGTGGGTTCAACTCCCATCTTCGATACCAAATAGAACGTTGAGGGGTTCTAAAAGTTAAATAAAACCCTTAGAGGTTCTAAAATGCGGATGTGGCGGAATTGGTAGACGCGCCAGACTTAGGATCTGGTGCCCGCAAGGGCGTGTGGGTTCGAGTCCCACCTTCCGTACCATGGGGAATTAGCTCAGCTGGCTAGAGCACCTGCCTTGCACGCAGGGGGTCAAGGGTTCGAATCCCTTATTCTCCACCATGGGTCGTTAGCTCAATTTGGCTAGAGCGCTGCACTTGCAATGCGGAAGATAGGGTTCAAGTCCCTGCGTATCCACCAACATTACCTGGCCCTGTGGATTATGTAAATTGGCACAGCTAACGGGCTTAAACCCCGATCTTGTATGGGTTCGAGTCCCATCAGGGCTACCAACCTAAGGCCCCGTGGATTATGTAAATCGGCACAGCTAACCGGCTCAAACCCGGATCTTTTGTGGGTTCGAGTCCCACCGGGGCTACTATTTATACTAAACAGAAATCATGTACAAATATAAAAGGGTTGAGTATAAATTAAAGTTCTATGGTGAAGTAGACACCCAACTGAATATGGAGGGTAAAAACGGTTGGGAGGTCATTTACTATAACGAACAAAAACCAAAGAAATTTGGTGAAGATATAATATTAACCGTTCTTTATAAAAGAAAGAAGAACATCATACGTCAGTTGCTGAGTGGTTAAAAGCGCTGGTCTCCAAAACCAGTCTCGTAAGAGTTCGTGGGTTCGAATCCTACCTGGCGTGCAATTATTTCCATCATTTTCAAAAAAAATTGAAAATTTTTTCATTTTAATTTGTATTTATAAAAATAATGTTTATATTTGTACAGAATTAATATTTGAGAAATGAGAAATTTATTACATCAGCGCCCCCAAAGCCAACCACGAGTGGTTGAATGGGTGAACTATGTTCTAAATTTTTCGTAGTAGGAAGTTTTTAGATTAGACAGGAGAGACCCCATTCAATTCATTTGAGTGGGGTTTTTCTATGCTACACCTGGGTGTATTGCAGATGGCCATACTACCGTGCCCTGGAAGCACGGGTCCGCAGGTTCGAATCCTGCCACCCAGACAAATGTTCTTTGACATATGATGCACCTGTATCCCCCTGGTCTTCGAAACCGGAGTGTGGTAATTGGATGAGAATAAGGGTTCGAATCCCTTCAGGTGTTCAAACGATTTTTGCACCCGTAGTTCAAGGGATAGAATACTAGACTACGGATCTTGAGATGGGGGTTCGAATCCCTTCGGGTGTACAATAAGGTTACAGCCTAATAATGGTATATTATAAGGTTATAGCCTAATATCGGTTCTAGAGACGATAAATGGTGTTTATCGGTTATAGAGACGATAAATCGGGGTGTGGCGCAGTTGGTAGCGTGCGGCATTTGGGATGCTGAGGTCGTCGGTTCGAGTCCGGCCACCCCGACAAAGAGTGGGTCGCCCCCACTTTACTTAGAATAAGTTGGTCAACAAACCGTGGTAACATGGGAGTACTTGAACCGTTAAATGAAAACCCCGCGCGGACAGTAGGGTTAGTAGTTCCAAGTTCTAAGTAGAATCGAGTAGTAGCGAAGTTGGTATCGCGCCTGGTTTGGGACCAGGAGATCGCAGGTTCGAACCCTGCCTATTCGACAATATGGTGATTGTAGCCGGTAATTGGTACCCGACCAGACTGTGGATCTGGAACTCCGAAAGGAGCCCTGGGGGTTCGAGTCCCCTCTTTCACCCCAATGATGCGATTAGTAATAATTGGCGAGGTAGTACTACCGAGAACGCAGGACATGGGGTCCTGAAGTATAGGTTCGAGTCCTATATCGCGTCCAATATTGTCTCGTGGTGTAATTGGCAACACGTCTGACTCTGGATCAGAAGAGCGTAGGTTCGAACCCTACCGAGACAACGAGGTTCGGTATAGAACGAGAAGGTTACGAGATTTGTCTATATCGAGGATTAGTATAACCGCAACTGAGTTGGAAAAATCTCGCCATTGACCCTTGGTGTAATTGGTAACACGTCGGATTTTGGTTCCGAAGAGTCCGGGTTCGAGCCCCGGAGGGTCATCAATATTCTCCTCTGGCAGAATGGACAATTGCACCAGACTTTGACTCTGGCACCCACATCGGGTTTGTAGGTTCGAGTCCTACGGGGAGGGCAAATTTGGAAATGTCAAATATTATACTTATCTTTGTTGTCTAATGCCCGGGTGGCGGAATTGGTAGACGCGCTGGACTTAAAATCCAGTGGCCTGTAAAGGCCGTGGGGGTTCGATTCCCCCTCCGGGTACAAAAATAAAATGTTATGAGTACTCTTTGGATGTTTATACTAGGCGGATTTTTATTAATAACCGATTATACTGTTCAGAATAATCATATACCTAAATTGGATCTGACCCCAGAACCTAAAATGGAAAAAAACGTCATTTATTATGATAAATTTGAAAACTTTGGAGAAGATGGGATTCGTACAGTAACAAAAGATTCTATTGTATATTATGATAGAATAAGAAACAAAAACTGAGGAGATATGTATATCATTTCAAAAACAAAAGATTATTATGATGGGGTTGTTGGGACAATGGGTGTCGACAAATCCCTTGTATATGAACGAGAAATGGTTGTTAATGAGGATTATTATAATTTCCCTAAACCATTTACTGCAAAGAAAGCGTGGAGCAGAGACCGATCCAATCCATTCCGGAACATAACATACGGACACAGACCTAAAAAACATTCAATATATGAGTCAAATTCGCCATTTATAGTGGGATTTTGTGGGAAACTTTACATTGGATGGAAATTTTATCGTGAGGTTGAAGTTGACAGACATCTTCTTTCATACCCAGAATTGAAAACGTTTATCACTTATGATGTTGAGTTAATCAAAAGGGAGATCCAATATGTGGGTTGGAAAAGTAATTTATTGGATGATTTGGCGTATATTTCGTCATATAATCCTATGGAAATATTCCGTTTTCTAAAAACACCTATATTTATATTCGATAGTGATTATGATAGAAAATTTATCCGTAAATACACTCACAAAAGTAATGAGGTCTTTATTACAAATCCCACACTAAAAGATTATGAGTTTTATAAAGTGATGGACAGTTTTACTGCCTTTCAAGAAATTCAGATGTTTTTAGGGGGTGTATTAGGAACAGGAGAAAAAGAAATTGTTGAAATTGAAGACAAATATAAAATAGCCCAACATGGGTTTGACAATAAAAGTTTTCGTAGAGACAAAGCAAATGGAAAAAAACGACCACAATCTGATCGATAATAAGATTCCTAAAGGAATGGGCATAATAGAACAAATCCGAGCCCTTCAAGGACAAGAACCCACCAAAAAGGATGTTGAGGAGGCATTACGAACGCCCTCCCCATATCCGAGACCAAACACAAACAAAATTTACTGTGGAACAGAGCTTGCAGACAAACTACAAGCTCTTTTGAATTTATAATAAGAGGTATTTTATTTGGAAATGTGAATAAAACTATTACCTTTGTAAACTTAAATTTTAAAACTATGAGACAAACACTTAAAAGTAGAATCGAAAAGGGGGCAGAAGAAGTATCTGAAGCCTTGTTAAAATTCAACTTAAAAGGAGCCTATAAAAAGGTCGTATTAATAATCTTTTTATTTCTCTTCAACGTAAGCGTTTCGACCCCTGGCGCAATGGGTGAGGGTCAGGAAACTATGACTCACCCAAAAGAAACGAAAGAAGCAATGTATATTAGAACGGTTAAAGATAAAATCGAAACCGATCTATATAATGAAGTTGAAAAATATATTCTTTCGATGGCACCTGACTCTAAACTTTCATCAGAACTTTTAGTAGATAAATGTTTAGAGTATAAAACTGACATTATTTTTGTACTCGCCCAAGCTCTTTTAGAGTCCCATTTTGGGACAAAGGGAAAGGCGGCTGCAACTAATTCTGTATGGAATGTAGGGACGTATGATAACGGAAAAATCCTATATACATATGATGATCCAAACCAATCATTAGAACCTTATCTTAAATTAATAAATGAAAAATATCTCATAAATGTCACAGAAAAGGGTGATACAATTTATCGAGACATATACCATTTAACACAAGACAGAGGTTACATCAACTATGACGGAAAAAGATTCGCATCCGCCAGGGGTTATGAAAATGCTCTACGAAAATTGATGATACGAATAGATATGGAAACATCAATAAATTTTTATCAGGGAGTTTTGATTTTACCTGACGATAAACTTTTAGCATATTTCAGCCCTTTAACTGATGAGTTAAATAGTGATCAATATGTTGCGTTAAGATGATGATAAGATATTTATATCTAAATCATCATTATGAGCAAAATTAAGAATTTCTTTTTAATGTTATGGAGTAGGTTAGCCTATCCACTCATTATTATCGCTGCTGGCGTAATCGTCGGATTAATATGGGGCGGAACAGCTGGATTCTTCACAGCATTTGGTTTAATCGCCGCACTGACACTATTTGTTTTTGGACGACAATTTTATTGGTGGATAACTAAAACCGGAGATTACGAGAGACCTAACGATGAAGATTAAAAAGGGTCGTCATTATCCATGTCCTGGTTTTATGATTCAGTTCCCAAAATGGGTAAGTAAAAATAAGCCAACTTATAGATCGAAATGCTATCTATTCACCGAATCGTGTCTGTTTGATTTACATGATGAAGATCAATGGGATGTAAATAAATTATTCGGATTCAGTATTGGATGGCACCATAGGACATCATTTAGGTTCGGTTGGAGACCTATTCTTGAAACAGGACAGATTGAAATCGTTGCTTATGAATATCATAATGGTATACGTGAGAAGACCAGAGTAATTGACAGAATCGAATTATGTAAACCATATCAGTTCTGTTTGTCATACCATCCACTTGAACAAAAAACCGAATACGCAATACTAAACACGAAGAAACTCGTTAATATGTTTGAATATCCTTATTTGGAGAAAAAACATGGGCTTGGTTACACCCTTGGGTTGTACTTTGGAGGTAATGAGAAAGCCCCACAAGACATTGAAATCCTAAAATGTAAAAAAGGGTAATAACTAATATTTATATTATATTTATATGGTATGACATATACGATTACAGAATCCGAAAAACAAAGAATATTAGGACTTCATGATTTAGCACTGAATGCTGATTTAATACGAGAGAGGTTATTACAATGTAAAATTACCTCTGACGGAAAAGTTATCATATATGAAGGTAACGCATATTCTGCCGAAACAGGTGAACGTCTCCCATTGTTAGAAAAATGGACATTAAGTGATATTTTACACACAGTTGGTGACGTGGCATCGGGGGCTGTTGATTTTATAATTCCAGGTTCTGGGGCAATCATTGATACTGTAAATGCTATAAGTTATGTGGTAGAAGCACAATTTCAAAGAGATCAAAAGAAAAAAACAACTCTTTACATAATGGCGGCTGTAACATTCGCATTCGTTATTTTACCGGGTGCTCTCCAAGCTGCCGCAATTCCATTAAAAAGGGCAATTAAGTACGGGGGTAAGGCTCTCAACCTACCAATTGTTAAACAAGGATTTAAAATAATCGGTAAAAACGTAGATAGAATATTAACCGGGATCCCAAGTTTAGTAAAGAGAGCTGTTGAAAGTCCTCTCGGTATAAAATTATTAAAAGAAAAGGGGAGTACGAGAATTGCCGCAGGTTTAGGAAAATGGATAGATAATATCAAAAATGCTTTAAATAAATTAACACCAGCCGTAGCTGGTGCTGCCGACTCCGCAGCGGCTAAGGACGTAAAGGGAAGTACAAGAAAACTAGCCCGAAGAAAATTAGCTAGAACTCTATCGAAAAAATCTGCGTGGAAGTTAGGTGTGTTTTTCCAAACTCTTCCAAAAATAACCCAAGGAACTTATGTCATGAAAAAATTTGGATTCCAGGCGGGTCGGGCATATGGATTTAAAATGTCTAAAGGGGCAAAAGGAATAATTGCAAAAACCGCAAAATCAAAGGACTTCAGGAAGGTAATGCTTGTACGTGTTGCTGGTGACAAAGCACTTGTGAGACTAGAAGTAAATGAACTTGAAAAAGGAACAGGAAAAATCCTTTCAAAATACTATGATGCCGCAATTAGAGAGATTCCTATTAATGAATTCATTACTGGAACAATTGGTCGCCCGTTCTTATGGAAGGCTAAACGTGAGATAGTACCGATTTTCGTTAAAAGATTTGCGGACTTTATATTACCCGACGGAAAAGATCTTGATTATGATGCTATGGGTAAAATGATTGACCTGAATCCAGATCAGACGGCATTGGAGTCATTGGCTTGGTTAAGAGATGAATTAATGGGCGATGAGGGGAATACTCCCACCCAAGGTCAGACAACCACACAAGGAGTAAACACTTCAGTTCAATCATTCCAAAACGCCTTAATTGCGTTAGGATACCCACTACCACGATTTGGCGCTGACGGTAGTTTTGGATCTGAAACACAAAATGCATTACAGAAATTCCAAATTGATACTCGCTTAGAAGATCAAAATGGAAAAATGAATAGATTAACGGCACAACAATTGGCGTTCGAGTTAAAAAATAGAAATATTCCTAATTCTGAACAACTTCAAAAAACATTAACTTCACTTTAATTTGGTATTCTGAAATAATTTTCGTATATTTAATTACCATTTTTAATTTTTACAGTAATTCCCTGTTAGTAAACAGGGTGGTGGAGTTGAGGGGAGTCCCTCAGCCTTAAAAAAGAAAGGTCGGAGATTATCCGACCTTTTTTCATTCTTCCATTGTGGGTTTCAACCACAAATCTTTAGAGCTAAAGATGTAGTCCCTTAAATGTGGAAACACATTCAATATCCTCAGAGTTTCCAATGTGTCATGTTTAAAACATTTGAATAACTCATCTTTGATTCTCTCAGTTGAAACAACACCCATTTTACGATTATAGTCGTAATGGTATATTTCGTACCACATCTTTTTTGGGATTTTAAATCCCTTTGTTATAGAAAACCTGATAGCTCTCAAAATCCTCAACGGATCATCATCAAATGTGACGGCGCAATCCAATGGAGTTCTCAAGATTCCTTTTTTAAGATCCGCAAGACCGTTAAAGAAATCGACGATTTTTCCATCATCACCCTTTGCCAGAGCATTTAAGGTAAAGTCACGTCTCTCCAGATCGTCATATAACGTCCCTGGACGGACTATCGGTGTTCGAGTACCTGGGACATATCCTATCTCTTTTCGAGCCATTACGAAGTCTGCAACACCACTGTATTTGTGTCCGTCAGGAAACTTAGCACGAATCGTGAAACATCCGGGGGTTTCTAGAAAGATCTCAAACTTTTCTTTTGTCAAGTAATCACTCAACACCCTGAACATATCTGCCGCTTCCGTATAGTCACGTAACAACATATCATTTGGTACTGCAACGTAATCAACATCCTTAGACTTCAATCCAAGTATCTCATCACGAATTTTTCCACCTACTTCATAAAATGTAAACATATCGTTTATTTATTAATGTTTCTACAAAGATAATTGTTTTTCTCGGAAAAAAAAAGTATATTTAGTATATTATGAGAATAATTTTAATATCTGACACTCACGGTCAACATAAATCCATGCGCCATTCCCTCCCAGAGGGTGATGTATTAATCCATGCAGGAGATTGTACAAATGTTGGGAGTCAGGACAATGTTCGTCAATTCGTACACTGGTTTCAAAACCTAGAAGGGTATGATTCCAAAATATTCATTGCTGGTAACCACGATTGGGCGTTTTATAGAAGACCAGCATGGTTAAGTACCTTTATCAATGATGAGAACTTATCTCAATCAGATGTTGTATATCTTCAGGATTCAGAATTCATTATCGAGGATCCCGAATTTTCAAGACCAATAAAGTTTTGGGGTTCACCTTGGCAACCAGAATTTATGAATTGGGCGTTTAATGTTCCAAGAGATGAACTATATAAGTATTGGGAATTGATTCCTGATGATATTGATGTATTGATTACTCACGGCCCACCCCAAGAAATTAGGGATTTCGCCCAATATACAAAAACATTTCAAGGATGTTCCTCACTTAGATATCATGTGGAAGAGAGGATTAAGCCGGCTCTCCATGTGTTTGGACATTTACATGAGTCGTATGGACCGATGGTAGTTAAAGATACATTATACGTAAATGCATCTACTGCAACCGTGAGATATGAAATGATAAATAAACCAATTGTTGTCGATTTGAAAGAAGTTGATGGACAATTAATAGCAGAAGTTATATAATATGGAACTAATTACAGTTGTCATCTCGACAAGAAAAAAAGATGAAGAACATTTAAGGAAAGTAAAGAAAGCGTTTTCTCATCCGAAAACCGAATTCCTCGTTATAGAAAATGAAGGTAAAATGTCATTGGCTGAGGTTTACAACAAAGGATTGGCGGACGCTTCAAATAATCTCATTGTGTTCATGCATGACGATCTTATCATCAACTCAACCAATATGAGTCATAAGATTAATAAACTATTTGAGAAATTTCCTGAGTATGGGGTTATCGGAGCGGCAGGTACAACCGATTTAGTAAATGGTACATGGTGGGAGATCCGGAAATCTATGCACGGAAAGATGGGTCATACGAAAGATGGTAAAAAATGGGTGAATAAATATTCCAAAGAATCGTATATTGATACGTTAAAGGATGTTGTTACTGTTGATGGAGTATTCTTCATCGTAAATAAGAAAAAAATTAAACATTCATTTGACACCGATTTTAAAGGATTCCATTTTTATGACATTCCATTCTGTATCACAAACTATCTGGATGGTGTTAAAATTGGTGTAACCACTAAATTTGATTTATTACATCTTTCAGTTGGACAAACTAATGAACAATGGGAAGAAAACAAGAAACAGTTTGAAGAGAAGTTTAAAGACGTTCTTCCTATAAAAATGACCAGTAATAAAAGTACGGAGGAAATGTTAAACTATTCCAAAGACAGTATTGGGGTTGGAATGGTTACATATAAAGCTGAAGATAGAATAAAACAATCCTCAGCGACCATTCCTGGGTGGGTGAAACATTTCGTGATCGTCAACGATGGTACACCATACGACCCATCTTCATATCCAGAACACGCACATATTATTCAACATGAAGTAAATAAATGTGTCGGTCAGGCCAAGAATAGTGCGATAAATTATCTAATGGATCAGGGGTGTGATCATATATTCATTATTGAGGACGATGTTCTAATACAGGATGAAACAGTATTCGACAAATATATTAAAACATCTATCCACACAGGAGTTAAACATTTGAATTATGCATTACAGGGCCCTGCGAATAAGAAAGGGGCTAAAGGATTTGAAAATCTGGAAGAACGGGCAGAACAGGAACATCTCACAGAACCGAATCCAAGACAGATTATTAAATATCCTGACGGATATGAAATTGCCATGTATCCTAATTCAGTTGGAGCATTTTCGTATTATCAGAGAGAAGTTTTAGAAAACATCGGTGGGTTTGATCCCGTATTTAAAAATGCATGGGAACATGTCGACCACACAATGGAAGCCTTCAAGAAAGGATACACAACACCTTATTGGTGGTTTGCTGATATTAACGAGTCATGGAAATATATTAAGGATATTGAAGGTTGTATCGAGAATTCAACAATTTCTCATACGGACGAATGGAACGAGAATTACAGAAGGGGTTATTTACACTTCAAAAAGAAACATGGATTTGGCCCAACTGAAGTCCCAGATACTGATCCACAACATCTTCAGAATGTATTAAACCATCTCTTTCAAAACAAATAAACTATTTATAATTAAATCTTTAAACATTATGTTGATACCTATTATTATTGCAGTTGTAGTCGTACTAACAATCGTATTGATTATTATCTTTAAAAAGAAGCCGACACCTCCAGTACCATCACCATCAGTACCATCACCATCGGCGCCAACACCATCACCAACGCCATCACCTCAACCATATACAACCGTGTACGTTTATAATGCGGATTATAATAGTCAGGATATCAATTTAATTAGGGTTGATGGAGTATTAGTAACTGGAGGTATATTACCACTTGAGCCTGGAAATGGTGATAGTTATATTACACTAGAAAGAGGTCCAGATTTGGATATTGAAATTAGATTTTCAGGGTTACCAGCAGGAACCGAGTCATTATCAATTGAGACGGGAACATATAAAGATTGTGTTAATGGACCCGCCCCGATGCATGTTTTTGGAAATGTTCCTGTCAATGGGACTAAAATTAACATTGACTATGACGAAGTTGGTTGTTAAAAATTAACATATTTATTATTTGGCATTGTAAAATATTTTTTTTACATTTGTATTTGTTCTTTGAAAATATGGGGGTGACCTGGATTTGACTGGAGTATAGAAGGTCGACGGGCACGTAGTCAGATGTCATCTATGACTTAAATCAATGGTGGTAATTTGTAAATGGCAACATTTATTCAAACATGGAAGTAGCAGGCTTGCTTGCAACTTCTAAAGTAGCAGCGTAGTCTCAGACGACGTTTCTATAAGGGGTCGGGGAGTATCAACCCAGCAACACAAGCTCTAAAGGTGGACACCGCCTAGTGTGTCAGATGTCTCGTTTGAGGTTCTACATTAATACAAGTGAATCTCCCACAGTTTCGGTTGACAATGGAAAAATAGGAATCCGATATTTGTCGATTATGAATAATCGAATAAACGTGTAGTCCGTTTACGTTTTCGCTGCAACACCGGAGTTCGAACCTCCGCACCTCCACTAAAACACTATCGTTCTTTGACATATAGGAGAATTATATTATGGAAATACAATCATTTCTTTTAGGGATGGGTGTGGTACTGTTAATCGCTTCGGTGGTTGGTGGTGTTATCGCTCTCGTTAAGGTAAATAAATTAAAAATGACAGTTGATTTCTTTCAGAGAGAACGAAATTCGGAAATGCAGAACGTATATCATGAATTTGAAGATATACGTAAAGGAATGGATTCCCGTCTTGATAAATTTGAGAATAAGGTTTCTTCAACCGAGTTCTTTTTCAATAATCCCGAGCGTATCGCTAGGATTAAAGAACTAATAAGTAAGGAATAAAATAGTTAAGAATTGGTAGTGTTTTAACCCATATACTTCCCTGGTCGGAAACGCATCTACAAGCCCACGCGCGCACGGTCTATAATTTGTACAGGGATAGCGATCGTAAAAGATTTCCGGATTAAGAGGTGTCTGTCTATAATTCTAGCGGAGACCTCTTTCTTATTTGTATAAACGAACAAAGAGGCCGAAGCCCCTTTGTCGAGATAGATGTATACACCCCCCTTTCGTTTTTGAAAACTATTATCGTCGTGTGGAGACCAATCCACAGACTCGATAATAAATATTATAGAGGGTTATTTTATTAGGACAATCCGATTTTTTTATTCTTCCTATCTTCCTTATTTATTCTCTTTCTTTCCTTTTGACTTATTGATTCATTTACGAACCCCATAGCCATATTTGTTGCCCCTTGTTCATTTGATTGCCTTTGTTTCAACACATCACCTAAAGTTTCAGATGGTGGAAGTTTTGGGGTAATAATATTTGGGTTTTGTTTTAAATTGATTTTCTGAGGAGGTAACTCCCTAGGCGCGTTAGAAGCATCAATCTTAGCACGTATTGCTGGAAGATCTGTATCTGTAAATTCCTTACTAAATTCAGGAGCAACAGATGCTAACCTTTTTTGTGTTTCAGGTCCAAATTTTCCGTCAACGCCGATATTATCTAACCATGCTTGTACTTTACCAACAGCGTTTGATCTACACCCAACTTTGTTTACTCCACCTTGACATTTTGGGTATGATGGTTTCCAAGTTGAAGCTGGCGCTGGAGATGGGGCAACTGCGGTTGCTCCCGCCATTGGTAATGGTTCACCGTATTTTTCTTGATATGCTGTTTTAACGGCATCCAATCCACTTCCACCATTATATGTTGAGGCTTCAATTGTAGCCATGGCTTCCCCTATTTTACTATTCCATCTATGAAGTCGTCTCACAAGACGGTTAATATGTTTAAGTTCTTTACCCACAAAATCCTGTTCGAAGTTATCATCTGGCTCAGCCTCTGCATCAACCTCACCTTTTCTTGCACCTCTCTGAGCGTCTTTAGTGGCAGATCTAACGTCTTTAGCTTCTCCTCGTTTCATACCGAGATCCCTATTGGTTTTAAAATCTGCCCTTCGTGCTTGCCTATCTAATTTTCTTTGACTTTGTTCTTCAACTGACTCTTCGTTTTCGAGCAATGTTGTTTTTAGATCATATTGCATTAGACTTTTCATCTTTGCCAATGATTCGTTTAATTCTTGTGTGGTCTTTTCCATGATTTGATTTTTATATAAATATGTTATTCTTTTAAAATGACGAGTTTGCGGCTTGTGCTGGGGGATGCTGATTATGATCTCCCCATTTATCTTGTGTTGCAATAGCGTTTGCCGCTCCTCTTTTAGGTGTTTGCCCGTCTTGTCCCCAACGTTTTACTTCAGGATATGGTGGATAATCTGCCGCTCCGGGGCTAGTCCCGATATCACTTGACGATGAACTTGATGGTGCGCCAGCGGTTGAAATCGAAGGTTCATCTTGTTCCTCAACCTCTTGGCCTATAACGAAATCATCCTTTGATGGGTCAGCATCCGACACCTTATCATACTCTAAATCGTCGGAAACTTGTTGTTTTGCAATTAACTCTACTAGTTGTTTTTCCGTTATCACGTACTTCATGACAATAAATATTAAAAAAAGTGTTTAAATTGCATTGCCAATCCAAAAATTGTTTATATATTTGTAGTGTCTAATACTAAAAACGAGAAATTATGAAAAAGTTACTATTTTTCTTACTGTTAATTCCGATCCTTTTTGGATGCGAGCCTTTCTTTTATTACGATGAGATTAGTGAACCACACCTCACAGGGAACCCGTGGACGTTTGTGGATTACGAGATCCAAGTAATTAGTTCTATTTCCTCAGTTGAAGTCATTCCGAGTGATACTATTTGTATTAATGCCTTTGGTGAACAAAGTTATGTTACTGGTGGTATTCTTATGGAACAAAATTATAATCTTACTGCCCGTGATCGTAGGTTCATTAAGGGTGTAACCCAATGGGAATTTGACGATAATAGTTATACATTATACATTGATAGGGATTTCGATATTCGATTTCCAGTTACTTTCCCAAATTATATGATGAAGGAGTATGATAAAATGGAGGTTGTTAATCCATTGATCGGGGCTGTAACCAACTATTCATATGAGGCTAATGCACAAGGGGCAAATTATCCGACCGAATTTGTTTTACTCAGCCCTGAAATTGTAAGTGATTTGTTATTATCAAATGGTATGAGGGATAAGGCCGTTACGGTACAAGTGTTATTGAAATTTAGACGTAATTAATCATCATATATCGTCGAGTCAATCTTGGCGAACATTTTTATAAATTGTCCTGCTTTAGCATTTGCTTCATCTTCAATGGGACCACCTATATCGGGTGGTCTCACTTTTAGTTTACCATCCTCCCATTGTTTGTGATGAGTTAATTCATGAGCGATACTTCTCATTACATCAACCAACAATCTATTTTTTCCGTAGATTTTTACAACTTTATTTTCTTTTCCGTAATCGTAATTTGCGGTAGTTGTCAACCCATCCCTTTTACCTAATATAGCAATCGTTGGTGGAGTTTTAACCCCCAATTCTTTTACAACGAATTTGGTGAACTCATTTAATTTTTTCCTCTTATCATCAGTTAAGAATCCCATATTAAGCTAAATTTGGTTGAATTGTAATCGGAGCTAAAGCGTCTCCATTGGCGGTTAAGATTTCATAATGTAAATGTGGTCCTGTGGATCTTCCCGGGTGAGGATCATCTTCCCCTCCGCCAGTATAACCGATAAGGTCTCCCTTTTTAACTCTTTGGCCTTTATGAACTATCATTCTACTTAAATGACAATATTTGGTTTGTAATTTACCGTGATTTATTCTAATATGACCACCACAAGGGTCAGGAGTAGTATCGAGTGATTTAGTAACAATACCAGATAAGGGGGCGTATATTGGGGATCCAGAAGGGGCGTCGATATCAATTCCTTTGTGGTTTTTAGATCCAACCTTAACATCTCTCGGACCAAACCCACTTGAGACATGAGATTGGTGACCCAATGGATGCATCATAGTCATTCCCAATTTTTTAATTGGAATATCAACATTCATTGCAGTTTTATCTGTTGGTTTTGTTTTCGAACCCAGAAGATTCTTATCAATGTTTTTTAATCCCGATAGAAATTTAGCTAAATTGGGAGCGTCTTTTTCAATATCGATATCGCCAAATGCATCCATCATATCAGGTGCCATCCCCACCATATTTGTCGACCCTGGTTTTGTACCAACATCTCCGATGTAATTTGCGGTGGATCTTCCTGCGTCAGTTTTAATACCCTTTGTAAGGGCTTTTGCACCGGCAGTAGTTACTTTACTTCTTAATTGTTCAGTTAACTTTTCGGCTTGACTTTCTGTGATGACTAGTTTCATATGATTATAAATATATCAAATGTTAGGTTTTAGATATTTATATACGGAATGTCTATAAATTTTTTACTTCAGGCCACGCGTATCATTCATATTGGTAATTATGACGATACTGAAATTAGAATGATCTATGATTATTTACGAAATCTTGACTATTCAATTTTAAATGATTATTTTAGTACATATACCGTTTTGTCTTACAATAACGACTTAGAGTTATATGTTGAAGTGGTCAACAAAATGATTAAGATTTTAGAGACAAAAGAAGAATATGAAAAATGCCAGATCTTATTAAATAAGAAAGAAGAGTCAATAGACATAATGAATAATATAAAAGAAAATAACTATGAGCATTCTTAACATGTCAGACGAGGAAAAAAAAGAAATCCTCGAAAAACACAAAGCAGCAACAAAAGAAGCATATAATCTTAGAGTATCCGAAAGAGGTGGACCACAAGTTCCAGAAAAGAAGGAGAAAGAGACTGAGAAGGAAGATTAATTCTTCTTTCTTACAATCTTTGGGGGTTCGTCACTAAGAAGTTCTTGTAACTTTTCTCTAGTCTTCCCTGCGGTATCATTAATCTTTTGATGTAGATCCCAATTTACAATTGAATTTTTATCATTTTCTACCATAGCGTATAGATTTGAAAGTTTTTTAATTGTCTTTTCGCCTGCAAAGTTAAGCCTTTTTATTTCATTTTCAAAGAAATCTCGATAATTTTTGTATTTTCTTACTCTTTTCAAGAATTCATCCAAGTAACCTTGTTTCTTTGCCATCTCACGGTCAGTACTTTCAGGGTCGAACATAGCCCGGAAGGGATTTATGTTGGATCTTAATATATCTGCAAATATACTACCCGTTAAATTGGTAAACATTATCCACACCAAGTTTAATGTTTCATTAATTTTACTTATATCACTAGCGTTTAAATCTATTGGTTTATTAAGCTGACCACTATTATTCACAACTTTTAGGAATTCGTTTATTCCATCTATATTGTCGTGCATGTCAGAAACCAATTTAGTGAACGAATAATCCCTACATTCTCTAAGTTTTGATATCATATCACTTTCATCAAAAAACTTTTTAAATTCTTGTTTTGTAACTTTATTTATTTTTAGTTGAGAATAAAATTCGCTAGGTCTTGTTCG
>Ga0307377_10004176_pt1 | contig 15904 bp, 31 predicted proteins | sample TR3MG_FD_202535 | JGI IMG/M metagenome (GOLD analysis project Ga0307377, IMG submission 202535) | Soil microbial communities from Risofladan, Vaasa, Finland - TR-3 | ecosystem: Environmental > Terrestrial > Soil > Coastal area > Acid sulfate soil | place: Finland: Risofladan, Vaasa | collected... | reverse complement strand
TCCTTGGAAGAAGGAAGGTGGATCCTTCAAATTGGTCTCCAAAAATCCGGCACATCTTGAACGCGTGAAGAGACGCCTTGGTTGGTGTATTGAACGGCGGATCACGCCAATCATCACCATCACGGACAATTGTTCAACTCACGTCAACCGGCCGGGATTTTGGTCCGCGCATGGATGGAACGGATCCAACAACATCAACGGGACGTCCACATGGCAACCGTCCATCTATCATTTTTATGAACCGGAACACCAAGACAAACCGGGGATGAAAGAATCCGCCAAGTGGATCCAAGACTTCATCCGGTGGATTGTCCGTGAAATAGAGATGTCTTTCTCCGGCCAACTCATGTGGGAAATTTGCAATGAAGGATTGGCCGGACATGATTATCATCTCATGGTCCGGAACTGGATGAAAGAAGAAGGCGTGGAGGAAAATTGGCGCGTCATGACCTCTCTTGATTTTCCATATTGGGACTCATATAAGAAACTAATGTCCAACTTCCTTTCCTATTCCATCCACGGAGTCCAATCCATTGGTGACTATGAGGACCGGAAACAATACTTCACATCCGGAGTCCGGTTCCTTCCATCGGAAGACGGCCGCGTCCCGTTGACCGGATCCAATCCAACATACAAGGCGTTGGTCAAGAAGATCCTTGAAGACGGGAACCTTGGGTTTGAGTCAAATTCCCGGCCATATTTCTATGACCGGTCTTATGAGAAATGGATCCAAGACACAAAGACTTGGTCCCGGATGAAGGCAATTTCAGATGGATGGAAGTCCTTCTTGGATTCCCAATAAACCTTTCATTTTTTCCTTCCTTGTGAGGCCTTGCCGGACGCGGTGAGGCCTCACCTTCCTTCTTTTTTAAAACTTTTTTTGATACCACTATATGTGGTGGATTACGAGCTGAAAACACCACAAGATCTTGAGGTGTTTCCTATTGCCGTTTGAAAGTATTTCTTGACATTTACAGCAAATGGATGTATATTATTATGTTGGACCATTAAATGAAAGGAAAGACAATGACAACACGGAAGACGAAAGGTGAGAGGATCCACGGACTTGTCAAGATTGTCCGCACATGGACCGCGTGTGTGGGATCTATGGCGTGGGAGTCTCCTTTTATCAAGTTTGAAATGCAAGACGGAACCGCGCGGAATTATATGTGGTTGACGGATGATGAGTCTTGGCTATATAGGACCGGAGAACTCTTCTTCCTTGACGCCTTTTATTATGATGACAAGGAACGGATCCGGCGCGTGAAGGTCACGGAATTGACCAAGGAAGAATTGGTTGAGGCCATCAAAAAATCCATCATCAAACACTTTGTCACGGAAGAAGAAACCATGGTCAACAAAATTGACTTTTCAAAAGAAGACGATTATATGGACTCGCGGTCATGCTATTATGAATTAGAGAATGATCTCACCGTGGCCGTGGAATTGGCGTCACGCGTTGACTATGATCTCAAGATCCAAATCCAACGGTTGATCTCTCTTGAATCAAAAAAGGTTGAGTGTTCACATTGCGGATCCACGGTTCATCCGGATGACATCATATATCTTGACGTCACCCAAAAAGGTTTTGGCGGATCCGATGGAGACGCGCCTCTTTGCCAAGAGTGTTTCCGCATTGACCACACGTTTTGTGATGAGTGCGGACGCCAAGGCACCATTGATGACATGGTTGAGTGTCGCGGTGTCTTTTATCACAAAGATTGTGTTGACCAAGATGAGGCGTCCAGATGACAAAGAAGGAAATGATTGAAAAAATCAGATCTCAATTATTGATCCAAGGACAAGCGCATGGAAAAAAAGGATATAACTCACAAAAATTCATAAAAGAATTTGGTCTTTGGGGGGATGATATTGACGCCACAAATGAAGGCCTTGGATTGAGTGATGTTATCTCTTGGACAAGCGGAATAAAACTCTTGAGGCCGGGGATCATGGTTGACGTCTTTATCTCTGAAAGGATCTATCCGTTTGGATCCGATGACGTGGACTTGATTGACAATGTTTTAGTCACTTTATAAAAGGAAGGAAAAAATGACAAAGAGAATTGAAATTTTTTGGGACACGGAGTTTTTATCCGTTTATGTCAACGGCGTCTTTTTGAAGGCCGTCCCGGAAGATGACTTCTTGGCCGGGGATCCAAATCCGGAAATGGAAAAGATTGCCGGGACGGGATGGAGAGATCTTGTGACAACTGGAAGTCATCATTTGAAACACAAGGATGTCACGGCGGCCTTGGTCAAAAAATTCCGCGGATATCCGGACAAGGTCATTTATCGCGGCACTCTCAAAGGTTGTAAGAAGAGAATTCCGCCGTCCAAAAAGGATCAATTTGAGATCCGCCTCAATGGGGAATCATAATGGACATCAACATCACGGAGTTGGAAAAATTGGTCATTGAGAATATCGCGCTCAATGACTATACGGCCATAAATGCCGCGCGGCCGGAAACGGTTGAAGACGTTGGCGGCGTTTGGTCTGATTGTCTTGATTGCGGACCAAATGAAATCAACCGCGTTTCAATCCCCGGCGTTGTTTCATCGTTGGTCAAAAAAGGCCTTGTTGAGACAAACGGTGAGACCGGCCGTGACGCGTGTGTCTATTTGACGGACCGCGGACTTGAGGCCTTCAAGAAATTGTTCCCCAAAAAGAACGGTGAATAATATGGCCAAAAAGGTTGACGCGGAAAAACTTTGGAAGGACTTGGTCCTTGAAAAATACGGTGAGGACGTTGGCCGGAAACTTCTCTCTTTGCGGTTCAAGAGAATCAAAGGTCAAGGAATCACGTTTGATCCCACGGCGCGGCACTTCAACAAATGCCGCCGCCACTTTCCTCACATCATGGATCTTTGGAAGGAAAAATGGAACCGCATGAAAGGAATAATGGTGTGATCATGAGACATCAAACACTATGTCCATTTTGCGGTTTTCTCTTCAATTATCTTTTTGCACAAGACGGAGTGACCAAACATCACCACGTCATATGTCCGGGATGTGACAAGGAGATCCCACGGCCGGAAACGGCCATCATCTTTTCCGCCATGCGTGGATCCGGGGATCCGTATGGCGCCGGACTTATGGAGTGCAAGGAAGATCTCCGTGGCGGCGGCGGCGCATATATGGACGTCCATTTCAATGAAGAAACATACACGGATCCCATGGATGATGATTGGGAAATCATTGCCGGTGCCGTGGCCTTTCTTGAGGACCACTATTCGGAAGACGCGGCCATCACGGTTGTCTTCCCAATGGAAAGAAGGTGAAAATGATCAAGACAATGACGGAAGGAAAACGCGGTTGTGGATATCGGAAGACCGGCGGTCTTTATCTTATGTCATATGAGAACCTTTTCTCTTGCGGCCGCCTTCCGGTTCCGTTGACCGTGTGTCCGACATGCGGCCATGGAATCCGTCCGGCGCGCGGTTGGACTTGGGTTGATGGATTTGCATTGATTGAGGTTGTGGCGGACAAACCGTGTGAGAACAAACCATGTGGATCATGCGCGGTCCAAATGCTGATTGACGGCAAGATCCAACGCGCCGGACTCATTTGGATTGGTGAGGCACACTATCCAACGCCGCGTGACTTTTCCAAAGAGGCGGCGGAAATGGGGATCTCAAGAAGGATCACGGTGATCCCACGTGGATTCAAGGTTGGTGAGACATGGGTTTTGTTGGCACACCGGAAGGCCATTCTCCATCCTTTAACACACGGAGAGGATCCGGAGTGGACTCCGGGGATCTTCATGGTCTTCAAACCAACTCACGTGGAAAAGGTTGTGGATGAAGACATCACGGAAGAAGAGATTGAGGCGTTGGAGAAACGCGGAATCACGCCGGTCATTGTGGAACACAACAACGGTCCGGAGACCGCGGACCTCTTTGATCCGGACGATGAAGATGAAGAAATTGAAGATGATCTCCCATTTTAAAAAAGGAAGGAAAAAATGATTAGAATTCACACTTTGCTTGGAACGGAAGAGGACTGGATCTATGACATCCCGTCTCTCTCCGTCTTGCACATGGACAAAGACAAAAACTTTGACCATATCCATTGGTATTTGGCCAAGAGAGAATCCGGCCACTTTTTGATCCGCGCGGCGGAAGGTATTGTTGAGGCGGTCATTGAGAAGAACAACTTCCGTGAGGCCGTGGAAGAATTCAACAAACACACGGTTCCGGATGAAGGAGACGTCTTTCAAGAAGGCGCGGCGTGTTGGGATTGCGCCAAGATTAAACGGACATCCATGGGATGTCCCGGACACGGCGTCCAATGCATTGAAGGAAGAACGGCGCCGGAAACCGATTTGTCTTGTATTGACTACCAAGCGCGCAATCTCTTGGTCCACCAATGGCCGCGGATCCTCAAAATGATTGATGAGGCCAAAAGAGAAACACTTGAGAACGAAAAGACGGAACGCACACGGCATGAATTTTATAGAGACCTCAAAACACTTTTCACCATGGCCATCAAGGAAATTGACAAGGCGGCCAACCACGTCCATGAGTGGAGTGGAGAACGTGGCTATTGTGTCACTTGTGGAATGGAAAGATATAATTGGATTGGAAAGGAGACAATCGAATGAGAACGGCACCAACTGGAAAAAGGAAACCGCGGAAAAAGTATGACCAAAAGTTTTTTTTCACTTTGGACAAGGAGACGGCGGACCGCCTTCTTGAGTGTGTCCGGATGGAGAAGACAACGGTCTCCGCAATTGTCCGGAAGGTTGTTTCACAACACGTTGATCAATTTTATGATGATTGAATTTTGTCAAAGGAGACTCAAATGGTTTTAAAAAAACTCACCTTGTCAAGTGGTGAGATGATCACGGACGCCATGATCCGGTGTGAGATCAACACCAAACATCACGGAGACCGGATCATCAACATTGCCATCCAAGTGGACGCGGACGTCTTTGAAGACTTGGCCACATACGCGGACAAATATCTCAACCGGAAGATCCCGGAAATCCTCATGTCCCGGATTGCGGATTGGTTGGAAGCGGCCACGGCCTACATAAAAGACGCCAAAGAAGTGGATCCGGACTTCCGTTGATTAGAGGCGCCACATTGAGAGAATTATTTCTTGTGCGTGGGAGAGGTCTCTTGTATAATAGAAAATGCGTGAGAAATGTTTTGGCGCATTTTAACAACGAAAGGAGAGACCACTCATGGCCAAAAAAAAGAACAAATCAAGAAAGGACATTCCAAGGCGGCATTGTGACTATTGCGGCACAATGTTCAAACCAACGCGCGATTGGCACCGGTTCCACCGGCCGGATTGCCGCCGCCTATACTGGAAGGAGATGATGAAAGAAAACATGAATCTCCAAGGCCGCATTGAACGGTTGGAAAAAAGACTTGAAGAGAAAGACTAAAAATATCTATCAAAAAAAAGGAAGGAAAAATGTCAAACAAATCTCAAAATGAATTATTCACCGGGGAAGGAAATGAGGCCATGACGCCGGACGTCAATGACATTGTGGTTTCCATTCCGGAAACGGAACGGTCCATCATTGACGTCACGCACTCCGTTGAGGCCGTGGAGAAGTCCGTTGAACTCTTCAACAAGATTTCAGTCATTGCCTTGCGCCTCACCAAACCAAAGGATTGGATCATCCAAGGAAAAGACGGCCTTTATCTCATGGACTCCGGCGCGGAAAGGATTGCCATTGCGTTTGGGATCCACACCGCCACCATGGGTGTCCCGGTCAAAGAATGGCATGAGGATGACAAAGGAAGATATTATCTTTATCGGATCATGGGGAAGGCCTATTCCCGGAAACTTGGCCGATATGTGGAAGACATTGGAACGTGTTCTCAACGGGACAAATTCTTTGGGATGAAAGGCGGAGAATTGAAACCCATGGAAGACGTTGACGCCACCATGATCATGAAGAAGGCCATGACAAACCTCACGGTCCGATTGATCAAGCGCGCGGCCGGGATCCTCTCCGTGGATCTTGATGATCTCCAAGAGGCCGGTCTCAACATGGAGAAATTCCGGAAGGTGGAATATAAAGAATCCGGATCCAAAATGGACAAGTCTCTCTCCAAAGAGGACGTTGAGAAGCGCCGGGAGATTTGGGACATGTGCCTCAAAATGTCCGGCGGCGCCAAGGAAGAGGCGGCCATCATTCTCAACAACACGGCCGGATTCAAGGACCAAAACGGGAATCAAAAGGCCGTCAATGACGTGAAGGATCTCACAACGTCCAAGTGGATTGATATCACGTGGAAGAAGATCCACTCTCAATTCAAGGAATGGGAAAAGGCCTTGGTCAACGGCGGTGAGAAATGATGGAAGAACAACTCATCCTCAAGGTTGAAGAATCACTCACCGGCCAACTCAACGCCTTCATTGAGACCGGGATCACAAACAAGATCTCACGCGGACACAACAACGCCGGGGACATCGGTTTTGAGTGTGACACATACCAAGCGGCATGCCGTTTGAAAGGAGAATTGAAACCGCGGTCAACCGTCTTCCAACAAAAGATCTTCCGCGTTGGCAACCTTTTGGAACGTCCAAATATTCGATGGTTGCAAGACGCGGAATTCAACATCCGTGAGGCAAATCAAAAGCGGTTCTTTTGGAAGGCGTTTGACATCTCCGGATATATTGACGCGGACATCAAAATCCCGTCCTTGCCGCCGCCGGACAACAACGAATGGATCCCATGGGAACACAAGACCATTTCTCCAAACGGAATGCGCGCGGTCCGGAAGATCAAGGCGGAAGGTGGATCCTTGACCAAGGCGGACCAACCGTGGATCCGGAAATATCCCGGCCAACTGGAAACGTATAAACTTTTTAAAAATGTTGAATGGGGACTTTGGTTCTTCTTTGAGAAGACCACCGGGGACTTCCTCTTTTGGTTGTCAAAACTGGACTATGACTACGCGGAAACATGCCTCAAGCGCGCGGAACGCGCCAACAATAACGTGGCCAAGAACACCGTCCCGGATCCGGTTTATTGTGATCTTTGCAAGCGGTGTGACTTTGCCTTGACTCTTTGTTTCCCGGACAAAGACTTTGGTCCCGGTTTTGACATCTCCTTTGATGAGTGGGACATTGAACAATTTGACCGATATCATGAATTGGATCCACGCGCAAAGGAACATGCGGCCATTTGGAATTCCATGATTGGAAATTCCGGATCTCCGGGAAAGTTTTATGGACGGAACGCCATTGTTGGTGACTATCTCATTGAGGCAAAACCTCAAACGCGGACCTTCAACGGGAAGGAGTCTTCCTTCTTCCGGATGTCCGTCAATCGTCTTGTGACTCCGGAGACGGCGGCGGAAGGATTCTTGGACTAACTGGAAGAGGCCGCGCCTTTGCTGATTCAAGACCATAAAAAGGAAGAAAAAATGGAAAAAAAAACATGGTGGTATTATCTTCACACCAACGGTGATCTCATTGGGAAACATCCGGTGGTGGTTGAGGCGGATCCGGAATATTTTGACTCTCCGTTTGTCAAGAAGACATGGCACATTATTCTTGATGACCGCGGAGACGCGTGGAGACTTGTCCTTGAGGCCTTGGTCCTTGGCGCAAGAATTGACCGCGTCAAGGAGTTGGCGGACAAGTGGAAATTGACAAAGGAAGACGCCATGGAAATGATCTTCCGGTTGGATCCGGATGATGATCTCAAGAAAGGATTTTCCATCTTTTGTGAGAAGATCCTCAAGATTGATGAGGACAAGTTTTGGGATGAGGTCTTTGAACGGTCCGGAGATCCAAAATGAAGGCCATGAACGGACACACCTTGGCATATGTGGCCATCCATGGTGAGTTGCCGCCGGTGATCCAAGTTGACCGGGAAGATCCCGGCCGCCGGTGGAAAGGATGGACCGTTGACGCCAACCTCTTGGACTCTTGGTTGGAGACCGTCAACAACTTGCATGGCGCCACCGTGGTTTCCGTTTGTGGCGGCCACGGACCTTTGAGGCCTTCTCATATTGTTTTTTATTTAAAAGAAAAAAGACATGACAAAAAAACGGTCCAGATCTCCGGGATCTTGAACAACATCAAAGGAGTTTGGTCCATTGTGGATGAAGGAAATCTCAACAGGCCGCGGATATGCGTGGCCTCTCCGGTCATGGCCGGAACGGAAGAAGGACATGAGTGGTGGTCCATCATTCCATTGATCATTGACGCGTGTCTTGTGATGGAATTGAGTTGGGGCGGCGGAGAAAAATGATCCCATTTAGTGAATACGATTTGGCACAAGCGGTCCGGACTTCGGAAGAAATAGTCCGGGAAGGAAGAGACAGGAAAAACTTTTATTTTTCAGAAAACATCCGGACAATGGAAAAACAAAAAACAGATTGGGAAATTGGAGTCCTTGGAGAGATTGCCTTCCGGAAATGGTTAAAAAGACACAATTCGGATTGTACTCTCAAGTTATCTGTTTTAGATGAAGGACATGACGGCGGAACGGACGTTGATTTTGTTTGCATAGAAGGAGAAGGAAGACATGTCAAAATTGATGTCAAAACCGTTCAAAAAGGCCATTGGCTCCTTGTGGATGAGAAAAGGTTTTCTCCGGACGTGACTTATGTGTTGATGAGGGTTTCCCGGCCGGAATCAAATAAAAATATTGTTTGTTGGGAATTCGGTGGAGTTGGATCCGGTTGGATGTTTTTAGATAATAACTCAAAGCCTTTTTTTGGTTTCAGACATGGGGATCTTCTCTTTGATCCAATATTGGCCGCCAATGAATACAAGAAAAAACTCTCGATTTGGAGACAAAAACTTTCTGCCGATTTTATTAAAACCACTAACATTGGCAAAATTCCGGGATCAACATTGGATGCACGTTTCAATTATGGATTGCCACAAAAAGCACTTCTTCAAAGGTTTGGAAATGTGGCGGAATTGTTTTTATCAGAGGGTTGCATATGATACTCTTTGCAAAACGGCCGCCGGGGAAACCAATGAATGTTGGCCTTGTGGACGTGGATGAGTCTTCATTCCCAAACTTGGCCTTAATGAAGATCTCAACCATGTTGAAGAAACGCGGAGAGAAGACGGAGTTGACCGGCGCCTTATTTGCGTCATCCTTTGACGCCGTCTATGGATCCAAATGTTTCACGTGGAGTCCTCTTCCGGTTCTTCCGGCCGGGACCATCTTTGGCGGACCGGGATTCAATCCCAAGGTCCGTCTCCCGGATGACGTGGAACACATGCGGCCGGATTATTCTTTATATCCGGGTTTGGACTTCTCTCTTGGTTTTGCCACGCGCGGATGTCCGCGCCGGTGTCCATGGTGTGTTGTTCCGGAGAAGGAAGGACGGCCAAAGATCAACGCGGACATCCATGAATTTTGGGATCCTTCTCACAAAGAGATTAAGTTTCTTGATAACAACATCTTGGCCGTCCCGGATCATTTCCGGACCATTGCCACTCAATGCATAAAAGAGAAATTGATTGTGGACTTCAATCAAGGATTGGATGTCCGGTTGATGACAAAAGAGGCGGCGGATCTTCTCCGCCGGATGAGATATCCAAAGAACGGTTGGAAGATTGCCTTTGATTCCATTGTCTATGAGAAGGCCTTCCGCCGCGGAATTGAGACCATGGCCGCGGCCGGGATTCCAACATCACAAATCATGGTTTATGTCTTGGTTGGCCTTGAGGACTATGACTCAACACTCCGCCGGATCCAAATCGTCCATGAAGAATACAAGGCAAATCCATGGTGCATGTTTTTTATAGATCCAAAGACCGGCCAAAATCCGGACCGGAAACCGTGGATGGATTTGATCCGGTGGACAAACCGCGCGGCCGTGAGAAACGCGGTGCCGTTTGAAAGATATTTTAGATCACAACATGTCCGGGATCTCAACAATTATCCCGGCCAACTAACAATCAAGGAAGGAGATTGAACAATGAATATTTTAAAAAGTATGATTCACTTGAAAGATTTTATCATGGAAGGTTCAAGATATTATTTGGACCTTGTGAGGTTCACAAAGAACCACGCGGAAGTGACAGACGGTCACGTGTTGGTCCGGATGTCAAATAAACGGAATGAGGAAATGGTCAAACTTGAGGACGTCTTTCTTGACAAGGAAGATCTCAACCTCATCAAAAAATTCATCCGTAGAACAAAAGATTTTGATTGTTTTGAAGTTAAAAAATATGGATCTGGAAGAAAACTTATCACGGAATCCGGGAATCAGAATCAATTGGTGATCAAAGAAACCGCGGAACTTGTGGGAAAATGGCCAAACACGGACGGTCTTCTCAACCAAACAATGGACAAGTCCTTTTATGAATTCACTCTTGGAGTGGACCTCTTCTATGGGATCTTGACGTTTCTCAAAAGGATAAAAAAGAGATCCGTCTCTTTCTATTTCCGGAAGGAAGACGCCGCGGTTTCCGCTTCTTATATTGTTGGAAAATCCGGAGACGGTGAAGACGTCACCATTTTATTCATGCCAATGAAGGATGATTGAAAATAACTATTGACACAATATGCAACATCATAATATTATACCATTTGAAAGGAGAACTTGAATGGAAAGCAAATTCAAAATATTGAGAAACGAAAAGAAACTCACTCAAATGGCGGTGGCAATCAAGGCCGGATGTTCCTTGGCGTTGATCCATTGGGTTGACAATGGCTATGTCCCGGCCATGCCTTCAAAGAAAAAACTTGCCAAGGCCTTGGGTGTTGAGGTCCAAGAAATTTGGCCGGAAGAATAAAACACCGGGATCCATAAACATGATCAATCAAACCGGCGCGGTGTCCACCTTTCATTCCATGTCCATGGAAACGGTTCTCCCCAACCTTCTTCCTTTTATTGGATTGCCGCGCCGGTTCTTCATATTTGGAAAGGATTGAAATATGCCAAAAGGAAGGATTGTCGTGAGATCAATTACAGAATCAAAAAAATTGGCGGCATTAGAAACGGACGGCGCGCGTCTTTTATACACTTGGTTGGTGATCATGGTTGATTGTGAAGGACGGTTCACCGGGGATCCTTTCTTGGTTAATGCGCGCGTCTTTGTGCGGTTGGGAAAACCACAAGAAGAGGTTGAGGAATATCTTCAAGATCTTGAGAATAAAAACTTAATTGTGAGATGGATCCATCAAGGAGACATGTTTCTTTGTCTTCCAAACTTTCATGAAAAAACTCCGGGAACAAATAGAATGAAAGAGGCAAAATCAGAGATCCCGGATCCACCAAAAGAATTGATCCAAGATTGGGAAAAAAGAGTCAAGTCCGGACTAACTCTGGACCAAGTCCAGACTAACTCTGGATCAACTCTTGCCTCTAAGGATAAGAATAAGGATAAGAATAAGGATAAGAATAAGGATAAAGAAGACATTAAGAGATACGTCCGAAAAATTATTTCTAAAGAAGAACCGGAAAGTGAAGAATTTTTGATTAAAGTTGAAGGAAAAAAGAAGATTTATTTTATGTTTGATCAAGGAGATCAAACGCCTCTCTTGGAAGAAGATGGATTTGAACCAATTGATGTCAAGGCGGTTCAATATCTCATCAACCGGATCTTGGAGAATGATGAAAGAGTCCATGTCATCAACAACCTCACGCCAAAAAGAATCAAGACGTGGTTTCAAGAATCAAAGCGGTTGAGACTCATTAATGAGGCGCCGGTTGAAGAAATAGCCAAGGTCATGAAGTGGTGCCAAGATGATACATTTTGGAGAGTGAACATCCTTTCAATGGCAAAATTCCGGCAACAATATGACAAATTAAGACTTCAAATGAAAAGAGACCGGCCAACATATCAAGATAAATATGGACCGGGACTCAAGGCCTTTAAGGAATTAATGAAAAATGAAAAAGAGTGAGATGGAAGAATTTTATGGTCTCATGTCATTGACTCATGAGGTCATGTCTCCAAACCATAAGGCGCCGTCTCCGGAAAAGGTGAGACTCTATTTCACGGCCTTGTGTGAATATCCTCTTGAGATGGTCCGCATGGCCTTTGAAAGAGTGATTAAAGAGAAGACAATCTCCACGTTTCCGTTGGTTGGTGAGATCATTGAGGCGATATCCGCGCCGGTGAAAAATAAAATAGAATTAGACGCACACCGCGCCTTCTCTTTCATTTGTGCGGTTGCACACCGCGCCGGGATTGTTCCAATTGTGTTTGAAGATCCGTTGGCGGAAGAGGCCGCGCGCATTTCCTTTGGCGGCGTTGAAAAATTCTCTCAAATGCCGGTTGATCAAGACACCTTCAACCGGAATGTCTTTGTTGATGTTTATAAAAAATTAGCGCGCGAAAGGATCCAAGATGATCTTGACCGCGCAAGATTGACGGAAGGAAGAGAGATCCTTCAACTCAAAGAAAAAGAGGAAAACAATGAAAGTTAAAATCAATAAGAAAACAAACTCCGTGAGGTTGACATCAAAAAGCGGCCAAGAGATTATCATCTTTGATGTTGGCTCCTTCCGGATATGCGGTCCGGACCGCGGCGGCGTGACGTGTGGGATTAATCCAAATGGATCCATCCAAGTTTATTCACATGAAATGTGGGATCCTCTTGAGTTTGGGACGGTCATTTATTTACACCGGACAATCCGTGGTTGGACTCAAAAACTTGTCTCAAGCGCCATTGGATGTGGTGTCAATAAATTAAGAGAGATTGAATATAATGAAGTGGACCATATGGACGGGAAGATCTATGAAAAACTTCTCACATTATTTGAATTGAAACCGGATGACTTTGTGAAATATTTTCATATTAAGTGAGGAAAACAATGAAAGTTTCAACGCGGAAGATTGAGGATATCGTGAAATTTGATCCCGGCCAAGTGGTGGAGGTGCCAAGAGGTGAGGTTGTTGTTGAGGCCTCAACCGGACAAAAGATCCACATCCAAGAAAATGACGGGATGTTTAAGATCCGGACACTTGACGGCGTCTTTGTTTTGGCACATCCGGCACAAAATATAATCAAGGTTTTGATTGTTGAACACTATGGAGATTTGGAGAAGTTAAAATGAGAGAATCATATTTCCACCGGGAATGGATGGAATCATGGTTGAAACAACGGCCGGGATCTCACGTGGTCAAAATCCCGGACATGCCACGCGGACCAAAATCATCCGCGGAGACGCGGTTCAATCCAATCAAACCATTTGACATTTATGTGATGGATGACGGCGTGTTCTATGCCTTGGAATTGAAACTCCACACAACCTTTTCCGCCTTCCCATTTAAGAAGGTGACGGAGAATCAAATCAATAGTCTTTTGGAAGTTGAGAAGAACAACGGAATTGGCGCCGTGGTCATCAACTATCGGACAAACAAGATCTCAAAAAAGGCCACAAATGAATGGGGAATCCTTCCGCCTTTCAACATGGTCTATGTGATAAGAGGATCCACCTTCTCCGCGTTGGATCACAACACTCCGGCCGCGTCTCTTTCCATCCATGACCTTCTCCATGATGAGTTGATCATCCAAATTAAATGGATGTCCGCCAATGGAGTTTGGGATCTTGCGCCTCTCTTTGAGGCCGTCAAGAAAGGTTGGTGAATAAGATGAAGAACATTTCAAAAGGCGGATGGTTGGTCATTGGGTGGTTGTCCGGGTTTATTGTTGGCGCATGTATTGGCGTTGGCGTGTCCGTGAAAAACTTCAACGTCCCGGATATTGAGAGGCGCCAAACGGAATTGACTCTCCAAATCTCAAGGTTGGATTCTCAAAAATTTGACTTGGCCGTGAAAATGGCGCGCCTTCAAGAAGACTTTGAAGAGGCCGTGAGAGAGTTGGTTCTATGGTTCAATCAGGATCCGGAAAAGGTTCATTTCTCCATTGATGAAGACGGATTGTTGATCCGTATTCTTCCCGGTGAGACCGGGGAAGGAAAGTGATGGACGTCCTTCTTTTCTTGGCCGGGATCTTTGTTGGCGTTGGGTTGTCCACCTATTCATGTAAAAGAATGGCGGCCATTCTTCTCACCACCGCGGATGAGGCGGAAAGAAAAGCGGCCGCGGATGACAAGAAAGAAAGTGAGGACGGATGATAAGATCAATTATTCACTTCATGGACGTTGATGAGATCAACGCGGACATTGAGATGACGGACAATTCATCAAAGATAAAACTAACCTTGGTGGCCGGGAATAGAGACACGCAAGCAATTGTTATCAACGCGGATCTCCGCCGGTTTACGTCCTTTAAGTTTTGCGGAATAGACCTCATCCCAAAAGGAAGGAAAAAATGAGTCTCCGTGAGTCAAAAGGAAACATGTATGATTGGGTGGATTATACGTGGAATCCGGTTGTTGGCCGGTGTCCTCACCGGTGTTCATATTGCTATATGAAAAGATTTTGGGGAGAGACGAAGGATCCGCGGTTGAATGAAGGCGCCTTCCAAGGAGAATTGGAGAAGGCGGCGCCGGACAAAAGGATCTTTGTTGGATCCTCAATTGATCTTTTTGCGGCCGCAATCCCGGATGAATGGATCCGGAAGGCCTTGGATCATTGCCGGGAATTCCCGGACTTGGAATTTATCTTCCAATCAAAGAATCCGTCCCGGTTCTCTCGATTTCACAATAAGTTTCCAAAGAAGACTATGATTGGGACCACCGTGGAAACCAACCGGCGGATGTCCGGGATCTGGACGGAACCGTGTCCTTGGCCGGGACAACGGGTTGAGGACTTCATCACGGCGGCGCTTCATCTTGGACACAAGACTTTCATCACCATTGAACCGGTGATTGAGTTTGACTTCCCCGTCCTCATCACTTGGCTCAATTCAATCAAACCTCTTTTTGTGAACATAGGCGCGGACTCCCACGGACACAATCTCCCGGAACCGGATCCGGCGGACATCAAACTTCTTATTGATTCTCTCCGGAACCGCGGAATATATGTCCGCGTCAAAAGAAACCTTGAAAGGATCCTCCAATGAGAGGACGGAAGACCGTTCCGTTGTATATCTTCACCACGGAAAACACGGCAAAAAAGATGGTCCTTGTGGACCTCAACACCGTCCCGGATCACATGCGGATGGACTATGAGACGCGGAATGAAAACGTCCGGGAAGGACGGAAATTGTGTGGACGGTGCAATGGAACCGGAAATGAGATGTTTTCCATGTTCCGTCTTTGTGAGGAATGTCTTGGAAATGGGTGGAAAAAATGAAAATAAAAACATGTCTTGAATGTAAGCATTTTAAAATTGAAACGGAGACGTCCAGTTATTCAGAAATGACGCCGGGAGATGAATTTTCAATGGAGTGTTCTTTTGACCATTGGAAAGTTGATCCGCTTTCAACAACGGAAGATAAATTCCGTGAATTCATGGCCAAGGCCGGGACGTGTAAAGACTTCATAATCCATCCGCGCGTGGAAGAAATTAAAAACAACAATAAAAAATCAAGGCGCATGTGCCATGGTTGCAATGATGATTTCTATAACGGGAACAATGACTATGGGATCAAGGAGTGTTGGAGTTTTGAGTCCGCGGACGTGACCATGACAAGAAAGATCCCAATTGAAATGCGGCCGCCGTGGGATTCAATCCCGTTGGTTCCGCGCCTCTCATGTTTCCGCAAAAAAGGATATGTGTTTTTCAAGGAAGGCATAAGATGAAGATCAAATTGGATTGGTGTGACTTGGGTGTGGTGGCGGATCTTTCCAAGCCGATGTACATGGACGCAAAAACCGCAGAGGATCTCTACATGGACAATGGTGCCACGGACGCGCATGAGGTCAAATGTGAGGTGGAATCCGCCGCGCTTGCGTTGTTCCTTTTCCTTGAAACAAAGGTGGACCGATGAGAGAAAATCTATATAAATTCACGGACTTTGGGATCCTTGGGTGGATGAAGAACATGATAAAAAACATTTCTCATGGAAAATATTTTGGAGAATACCGGGAATATTGGGAAAAAATGTG
>Ga0307377_10004175_pt1 | contig 15908 bp, 18 predicted proteins | sample TR3MG_FD_202535 | JGI IMG/M metagenome (GOLD analysis project Ga0307377, IMG submission 202535) | Soil microbial communities from Risofladan, Vaasa, Finland - TR-3 | ecosystem: Environmental > Terrestrial > Soil > Coastal area > Acid sulfate soil | place: Finland: Risofladan, Vaasa | collected... | reverse complement strand
AATACTACTGTTAAGGATGTTGCTCTAAAAGTTTTGAACTCTGTTGAAGATGAGAATATTAAGTTGAAGGTTAATAAGGTATGGGTTGATGATAAAAGGGATAATAAAGATGTAGCGTCACAAAAAGATGTGAGGATGAAGGGACAGATCTGGGGAAATGATTTAAAAGCAGATCTGGAGTTGATTGATAAATTAACCGGAAAAACTATTGACCATGTTCCATCAATAAAGATAGCGAATATTCCAAAGATCACTGATAGAGGAACATACATCGTAAAAGGTAATGAGTATCAGTTCACAAAACAATCTAGACTTAAACCTGGTGTATATACAAAGCGACAATCGAATGGAGAAATAAGTTCATTCTTTAATGTTGATAAAACAGTTGATTTTGATCGTGGATTTAACAATAATTTCAAAATCAATTTCGATCCAGAGAAAAAGACTTTTACTATGGGATATGGGACGAAGAATGTTCCATTGTATAATGCTTTGCATGCTGTTGGTGTTTCTGATAAAGAAATGAGGGATGCTTGGGGCGAAGATGTTTATGGAGCAAACCAGGCAGCTTATGCAAAACATGAGATCAGAGATCAGACTAAATTATATGAAGCAATATTTGGAAGATTGCCGCCAAAGGAAATAAATGGCGATCAGATGCGTGCGGATATTAAAAACCGTCTATTCGAAACAAAGTTAGATGCAGAAACGACTAAAGTAACGCTTGGTAAGGAATATGGTGAGGTTGGTAAAGGACCACTCATTGATGCATCAAAGAAAATAATTGATATACATAAGGGAGTTGTTGATCCTGATGATAGAGAATCACTGATCTTTAAATCATTCTACGATATAGAGGATCATATAAAGGAAAAGATAATAAAGAACTCAGATAGAATAGTAGGTAATATACGGCATAAGTTAAATAATAATAGATCAATAAATCAAGCAATTAGTACACAAACATTAGATCCTTTCGTTGTTGGTACAATAACAACAAGCCAACTGAGTAATCCACCATCACAGACTAATCCAATGTCAATAATTGGAGAGTCTAGCAAAATTACAGTAATGGGTGAGGGTGGGATAGGATCGATGAATGCAGTAACGAACGAAACGCGGCAGATATCAAATAGCGAGGCCGGCTTTATAGATGCATTGCATACACCAGAAGGATCGAGCATTGGTGTTACTGTGCATAGCTCAATGGATACAGTTAAGGTTGGCCCAGATCTCTACTCTAAATTCAAGGACAAAAAAGGAAACATTGTATTACTTAAACCATTGGATGTATATGATAAAAAAGTTGCTTTCCCTGATCAGTTTGATATGTCTGGCAAAAGGCCAGTTCCCAAATCTGGAAAAGTTAATGTTGTCTATAAAGGAAAAATTCAGCAAGTTAAAGCAGAAGAAGTAGATAATATAATTGAGAGTGCGGTTGGGATGTTCGACACATCATCGAACTCTATTCCATTCCTTGACTCAATCCAAGGTAACCGTGGTCTTACTGCTGCGAAAATGCAGGAACAAGCATTATCGTTGAAGTATAGAGAAAAACCTGGTTTTGCAATTGTGGATAACAAAGGTAAGATACTTGGCGAAGGTATTGGTTCTTATATTGGCGTACCTAAAGCGCCTATAACTGGTAAGGTTGTATCGGTTACAAAAGATGAGATCGTAATTAAAGATAAAAATGGCAATGAACATAAGTCACAACTTTATAATGATTTCTCTTTGAACTCAGAGAGCTATTTAAATAACGAGCCATTGGTTAAACCGGGTGATGATGTTAAGCAGGGACAGGTATTAGCTGAAAATAACTTCACAAGAGAAGGGCAGATGGCTCTTGGGGTTAATCTCAATGTGGCATACATGCCTTATAAGGGATATAACTACGAAGACTCTGCGATTATATCTGAGTCTGCGGCTCAAAAACTTACATCAAACCATATGTATGATCTTAAAACAAAGAGATCTGCTAAAGGCGTGTTCTCCAAAGAGAAATTCAAGGCTTACTATCCAGAAGAGCTTGATGCTAGGAATGCGCAGAAGCTTGATGGTTCTGGTGTGGTAAGAGTTGGCCAGGTACTTGAGCGTGGTGATGTGGCTATTGCCCATATGGAGAAGAAAAGTCCTACTGCAGATGATCTCGCAATTGGAAGGCTTGATAAACAGCTTAAGCGAGATATGGCTGATAATGCTGTGCGCTGGGAAAATGATCATCTTGGTGTCGTTACCGGTGTTCAGAAACATGGAAACAGTGTGGTTATCAATGTAAAAACTGAGGAGCCTTTAAAGGTTGCTGATAAGATATCAGGTCTTCATGGCAATAAGCATATTGTGTCTAAAATTGTACCAAATGAAGAGATGCCGTTTAATCCTACTACTGGTGAGAGAATTGATTTGACTATGAGTCCTATTGGAGTGACCAATAGAATCAATACATCACAGTTGCTTGAGAATGCTGCTGGAAAGATAGCTAAAAAAACAGGCCAACAATATGTCATTAAGAACTTCGAGGATGTAGACAATTCTCAGAAGGTGCTTAATGATTTAAAGAAGATTGGGTTGTCTGATAAAGACTATCTGGTTGATCCAGAAACTGGCAAACCTTTTATTAATCCTGTTGCGAATGGGACATCACACATAATAAAGCTTGAGCATAAGGTTGATCATAAATTCTCGGCTAGATACAAAGATGGATATGATTCAAATGAGCAACCAATTTCAGGCGGAGAGACTGGCGGAAAAAGAATAGGTAGAATGGAAATGGCCGCTCTACTCGCCAGAGGCGCAACCGAAAACCTAAAAGAAGTATTCAATATTAAAGGTCAGAGAAATGACGAATATTGGAGAGCAATGGAAACCGGCCAGTCTATTCCGCCGCCCAAGAACACTTTCGTCTGGGATAAGATGCTGTCTAATATGGCTGGAGCAGGAATTAATGTTGAACAGAAAGGAAAGACATTTACTCTTAAACCAATGACTGATGAAGAGATATTATCAAGGTCTCAGGGTGAATTAAAAAGACCGTTCGATACTTATCGTAAAAAAGATTTGGCACCAATGAGAGAAGGGTTGTTCGATCCGGCAAAAGCTGGAGGAATGCAGGGTGATCGTTACACCCACTTCAAGCTTCCAGAAAAAGTCTTAAATCCCGTTACCGCTAGAGCCGCGGCAACCCTTCTCGATATGCCATTAAAGAAACTAGAGGAAATAATCGAAGGAAAACAATTCGTTAGCCAGACAACTGGTCAGGTTGTTGATCCGGGAACCCAAAACTCAATATCTGGAAGCCAAGGTATTGAGATAATGCTTGGGAAGATAGATGTTGATGAAGATCTTAAACAAGCTAGTGATATGGCTAACTTAGCCACAAAGAAGCCAGAGCTTGATAAATTACACAAGAAAATTCGAATACTGAAGTCGTTGCAGGATAATAATCTTAAACCAACCGATTATTTGATAAGCAATGTACTGGTTACTCCATCGAAATATAGGCCAATGTTTGCCATGGGAACTGAAGGTACAGTTATCATGTCAGACATCAATGATCTATACCAGCAAACTGCCTATTCTGCTGAAGCGATAAAGTCTTTAAAGAAAGATTTGAGTGAGTCGGTGAATGATAAGGATGTTCAAAACCTTACTCTTGCCGAAGCGCGAGGGCAGATCTACAAAGACGTTAAGGCTGTTGTTGGTCTGCAGGAGCCAACATCGTATCTGCATAGGGTTAGAAATAAGAAGGGTTTTATCAGTCAGATAGATGGTGGAGAGGGTAAACAATCAAAGGAAGGTTTCTTCCAGGATAAGGTTATTGAAAGGCGCCAGGATTTGGTTGGCAGATCAACAATCATATTGAATCCGGATCTTGGTGGTGATGAGCTTGGTATTCCAAAAGAAATGGCATCCAAGATATTCAGGCCTTTCATAATGAAGAAGCTAGTTGGATGGGGATATACCCCTTTAGAGGCCCAGAGACAGATCGAAGAGAAGACTAATGTGTTTGACCGGGCCCGTCAAGTTGTGTCTGACGAGAAGCTTGTAATAGCGAACAGGGCCCCTACACTGCATAGATGGAATATGACGGCGTTTAAACCGAAACTTACGGAAGGGAAATCTATCGAGGTTCCGGGAATTGTTGTAAATAGGAATTTTGGCGGTGATTTTGACGGGGACACATTCCAAATTCATGTTCCTATTTCAGAGAAAGCGCAAAGAGAGGCTGAGAAGATGAAACCATCAGCAAGCATGCTGAAGACTGGTTTCGACTCAGTGCTAAATGCTCCAGATATGGATATGGTAGTAGGGACATGGCTTGCTTCACAAGGAATGGGAGGAAAGAAGATTGGCCAAGAGTTTGCAAATATTGATGAAGCGAGACAAGCATTTAAGAAAAATGATATTAGTTATGCTGATACAGTAAAGATAAAAGGTCGTGCAGCTCCATTTGCTCTTCATGAGATTAATGATTCTCTTCCAGAAGATTCTCATAGATGGGATGTTGTTCTTAATAAAGACGAAGTTAATAGTTGGATTAAGGACGTAACAAAGAGTCATAATGGTAAACTAGCACTTGGTCTTGCTGATAAGATGAAAGAGGTTGGTAATAACTACGCAACGAAGTTCGGGTTTACATTAGGTATCTCTGATACTGTAGCAGATAAATCATTAAGAGATACATTAATAAGAGAAGCTGAAAAGAGAATTGGAGCATCAAAGGATCCAGATAAAGTAGTTTCTGCTTATTATGATGCAACAGTAAAGGGCCGTGAGCAAATGAAAAAAGACCATGGTTCTGATACTATGTTGGGAATAGGCATGAACTCTGGTGGAAGCAAAGGAATAGAGAATGTTTCTGCAATCAGTTTGATGCCTGGTATTGTTACTGATGCGAACGATAGGCCAGTGCCTATTCCAATAACTAAATCATACTCCGAAGGCCTTGGCACATTCTCATATTGGACAGCTGCTCAAGGAGCTCGTGGTGGAAACATTAAGAAATCAATTTCTTCATTTAAACCCGGCTGGCTTACTAAAGATTTAATAAATTCAATATATGACACAAGAGTTTATTCAGACGAGCCAGTTGATCAAGATGGTCTTGAATACAGCATTACTGATAAGAAGGGAATTGTTAATAGATATCTTGCCCAAGATGCGAAAACAGATAAAGGTGAGATAATCGCGAAGAGAAATGAGATTGTTGATAGTGATGTGATGAACAGGCTCAATAAGAACAAAATAAAATCAGTATTTGTGCAATCGCCACTTACTGATCCGTCGGCCGGCGATGGCTTCTCCAGTTATTCATATGGTGTTGATTATGAGGGTAAAAGGCATAATATTGGAGATAACATAGGAGTTATATCAGCTCACACATTAACTGAACCGTCGCTAAATATGGCAATGAAATCGTTTCATACTGGCGGTGCTTTACAAAAAGGAGGCACGAAAGGTGGAACAGTATTTGATCGTCTTGACAGAACGCTGCGATTCACCACAAATCTTCCAGATAAAGCTACTTTGTCAAGTATGGACGGGGTCGTTAAATCGGTCGAGAAATCACCGATCGGGGGATATGATGTTGTGTTGCAAAACAAAGACAGAGAAGAAAGAAGATACGTCGATACAAATAATGATGTACTCGTTAAGCCAGGACAAGCAGTAAGTTCTGGAGATAAACTGTCTACTGGAACTCCAAGTGCTCACGACATGCTTAAGTACAAAGGCATAAAAGAAACACAGAGATTTTTGGTTGATGAAATAGATAAAATAAACGAGGGAAAACTTGACAAGAGAGACATCGAAACAATTGTTCGTGGAATTTCTAACACTACTCGGGTTATGCATGCTGGCGATAATCCTCACCTTGTTCCTGGTGATGTAACCCAGCTGACAACAGTTGAGAAGTGGAATAAAGACAATGCTAAACATGGTGCTGAACCAGTCAAACACGAACCTTTCTTGACTCCTACAGGAATACAGGCAAAGGCACAGGCTTCAGAAGATTGGATCGCCAGGCTCGCGCACAATAAGATTAAGAAGGTTCTTGAGGAAGGCACTACTCAGGGATGGAAGTCGACTATTGATCCTGTAAAAGGGCACCCGCTGCCGTTGTACGTGGCTGGTGGTTATACTTGGTAAATTTAGAAAGATATGAACAAACAAGCCTACTTAGAAAACGTATACAACTCATCATTCAATGATGAGTTGAGTAAGCTTGCTATATTCAAAGGAAATTTAAATCCTCATCAACAAGAAGCTTTAAACAAGATATTCAATACTGATGCTATGTTATTATATCATAGCTTGGGATCTGGAAAAACAGCTACATCAATAGCTGCCACTGAGGGTATGGATACAGATGTTGTAGTTCCAGCTTCTCTAAGAGAGAATTATAAAAAAGAGTTAAAGAAATTTGTTAACGGTGAATCAGATAAGAATATAATGTCTTATCAAAAGTTTACTAAGGAAGGACCATCTTATTCCGCCAAAGCTCTTGTAATTGATGAGGCCCAGAGAATTGGTAGGAACGAATCACAGATGTCTCAAAATATCATTGATGCTGCCAAGTTCTATGATAAACGATTACTTCTTACTGGAACACCTGCATCAAACTCTCCAAGAGAATTGGCGACAATTATAAGAATACTTTCTCCAGACGCTACAAAAATACCATTAGATCCTGTTGCATTTAATAATAAGTTCATTGGAGAAAGAAAGCTTCCATTATCATTTTGGAATAGATTAAGAGGAATTGATCCTGGTATAGAACAATATCCAAAAAATATAGAAATTTTAAAAGATGCTATTAAAGGAAAAGTTCATTATTATAAATCATCTGAAGAAGATTATCCAGAGAGGAGAGATGAGATAAAAGAGATTGAGGCATCTAAGAGACAAGCTCAAGTATATAATTATGTCACAAGTCAAGCTGATCCAATTATAGCTATGAAGGTAAGGATGAACTTACCATTGTCAAAGAAAGAATTAAAAAGTATAAATGCTTTTATGGGTGCGGCTAGGCAAGTATCTAATACTCCATCAGCTTATTCAAATAGAGAAGAGCCAATATCAAATAAATTAAGACAAGTTGTAGAAGATGTTAAGAATAGAATACAGGCCAATGAAAGACATAAGAGTCTTATTTATTCTAATTATTTAGGTTCTGGAATTAATGATATTGGTTCTGAGTTAGAAAAAGAAAATATTCCATACTCCTTTTTCACTGGAAAAATGAACGACAGACAAAAAAGTCAGGCTGTAGAAGATTACAATAATGATAAAATAAAGGCTCTTCTAGTTAGCAGTTCTGGTTCGGAAGGTATTGATCTGAAGGGAACTAGGGTTATACATATTTTAGAACCACATTGGAATAAGAATAGAGTTGAGCAGGTTATTGGAAGGGGTATAAGATATAAATCACATTCTCATTTACCAGAAGATGAGAGAACGGTTGATGTTATTAAGTATCAAACTACTCTTCCAAAAACTATGATGCAGAAAATTTTTAATAAGAATCCAGATACTTCAGCTGATAAGTATCTTGAGAATTTAAGTGAGAAAAAGCAAGAACTTTTAGATAAGTATTTAAATATATTAAAAGAAGAAGGTATGAGGCCTGTTATGGAAAAGAAATCTTACTTAGAAAACGTATACAACTCATCATTCAATGATGAGTTAGAGAAAATAGCCGAAGATTCATTAGTATCATTATTATCACAGTTTGTAACTGTAGAATACTCGTTATGATTCCATTTGAATTTGAAAAAAGATCAAGCACAGCCACAATTAGGGCTTTTAGAAAAGGATTAATTTCTGAAAAAAATTTAGAAAAAATTGTAAAATATACTAATAAAATAATGAAAGTAAATACCCTTGGTGCTGGTGGATTTCAACAAGCTGAGCTTATAGCACATCCAAAATATGGTTTATCAGTAATGAAGGTTCCGCATGATAAGTTTAGTCGTAAATTAAATTTTAATTTAAAAGATAGTGAGTTAAAAAAAAGAAATGATGTTTTTAGTGCTTTAAAATATTTAAAGAAAATATCAAAAGGACAAAAGGATGTGCAGATAGCACAGGTACTTGGTAAAAGAGGTCCGTTACATTTTCAAGAGTATGTAAGAAAAGATATTAGTGATAAAATTCTTGATAAAGCATTTCTTACTGAAGCTTCAGAATCATTATATAAAAATGGTATAGGAGAGGCTAATAAACCTGTTACTTTTAATAAGATTACAAATAAAATCTTAAGAAGATTTAAAAAAACATATCCAGGAGCTTATGATTTTAAAAGGGCTAATGTAGTTGGTAGTAAATTGGTTGATTTTGAGCCTGGGCAAAAATTTAACAAACAAAGGAGGATGATATAGATGAAAAATTGCACTGATATTAAACTTACAATTGAAAAGCGTGATAAATGTTTTATATGTGGTGAAAACCACAAAGGGGAGGCTTGTTTCATAGGTATTGATGGAACTGATATTATGGGAACTTGTCATGAAGCTAAGATTGCTCATGTAGAATGTATAAAAAATTTAGATTTTAGATGTTCTATAGATGAGTTTGGTGAAAAAATGATATATTGTAAATTACCTATTTAAAATGGCTATGGAAAAGGTATCTACACCAAAAGGATCGCTTGTTTCATTATTACACGAAGCTAATGAAGATCCAATTATGAATATATCAGGACATAAATAATTAATGGAAAGATTAAAAAAATGAATAAACAAGCCTACTTAGAAAACGTATACAACTCAGCATTCAATGATGAGTTGAGAAAAATTGCTAATACCGATGATTATGATGATATTGGCATGGACTTAAGTAATGCTGGTTTATATGATAAAATATATAAACCTTCTTTTAATAAAGCTGAGAAGGCATTTGAGAGTGGAAACAAAGGATCTGTATTTGGAAAAAATGAATGGGATTATGCTTTATCAAGATTAAATAAATCCAAAAATGTTAGAAATATTAGTAAAAAGTATGGAAAGAAAATAACCATAGTCGATACTGGTCCTAGTGAAGATTTATGGAAATTTAAAGTAGAATAAGGATTAAAAATGAACAAACAAGCTTACTTAGAAAACGTATACAACTCAGCGTTCAATGATGAGTTTAAAAAGATCGCTGGAGAAGTAAAAATTCCAGAAGGTGGATTAAGAATGGGCCTTATTGCTAGTGATCTTACAAAATTAATGACTCCGGAAGATGCTAAAAGAGTTAAAAAAAAGAAGAGTGTATTTTGGTTTAGTCCAGGATTATTACCATCAGCAGCAATTGGTGCTATGTCAGGTGGTAGTATACATTGGGGATTATCTGACTTAAGGAGAATGATAAAAAACAGGCCAATGTCAAATTCGATATTACCATATAAAGCAAAGGGTGCTATTATAGGAGCGATTGGTTTACCAACTTTGCTTTATGGATTAACAAGATCTGGTATTAGTAATAAGCAAGCATTAAAATATGCAAAAAAATTAGTAGATGAAACGAGATAATTATGAACAAACAAGCCTACTTAGAAAACATATTTAACTCGGCATTCAATGATGAGTTAGAGAAAATTGCTATGACCACTCCATTCATAACAGCTGCCGCAAAAAAGTCGGCAAAAGTTATTAATATTACTCATGGTAAAGAAGCTTATAGAAAAGCTTTGGGTGGAATTAATAGTGTCTCTAAAAAATTTGAGATGGGAAAAATTCCAAAAAAAGAGTTTATGGCAAATATTAAGGAAAAGCTTGGTAGAAGTAATGAAGCAAGAAGAGCGTTGAAAGCTCGTGGTTATATTGATAAAATTTAAAAATAGTTAATTATAATTAAGGTAAACAGAAATGGATAAACAAACTTACTTAGAAAACGTATACAACTCAGCGTTTGAAGATGAGTTAGAAAAGGTTTCATCATCAGCATCAGATTTAGGTGAAGCTTTCTATAATGCGCAAAAGAAAATAGATAAAGAAAGAATATCTGCTGATAGAAAGAAAAAGTTAATAGGAACAGGAATTTTGTTAGCTACAAGTGGTGGTATTTATGGTGCTCATAAACTTGGTTTGACTAAGAACATGATGAAAAATTTAGATGATAAAATAATGTCTTCCGCCAAAGATGCTGGAAATACGTTTGGTCGAGCAGCTGGAGAAGCATCCAATGCTGCTGCAGAAGGTTTTAAGAATACGATTAAGAGTGGGGCAAGTGAATATGCTAATAAAGTTAGAGGTGGAAATTTTCTTAAAAAGATTATAAAGAAAATGATATTTAAGGGATAAGTATTTAAATATATTAAAAGATGAAGGAAGTTAAATAGTATGGACAAGAAAGCTTACTTAGAAAACGTATACAACTCAGCGTTTAAAGATGAGTTGGAAAAAATTTCCGCCGGAACTTCTTGTCCGGGATCTAAAATAAGATCTAAAGGCATGGGACGTGGGATTGGCGTCGGCAAGGGTTCCGGCCCTATTGGCACTCCAATTAAAAAAAAGAAAAAAATGATGGATAAAAAATAATGCAACTCGACATTAACATAGGCGACATCGTTCTTGGCGGGAAGTTCAAGAACCATCGTATTGAGGTCAAGTCCATCGGCGAGGATGAACTTGGCCAGCCTATTATTAATGAGGACCGGAAGCTATTGGCGGTTAGGATAGAGAAGAAATTACCGGAAGGTATGTGGAGTTCAGAATCACTTGCAAAGAAATATAAGGAGAAGAATATGGATAAACAGGCGACTCTTGAAGAAGTATATAACGCATCATTTAATGATGAGTTGGAAAAAATCGGTTTGAGTATTAACACCATATTGAGGGCGGCGCTAAAATCTCATAAGAAGGTACTTCCTAGACAAGCAAAGATGAGAAAATCTATGAATGATGTTATAAATTTACATCAGAAATTTGGAGTAAAGCGCTCAAGAGTCAGGGATAATGTGGGTGAAATGCTTAGTGACGCTAATCAAATGAAAAGAAGAGGAACAATATTGTATGAACCAAACGACTACTCTGATCTGAAAGAGTTAAGAAAATTAAAAAAGGAATTAATGAGCGGTAAGCATGTCAATATAAACAGTTAGTATAGAGAAGAAATTACCGGAAGGTATGTGGAGTTCAAAGTCATTAGCAGAAAAATATAAGGAGAGTAATATGGATAAGAAGGCAGTATTAGAAGAAACATATCGTTCAGCGTTTAAAGATGAATTAGAAAAAATTGGAATTAGTATAGACAGTATTGAGGGTTCGTTAGAAAATTATCTTAGCGACGCGCAAGAAGAAGTTGCTAGAGATCTTATAGAAAAAGAAAAAGCAAAAAGCTTTATACTTAGGCATCCTATTTTAACTGGAATACCAACACTTGGTTTTGCTCCTTTAATACAAAATGCTGTTTCACAAGACAGAATAATAAAAACCATGTCACGAAAAGATCAAGCAATAAGAGATATGTTAAATCTTATAAAACAAAGGGAGCATGAAATTAATGTTGCGACTGCTGGTTCATCTACTAATGTAAATTTAAATGAGGTTAATATTTAAATATATTAAAATAGAAAGGAGTTAACAATTATGGATAAGCAAGCTTACTTAGAAGAAGTGTATAACTCGGCACTTAAAGATGAGTTGGAGAAAATTGCTATTTCATCAGATCTTCAAAAAGCTAATAAAAAAGTTATGGAAGCTATTAGATTAAGAGATATAGAAAAAGATTATGATGATGCTGAAAAAGCATATCAAAAAGTTTTGCGCCCTTACGCAAAACAAAGAAAGGTATGGAAAGGTTCTGCAATTTCAGGAGCCGCTCTCGGTCTTTTAGCAGCTGCTCCAAAAGGTAAATATAGAATTATAAGAGGTCTTGGTGGATCCGCGTTAGGAGCTGGAGCTGGGGCCGCCGTTTCTAATAGTGTTTTAGGATATTTGAATCCTAATTATAAAAAAACTCTGAATAAAGCTTTGGATAATTATTATGATGCTGAAGATAGTATATCAAAAAAATATTATAATAATTAATAATAAAACTTTTTAAAATGAGAATATTTTTTATGGAAAAACAAGCTTACTTAGAAGAAATATACAACTCAGCATTCAATGATGAGTTGAATAAAATAGCAGAAGATGGACCAAAGACTTACGCTGGCACTGGAGCAAAAATTGGATTAGGTGCCAGCATTGGCGCTTCAGCTCTCACGGCACCATATTTATATAGTGATGCTAGATCTGGGTTAGGCAAAAAACAGGGTTTGGTATATACGGCCGCTGCATTAGGTTTAGCTAATATATTAGGATCAGGTCTTGGAGCTATTGGTGGATCTATGTTTAAAAGAAAAAATAGAAAGGAATAAAATGGATAAGAAAGCTTGTTTAGAAGAAATATACAACTCAACATTCAATGAAGAGTTGGATAAAATTGCCCAGGATGAATATAGATATTATTGTCAAGCTTGTGGCTATGAAGATAATTCTGGCGGAGTTTGCCCTGAATGTGGAGCAATGATGTTTGATTCTGAAATATATGATGATGAAGAAGGAAATATGGATGAAGAATTAGAGGAGTAGTATGGATATCAATATCAATTCACTTGTATCATTCAGGAATGAGATTGAGAAGGTATCATATTTTTTGTATCCTGTTACCCTTAAAAAGATAGTTCCTGCATTGACAAAAAAGGTTGTTAAGAAGAAAGGCAAAGAACTTGTTGTTGATGTTGATGAGAAATATTCTGATAAAAAATGACAGAATTTGCCCCAGGTTTACCTAGTCTCACCAGGAAGGATGAGATAAGTCAGAGCGGACGGACACGCCTTGTTGTTCAACAACACAAGGCCACGTCCGATCACTTTGATATGCGTTTGCAGGATGGTGATATAGCTCATTCCTGGGTCGTTAGATCTCTTCCTGGAACACAAGATAAAGCTCTAGCAATAAGGCAACCTAGCCATACCGCTGATTACATGAATTTTGAAGGAATTATTGAAAAAGGATATGGAAAAGGCACTGTCAGAAAGGTAATGGACGAAGATGTTGTTATTACAAAAGGAGATGAGAAGAAGATTCACATGGTACTTCCGGATGGAGAAGTAACCATGATTAAAACAACTTATTCTCCAGATAGCTGGTTAATGATTAAAAATAAACCTCCAGAAAATCCTGTAACGACTAAACCAAAATATAAGACGATTGACGAGCCAGCTGATTTTTCAGATGAGAATAAAGTTTTACAACCAAAGATTGATGGTGCTCATTCAATTTTCCATTTAAAATCAAATGGATTAAATCGAATCTTTTCATATCGAAGTAAAAAGGATGGAAGTCCAATAGAACATACTCACCAGCTTCCTGAAGTAAGAGATCTTGAAGTTCCAAAAGAACTTAACAATACTGTTCTTCGTGGTGAAGTTTATGCTAAAAAAGATGGAAAAGCATTGCCAGCCGAACAAGTTTCTGGATTATTAAATTCTACGATAATAAACAGTCTTAAGAAACAAGATGAGCAAGGTAAGCTTATTCCGTATATTTTCGACATTACCAAATTTCATGGAAAGGATGTCTCAGACGAGCCATACAAAGAAAAGCTAAGAATGATTAATGAGATCGCTAAAAAGGTTCCTGGTATACAGGCTCCAGAAACTGCAGAAACTACAGAAGAGAAACGAAAATTACTAGATTTAATAAAGTCAAATAAACATCCTGATACAAAAGAAGGACTTGTAGAATGGGACTTAAATTCTCCCACAGGTGACCCAAAAAAATTTAAATTAAGAGACAGTCATGACGTTATTATCCGTGAGGTCTTTCAGGCGAAAGAAGGAAAAACAGGAGATCCAAAATCAGAAGCTGGAGGATTTAAATATAGCTGGACTCCAAAAGGAGAAATCGTCGGAAATGTGGGAACTGGTTTTTCAAGGGAAAAGCGTATTGATATGTGGAGACATCCCGAGGATTATGTTGGGAAAGTCGCGAGGGTTAAGGCTCAGGAAGTGTTTGGTTCAGGAGCAATGAGGGCACCATCATTTTATTCATTAGATGTGGAGAAGAATCTTATGGACAAGAAAGCTTATCTAGAAGAGGTGTACAACTCAGCATATAATGATGAGCTGGAGAAGGTTGCTGTTTCTCAAAGAATGGTTATGAATGCATTTCTAAAAAGACTATCTGGCTCAAAAGCAGTTTCCAATCAAGCAAAGAAGGGTTTGAGAAAAGATCTTATAGAAACAATTAAAGAGCAGTCAAGTATAGGGAAATCAAAATCAAACATATCTGAAATTAAATCATATTTAAGAGAAAGAGCTAATGTTAAAGAAATCCCATCATCTCAAAAAGAAATGTTAAAAATACTTAAAGGAAAAAAGTTCGATACAAATCTTGATAAAATTTTTAAAGAGCTTCCTAAAAGGTGGGTTAACTAATGTTTAATTTCCAAGCATTCATAAGAAGAAAATGGGCAGAGTACTCTGAGCAGAAAAAGAATAAATAAATATGAAAAAACCATTTTTTATATTATTGGCTACAATGGTATTTATATTCATTATACTTCCGCTGACTGTTGCGTATGCCACAGAACTTCCTTCGGTTGAAAAGATAGATCAACAGATTGAAATTCAGCAGCAAGCTAAACCAGATAATCAGGATGGATTGCTTATTGATTTAAAAGCAAAAAAACTGGAAGTTGTACCCAAGAAACGAATTATACAAGACATCCGCCAAAGTGTAGATGTTGATAAAAATCATAAAAGACCAACATATACTCATACTGATTTCTCTATTTATAACTTCGAAAGAATCGATGATGAATTGCTTGAATTAAGAGAGGATGCTGCATTTACAGCAGAGGAATTAAGTGAGATAAGGGAGAGAGAGAAGATCTATATAGATGCCTTAGAAGAGCTTCTTGTTAAGAGTAAAAGATATGACCATTTCTTCACAAAGTGGGATGATCTCAAAGAATCATTTGATGGTCTTTTTGCTGCAGGAAGCGGATCTTTCTTGACTGCTTTGTTAGGTTGGTTTGGATTTATATGGAAACGCAAACACAATAAAAAAATTGTGAAAGAACAATCGGAGTGATTATGGAAAAAATAGCTCTAAAACAAGATACAGTAAAACCAAAAGTTTTAACTAAAACATCATCATTAGAAAGTATTTATAATGACGCATTTGAAGATGAGCTTAAAAAGATTGCTCAATATGAAGAAGAGTATAAACAGCCGTATCAATACAAGGCTTGGCACACAATTCCGGCTGGTGCTGGTATCGCCGGCGCTTATGCTGCTGGTACTGCGGTTGCTGCTGCTCCTGGAGTTATTAGGGCAGGAATGTCTCAAAGGAACTTCTTAAAGTCCAGACATTCTCAAGCTTACAGTGATATGAGAAAACTTCCTACCATGAAAGAAAGGCTTGATGTTAGGAAAAAGTTATTGCAGTCAACGCCAAGCGGGAAAAGACTTGCAAATGTAACATATCCAGTAACGAAAAGATTGGGCAGTCATTTAAGAATGGCAAGAAATCTTGGTGTTGCTACAGCTATTTCTGGTCCAGCATTATGGGGAGTAAATAAATTTCTAGGTCGTAGGCAAGCAAGAGCACAACAAGAACAACAACAATATTAAAGGAGTTAGTATGAACGAATTACTGTATAAACTTGCTACAATGGTTGAGGATGGTGAAGAGAAACCAAAAGAAAAAGATTCTGAGGAAAAGAAAAAAGAAGTGAAGAAGCCTGAAAATAAAAACGGCGGAAATCCTTTTGCTAAAAAAGAAAACGGTGGTGAAGAGAAACCTAACGGAGAAGGTGGTAAAGGTGGTGATAAAGAAAATGGAATGGGTGGTGAAGGAGAAGGTAATGGAGACGTTGCCGGTGGTGGTGATGGTGATGAGGCTGGCGGAGAAGGTGGAGAATGGAGTGACGA
>Ga0307377_10004173_pt1 | contig 15910 bp, 22 predicted proteins | sample TR3MG_FD_202535 | JGI IMG/M metagenome (GOLD analysis project Ga0307377, IMG submission 202535) | Soil microbial communities from Risofladan, Vaasa, Finland - TR-3 | ecosystem: Environmental > Terrestrial > Soil > Coastal area > Acid sulfate soil | place: Finland: Risofladan, Vaasa | collected... | reverse complement strand
GCCATCCTTGAACGGGAGCTTCTCAGCATTGGCCACCTGGAAGTCGATATCCACCTCAGCTTCTTTGGCGTTTTCCTCGGCCAGCTTGATAGCACTAGGGGCCACGTCGACGGCTGATACCTTCAGGCCGGCCCGGGCAAAGAAGATAGAGTCCCGGCCGTTGCCGCAGCCTATCTCCAGCACCGACTTTAGTTTCCGGTCGGACATCTCCTGGGCAAACTCCTGGGCAAACAGCGACGGCGTTAGATCTACCGCCCAATGAGGTGGGTCATCACCGTATGCCTCTTCCCAGTCCCGCGGCGTCATCGCCTTACTAGCCTTCACCCCTTTCAGCGCCTTCTCAATGGCCACTGCCTCAGCATCATAGAGCGGTTTAATCTTCTTGCTCACCACTCCCCACCAGCCCACACGCCGCCGGTCTATCCGCTTCCAGTGAGCCGCCTTGGCCTCCTCGGTCTGGACATTGAGGGACTTGGCGGCTTCCTCGGGCTCTTCCTCAACTGCCGGGGCAACGGGTCCGTCCGGTCCAATCGGAGCTAAAGTAAAAGGCAGGTACCCGAGGCCCCAGCCGGGGAACTCATCGAAGCCCATCTCTAGGCGTTCGTTTATCTGCTCAAAGGGGACTCCCATCCCGAAGAGGGTTCGGGCCTGTTCTACCTTCTTTGTATAATCCTCCCTCAAGGCTTGTACCCTGGAGACGTCATAGGTAATAGTGACATCGCCGTAGAGTGGGGATATCCTGAGATTAAGGGTCGCTTTTATGTCTTCCAGCAGGGGTAACACCACGTCCTCATATAGGCTCTTCCTGGCCTGCATCATATTGTCATAAGAGGACTGCTCCAAGTCGCCCAGGAATATCGGGCTTATGCCGAAGGCCCCTGCGATGTCTCGCTTGTTTTGGAGCCGTGAATTGATAAAGTCCATCTCCACCGGCGTCAATGACATCTGCGTCCACTTGGCACCGGCCACTACCCAGGGTAGGCGCCTTGCTTCTTTGCTCAGGTAGCGTTCCTTAATCTGCCGTTGCGCTTCCTCGGCTTGTTCTCTTGTTATCTGATCGGCCTCGAATACCCCGTCGGGGGTGCCCCTGTTCTGCATGCTTATCTTCTGGGTATCCTGCGCCTCGTTATCGGTATCTACCGTCCTGGCCGCGGCCATCAATGGTGATGTGCCCCAGTAGGGGTTTCCCGGGTCCAGCTGCATAAAATGTATGAACTGCTCCGGCGGCGCTATGTATTGGCCGCCGTTGATAGCGGTTACCTGCCATCCCTTCAGCCATTCGCCCAGAACATCCGAGGGTATGGGCTTAACAAGGTCGGGCATTACCGCCCAGAGTTCCTTAATCTTGTTACCTACTATTATCGGCTGCCACAAAGCGTTGCCTACCAACAGAAGGTGTGCTATCAGGAACTCGTTAAGGTCCTGGCCGGAGAATATAGAGTTCGGCCTCTTCAATACTTCGGTAATGGGATGGCCGGGTATCGGCTTGCCCTCCTTATCGATTACAATCCAGGGTATCGCAGAGGCCGCCTGGACGATAGTCCTCACTGCTCGATAAACGGAAACGGATAGTTTATACCCTTCCCTGGTGGCCTTCCTTACCGTCATATCACCATACACTGGGATATTGGGCTGCTGAGTGGACAGTATCTGGAAGGGGGAATCAGTTCCCTTCATCCCCTTTGGCAGTAGGGTTAAGGCCACTCTACGGCGCATATTGTCAAACATAATTATCTCCTATCAACCAAACCATAAGAGTTTCTCTTCTGAAAGCATCAGCTCGGTTATCGCCCAGACCAGGGCATCGAGTCTGTCCGGTGAAGTGTCCCCCGGCTCCCACTGGCAGAGCTGGTCTTCGAGCTCCGGGAAGAATCCCACATGGTGAATCTTGCCCTGCTCGTACAGCGCTGACACCGGCTCGGCTCTGATGTATTTCCCCCGGCTGGCGTGAACCTTCTTGAATGCCACCAGCTTGTCGACGGTTCGGACGGTGTGTTCCACCATGTCGCCGCCGTTGTTTACCTCGCCCACTATCAGGTCGGCTTTGTGAGTGTGGTATCCGGTCACCGCGGCGGTTGCCCAGCCATCCGGTGAAGCCTTGATTGTCAGGTCATCCAGGATGTAGCCATGCAGTTCGCCGTTCTTGATGCCGACTCCGGCAACTATTATTCCGGTGTCCGCCGAGGTCTCGCTGACAGTCGCCTCGGGGTCAACGCCGATGACGATCCTGATTAATTCAGGGTGTTCTGTAACCCTCAACTTATCTATCATTTCCCGCTGCCAGAGTGCATCGGGGTTATCATCCAGTATTTCACCTGCCAGCTCCTGCCTTCCCAGCCTGGTTCCTTCGTATTTCCTCAAGATATAATTCAGGAAGTCCGGCGCCAGATTCGCTCGGTTCTCCAGTGTGTGTCCCCTGGTGACTGCCACCCTGCCATTGGGATTTTTCTCTGTTTTCTCATCCTTAATCAAGTCCTTGATGACCTTAATAGGCCGAGGCGTGGTGGTTACTACAACCTCAGGGTCTGTGCCTATCCGAAGGCCGAACATCAGGTTATCCCAGCTCTCTTGCGGGTATTTGAACTTGGCCAGCTCATCAACCCAGGCTTTCATATGCTGCGGTCCCCTGAGCTGGCCGGGTTCGTCTCCTGAATAAATGATGGCCAATACGCCGTTTGGGAAGGTCAGCCTGCGCTTAGAGGACTCGTATTCCGGTCTGAACCATGGCGGGCAGATGTTCAAAATAGCAGACTCCCCAACCTCTACCATAGTGTCCCTGACATCGGCCTTCGTCTGTCCTACCAGGGCTATCGGCGTATGACCTTCCTTAGCCCATTTAACTACAAGCTCGGCTCCGGAGCGGGTCTTACCGCCGCCCCGTCCACTGAGCAGCAGCCAGATATACCAGTCCCAATCAGGCGGCATCTGCTTTTCTCGCGCCCAGACTTTCCAATCATAGAGCAGGGCTTCGGCTTCAGCTTCGCTCAGCTTGCTTACTATCTTCTTCCTCTCATCTTCGGACAGCTCTGCGAGGGTGCTTGCTAATACCTTCTTCTCAGGCATAAAACTCCCTTGAATTGAGTGTAATTGCTTAATCCACTAAGGTTGGCTGCCGCTCCTCCCCAAGCGTCTAGAATGACTCTAAATCAGGTTGGAATAAACAGGCAGAAAGCCGCTCTCAAAGCTAAAACAGGTATGGAAAAGGTAGCTAGAGAGAGGATGCAAGAGTATCGCCCAAAACTATGGGCGCACAATAGCCATTATGTCTAGTTATTGTTAAGTAGCCAGTCACGATTCATCGGGTTTCGGCTTCTTATCTTTCTCTTTACTTGCTGCTAGGCTGGCCAGCAAGCCGAGGATCTTGCCTTTGACCTTGACTTCTCTAACTTCGATGGGTCCGCCTCCCTCCCCGGCCAGACGAATGTTCCTTCGATCGGCCCATCGTCTGGGGCTACGGTTATATAGATATACCTGCTGGGCGGTTATGTTCCCCTCTTGAGCAGCTTTGAAGAGGGCGTTCTCTATTTTTGCTACTGCATCGCTTTCGGCATCAGATACAGCCTTGGCGAATTCATCATTACTCTTTATATGTTCCCATACAGTCTGGCGAGAAATCAGAATGAGAGTGGCAGCGTATCCTCGGGTATGCCCTTCGCTTATGAGTTTAAGATATTCCTTCTTTTTAATGTCGTTAAATTTGTAAGGTTTACGATGGACTGAATCGTTTTCACGATGGAGGTTCTTCTTATCTTTATTGTCGTGTACTTCAACATCACGATGGAGTTCCTGCGCTTTACGATGGGCGCCATGATAGATAGTCTTTTCTTTACTATTAGTAACTTCTTTTTCAGGAAAGATTCCTTCGTCTTTACGATGGAGGCCTTCCCTCTCTTCTTTATCTGTCATATTAGTGTCCTTCGTAAACTGGTGGGTGTATTACTATTGGTTTATCTAATAAAGGTCTATATATTGATTGTGTGGCGTATTTTTTTTAATACTCTTCATATTTCTTTAAACAAAACCCAATAAGTGCCGGTGGCTATCGTTAATATAATTGTCCATACAGCTAGACCCCATAGTTCTTTTATTATTCTTTTCTTCATATCCTTCCTAAATAAGAAAAGCCCCTTCGTAGGGGCAATAAAAAACCCGGCTCAAGACCGGGCACGATTTAACGATCCAGATAAATCAATACCACTTTACGAAGCAAGTTGTCAAGTTTTTATCCTTTTTTGTAACTTGAGCCTTGCTTTTTCTTCTGCTTTTTCTTCTCTAAACTTCCATATCTTATAGGGCGTTCTCTTCCTTTCAGTGTCGGCACAGTATTTGATTGCTAGGTCTATAACCCGCCTAACCAATTCTGGCGCTAAATGAAAGCAAAACCCCAGTCTCCTTATTGATACTCTGTAAGAGTAATAGTTCTCGGCCATCAGCCCGTCTCTGCCGCATCGTTCTATCCGAGCGTCTATCTCGGCGGCCAGATTGCAGGGGTTTACAAAATAGGCATCGTGCCTGGCAGCTCTCTTCTTCATAATGCCCATCTGCTCGAACGCCGCCGCATCGGGCCACTGGCCTTCTCTTAATAGGATTATATCCCGCAGGCAGGAGACTACACGGGCATAGCTGAGTACCCACCCATCCTGATCAGCCATCGTACCTCTTTTGGTCCGAGGGCAATCTTATTATTTTACCTATCTCATCGAGGTCTTCGAGCTGCGGTTTGTATTCACGTACATGTATTTCAGGGCCATCCAGCGGGCGCCAGTCAACCGGTGCCGCGGCGACTATGAGCGCGCGCTCTTCCTTTGTGATACAGTCCCAGAGCCTGCAAGTTGTCCTGTTTGATATATCGTCCATTTTCATAATAAAAAAGAGGCGACATCGGGGGTTTGAATCCCTTCAATCACCTCTTATGCGCTAAGTGGGTGTAATTATTCAGTTGTTAAATCTTGGGTCACACACGTATATAGTTAACTTACTTATCTCCTGTTAGAGCTTCATAAACCTTGATAGGAATTATTATATGAGCAAATCCTGGCGTAGAACAGTGCTCGCAATAGTAATCTTTTATCATCTGCCTCTTGCCCTCGGCTATAAGTAACGGTTTGGCTTTCAATACAGCACAGGCGGGGCAATCAGGGGTACAGCCATCATAATCCTTTTCTCTGATGTGGAATATCCGTAGTTCTTTTAGTATGTCGGTCATTTATTTCTCCTTATAAGGTTTAGGGCAGGAATGGTGTTTGAGTAATTTATTTTGGGGGTGGTACCCCCAATATTTCCAAAGCAGCTTTCCTTCGCATACTATACAAGACTCATTATCATTAAATTTACAATCTCCACAATACTTCCCCTCTGGTATATACTGTCTGACATCGTGCTGCTTAAGTTCTTTAATTATGGGCTCGTAGTATTCTTTGGCTTTCAATACAGCTTTCTCTATGGTTGCCTCTTTTATGTTGAATTTCATTTCACCCTCCTCCATAGTCCACTAACCAATTTGACAATCCACGTAGCCACATATCATTTAGTTCTCCTTCATTCTACTTGGTAATTACAGCAACCAAATACAGTATTACCATCAAAGCAATGCGGAAAAGACCCACTTCTAGGCCATACACACCGCACAACAGCTTTATTCTCTTTTGCCATTTTAACTGCCCTGTCAAATCGCTCGTCCCCACCGCTACCTATTTCTAGATGATTAGCAGGAGGGTTTGAACAAGAAATGTGGCAATTGCCAGGTATATCTTTTTTACTTTTGCAACTATAACAGTTCATTTTCTAGCTCCTTTAAATCGTGTCATTTCACCCTCCCATTTAAGTTAGCACTTTTTAATAGTTTGTCAAATCTCACGGTATCGGTGCCGATGCCGTCCTTCGTATAGACCTCGGCCTCCAACGGGACTCCTTCGTAAATCTTGAGCTCCCTTATCCGGGCGTGGGGGTGTTCCTTACACCACTCGATGAATTTAGCCTGGATGGGAGTCAGCTCATAATTTACCAGGTTAATCCCTTTATTATTCATTTGTATATGTTAACCCTGCGAGTATTTCTACTACCTGTATTAAATCCACGTTACGGCCATTCAAATCCTGCGGGTATTTCCGTAGGAATCTATATATAGATTCCCTGGGTATATGCCAACGAGCACCACCGTTCTTTTCCGGCTTAACAGCAGAATGCCATTCTGCTGGCAGGGTGCCGTCATTTATGCGCTTTTGAACCCATTCGTGGTCCTTACCAAATATCTCGCAAACTTCCTTCTTTGTATACCAACCATCTCTGAAACTTCTGCTTAGGCCCATTCTTTTAGATTTAACTACGACTGAATTGACGGAACGATGCATCTTTTTAGCTAACCTGCTTGGTGAATATTGAGTGATAAGTTTTGCCAGTCGCTCCTCTTCTTTCTCCGTCCAACGCACTCGGTCAGTAATTTTAGCGATTCCTAGTTTTTGCACTTGGCCTTTTACACCATATAAAGTTACGCCGAGCATCCTCGCTATTCTCTCCGCTGAGTCATTTGTTCCGGCATATTCACAGCGAACGATATCTAAATCATCGTCCGTCCACTTATGATTCTTGACTCCCTTGTTGTTCATACTTCTATTCTATCCCTACTAAGCAAATCTGCTATCTCCTGAAAGTCGGCCGGCCGCCAGAGGTAACACTCCACCGGCTCCGGCAACTGCTGGAGTATATATAACCATTCCCATTGCTCGAAGGATGGCTGGCTCTTCTTTACATCATCGGTCTTAAGCTCGGCGAATATTAAGCGTGGTTCCGGGTCTATTTTAACCATAACGCAGTCCGGAAAGCCCGAGGGCGAGAACTGGCTGCGGTGGGTATGGTAATAGGTGAAGCCCAACATCAACGCCAACTTCTTTACCTGGGCCTCGAACTGCTTTTCGGTTATCAGGTTAATTGTCTCCGTAACCATAATTGTTCTGCCCTTATTTATCTCCCTTTAGTTCTTGTTTAAGGGCTTCCCAATAATCATTCTCCATTACTCGCCAACGATTATATTCAGTGGATGGTTGCGGGAACATTGGTGGTTCTTCATAATGAGAATTCTTTTCTATCTCATCTATCATCTGCCTCTTACCCTCGTCAATAAGTAACGGTTTTGCTTTCAATACAGCACAGGCGGGGCAATCGTTTTCACATACTAGTTCAAATTCACAATTAGGATGGCTGCCACAAGGCACTTCAACTGTCTTATGTTCTATCCCTAATTCTTTTAGTATGTCAATCATTTATCCTCCTAGAATGTTTGCTCTCTTTTGAAAACCAGTACATCCTCGTGTTCGATCTTCTCCACCTTCGGATGTTTTTTATAATAGATAATCCTCCAAAAACTCTGGGCCGGCAGTATCCGCCTGTGCCTCTCAACTAGATGGAAGCCAGCTTTTTCACAGAGTAGGATTGTATCGGAGTCGAGCCTGATGACCTTTCTGTTTCTGATGAAATTTTTAGTAACGAGAATAAGTAAGCCGCCGTCTTTAAGGACGGCCCAGCAGGAGCGATAGACTTGGAGCATCGCATCTAGGTAGCTGGTAGTCTTGAGGTTGCCGATGTTCTCCTTTGATGGTTTATACAAGGCCCCTGATACAGCTTGGCTATGCTCCCCATAATCAGCTGGGCGTATTGCCTTTACCTTTTCAGCGTCCTCACGTGTAGGATGTATCTGATTCTCATAAGGTGGGCTAGTGATGATATTCTCTACCTTTCCGTAGGGTAGGTTGCCAATGTTGTTGGGATCCTTTGAATAACTATCGCCAAAAGTAGAGCCAGCTAGATTTCCTTTTGAAGTCCAGACATCGGGGCGTAATCCCTTATATTTACCTTCGGATATCCTTTTCCTGGCAGCTTCAGCTCCACTGCCCTGAATAGTCTCAGCATAAGGTGGCGATGTGATTATCTTTTCTACCAGTCCCTCAAGCTGGCGACTATCGCCCTGTAAAATCTGGCAATCGCCCATGGTTTCGCCGAGCTGGGGCATCTGTCTTACTTTCTCCCAGTTATCACGGCACATCTTACAAAACTTTTCCTCGAGTTCAACGAGGATCACATTCCGTCCCAGGGTACAGGCCAGCATCAAAGTTCCTGAACCGGCCATAGGATCTAGGATAACCTCACCGGGCTTGGTGTATTCCCTCACCAAAAAGAGTAAAAGCTGGGCATTCATCTTCGCCGGATGGGCAAAGCTCTCCGGTGTAAAGTATTTCTTCCTTAAGCTAGTGTCTCGTTTAAATTCTAGGTTCATCAGAATGTCTACTTACTCTTCCTTCTGTCTTTCCCCTTATTTAAGGCCAGCACAGATAGCTTGCTATCGCTGAACCTGGAGGCCAATCTCTCGGGCATATCGTTGAAATCCATATTTGTTACCATGACTGTAATCAATTCTTCGCGGTAACGAGCATCAACTATCTCTTCGATTTTGCTCATCTCCCAATCAGAGCCATAATTAACGCCGTAATCATCCATGATGAGGGCTTTATACCCCTTCAATTTTTTAACCTCTTCTTCGACGGTTTCGTTGGCTATGGCATCCTTTATCTTGGCTACCACATCGGACACGGTGAATATCCTGGCGTCGATACCCCGGCCGTTCAGGACCAGGACAGCTGCCTCGGCCAGGTGAGTCTTACCGTTCCCTACCCCGCCGTAGACCAAGAGGAACGGCTTTTCTGTCTTGCCGTATGCCAGGTTGTAAAACCCGTCGAAGGCTTCTTTGGTGCCCTCGACGACCTTAAATCCCTCGAATGTCTTTTTCGTCTTGCCGACTCCCCTCTTCCTGGAGTAGCTAAAGTCCTTCTGTTGAACTTCCACAGAAGTCTTAAGGCAATCACAGACTACTACCTCTCCGTACATTACCCGGCCGTCAGGTCCGACAGGGTTAAGAAACTCGGCGCCGTGGCATTTTTCACAGTAAGGATCGGGGGCATGCCCGTCCCTGGCTCGCCTTGCTTCATTCTCAGCGAGCTCTTCATCGGAAGGCCACCAAGAAGGATGGCTAATCTTAGAAGATGGTTCTGGGGTCGGTATATATTTTGGGTAGTGTTCTAGCGCTTTTCCTATGTGTTCCACCTTTCTCCCTCTCCTTTTTGTCTCTTTTATCCCAATTCAAGATAGTGGCATAGTGGCTTTTGTATTTATCTCCCTTGCTGGCTATATAAAGCGACAGGTTCTCTACCCTGTCTTTAGCCCCGTCCTCGCCGAATTTCTCTATCAGCTTCTGGTTTTCTTCCTTGGACATCTTATCGACATTGGGAAATTCAGGGTATGGTATATATATACTTTTCTTTAATACTTTCTTTAAGGGCGGGGTGGGTGGGGAGGGGGTAGGGGGTATGGGGGAAGGGGGGGATTCATCAATCTTACGTTTTCCGTAAGCAATAGTTTCCCTTTTCCGTAAGTTTTGCTGTAAACCAGAACTTACAGATTCCGTAAGTTTCTCTGGCGGACTTACGCTTTCCGTAAGTTCTGGTTTATTGTGGTTGAGGTTAAGGCTTATGATTTCCGTAAGTTTTTCATTGGTGTAGCCGGCGGCTCGCGAGACTCTCCATTGATCGAAGTCCTTATTAAACTGATAGTAGCAATCTTGACGAATGATAACCCTAGCTTCGACAAGCCAGTTAAGATGAGCTTTGACATGCCCCTCAAGAACCCCGACTATCTCAAAGTCCCTCTGATGAGGAATATGCGCCACCTTGTTGTTACACCCCCAGGACAGACGCAGGATAAAATCTAACATTCTGCGTTGCTGCTCTGAAAAATGGCTGACCATGAGCTGCTCATTTATACTATGGGCAATCCTCAAATGGGCATCATCTGGTTGCGGGTTTGCCATATCAATTTGACTCTTTCTACGGCATCTCCTGTCTTAAATCCCAGCCGTAACCTTCTCCTTTGACAAAGAATGTAGATTTATCTACGAGCTTCTCCGCTAGAGCATCAACCAAGAGAGTCCTCAAATTGTCCTTCAAAAACACTTTGACTCCTGCCTTATCACAGGCTTCTACTATCTCCTGCACACACTCTATTCTTGGGTAAATTGTGGGTTTTGTTTGAGCACCAATGATGAGCCAATCTAATTGCTGTGCCTTAAAATCCTTCTCCAATATGAATGGGTCAACTCGCCAATCAAGCAAGGGTTCAAGGGAGAGATATTTTACCTTTGCCTCTATGTTGTAGATACTATCCATCGCTTCAACAAACATAGGAGTGTTAGTGGCCGTCACCCCTACCCAACAGTTATCTGGGAACGGGCTGAACTTCTCTAGGTTTCTTGGTTGCTTGGTGAGTAGATAGAAGCGGTGCCTCGGATTGTGGTTGATTTCCCAAAAGATCTTATCTTGCCATTCTCTAGGTATCCAATCTCCAAAGAGTTCCCCCATATTACAGACGAATATACCACGCCGTTCATAATGGCTGGATGGAGATTTGCCACCAAGAATAGTCAACCTATCAGTCCAGAAGCGGGGATAGAAGGGGTAACTATCTTCATCGTAGTTCTTGGTGGCTGTGTTCTTATTGGCTAGGTATCTATCCTTTAACCTACCGTTAGCCAGCCTGTAAGCATAGCAAGGGAAGCTGCCACCTTGACACATTCCATCTATTTGATTGTTACAGCCGGTTATCGGATTCCAGGTATAGCCTTGTGCTCCATCTGGGTTCTTTACCCACTCTATTTTAGTTCTGTTCATTGTTTGGCCTCACTATGGTTCGCGGGTCCTACCGCTAAGCCCGATTACAGCCAGGGCTCCCCACACGGGAGGAGATTCGATGATAATTAAGCCGCTGTGCTGGGTAACACGTGGCACCCTGGTTTCCCCCGATAGGACCCGCATATTGAATTACCTTTCTAAGACATCTCTAGCCGGTCCTGAATCTCCTTTGTAAGTTCTTCCTGCTGCTCCCTGGAGAGCCGGCTTAATACATCGGTAATAAGGCCCTCGGTATCTATCTTGTACTTATAGCTAAGGAATGATTTAAGTGCCGGCATCTTCCACTTGAGTTCTTCGGTCTTCTCGTCAAGCCAGTCCAGGTCGATGAATAATTCTGATGGCACCGGCACCGGTTCCTCTTCTTCAACTTGCTCCGGCTCAACTTCGGCCTGTTGGACCTGCTTCTTTGCCTGTTTCTCAGGACACCACTTGTCTGTACCCTCTATCTTGTGAGCCCACCATTTCATCTTGCCCTTCTTGATGAAGGATACATTGTGGATAGGGCACCAATGTTCTTTAGAGGCGTCGTCTGTTGAAGTTTCTTTGTCCTCGGTTACAGTGAAGCTGCCCTCAATAGCAGCATCGGCGACCTCTTCGGGCATCGCCTCGATGCCAACCGGCATCTCCCCGGGGCGGAGTCTATCAAGAGCCTGGGATTCGCCGCGGATTGAAGCCATGTTGAATTTAGTGTTGCCCTTGTCAGTCCCCATAGGCTCTTTCTCTCTTGGCCAGTGGCCATAGCCGACAACCTCGGCTCCAGTCACGGGATCCTTCAACTTAACGATTACGCTAATCTTGTCCCCGTACACTTCGCCGAAGGTGGCTCTCTGCTCCTGTTCGGTCATCACACGCGGGGTACCATCCACATAGCTAAAAGTACCCCTCCTGGAACCCAGCAATCTCTTAGCTTTGATGCCGATTACCGTAACCCAATCTTCACCGATGATTTGGGTATGCCCCTTATTCCACTGATTGAACTTGATCAGGAATACATGCTTCATCAGGGGATTGAGACCGTAGCTGGCGCAGAGCAAAACTGCCCGGGCGATTTCCCCCTCTGGCGCGCCCGGGTAAACCGATACCAGGATTTCCTTGGCCTGGGGCTTCGTCAGTGATACAACCCCGATGTACTTGTCCAGTGCTCTAGTCTTTGTGGCTCCGATTTCCTGTTCCACTATTTCCCTCCTTGTTGCTATATTTAATGCTTCGATTCCCTTTTGCTCGTACTGGCTGGCTTCCCTCTCGATGCCTTCATGGTGAGTTCTGGGCCAGTCACTACAAGCCAAGAAATAAACGTCCTTCCCGAATTCAGTAAAGATGTCTAAACGACACTGACATTCCTTGCAGACATTCTTTTTGGCAAGTTGCTTTAAATCTTCCCTGGTTAATTGCGCATCCCCTACATAAATCGGCATTAATAAACCTTTATGAGCCTAGTAGATTTCTCGTAATATACGATTTCAGCTGCAACCCTTTGGGGTTCGGCTGAGTAGTGAATCGCATCACCGTATCCCCAGGTTATCTGGTGACCGCACTTAGGACACTGAAGAAGGTCGGCGCAAGTAATACGGTAAGGCTGGCCATCATCTCTATGCTCCAGCACCCCTACCCCTACTCTTTCAGTCTTATATTCTTTTCCACATTTAGCGCAGCATGGTTTATATGGCATTGTCTACCTTCCTCTCCTGACTTTGCTTAAAGAATTCGTCTATATCACAAAATGGGCAGTCCCTAAGACCATGACGCCCGTGCCCCAGATATTCACCATGCTTTGGGCAAAGACCCCCGCCGATAGCATCTATAATTCGTGCCTTTAGCATCCTTTTATTGCCCATGCCTTTGTCTTGTATCATTCTGTGGTCAAGTCTCATTCTCTACCTCGTCCGCACGGCTATTATGGGTTCGTTGAAATTAAAATTTCTTTCCCGTAGATGAAGGGTTGAATGGCTACTATGCAGTATCTCCTCCAAGTTCTCAGGGCGGTCATCACTCTTAATCTTATTTCGGTGGTGACAATCATACCCTTCTATTATTGGTCGTCCCAATTTCTCTTCCAGCACTAATATAGCCCTCTTGACATAACCGTCGGCAAAACTTCGTGGATGACTGGGTATAAGTATTACAAAATATCCATCTGCTCTTGTGTAACCACCTTTCCAATGAGCAGCAGCCTTTCCGGTAATCCCATATAGCGGATGATTTGCTCCAGTTTTAGAGCAAGGCTTACACCTCAAACTTCTAGGTCTTCCGCCATGTATCTGAACCCACCGCTCCCTACCACAATCTATGCAAGCATGGTAGATATACTTCTGCCACCATTTCTTATTTTTATATCCAATCTCAGAAGCTTCCCTTATTTCACCAATATATGGCATGATAGACTCCTATCTCGTTCTCACGGCAATAATCTTTTCGCAATAGAACCTGACCCCCGGTATCTGTTTCTTGTCGTGGTGCCTTCTTGCGATGGCGGTAAGCATAGAGTTGTCGGCTACCTTGTACTCATCCGGCAGCTGGGCAAAATCGGTGACTTCGTACTTCCAGTTATCTCTCTGGCCGGCGGTCCCCATCTCCGTTCTGGTGGTTTTTGGTGTTTCAGGAGTTACCTCGATTAGATTAACCGACTCCTTGATTTCTCCGCCGTGAAGAGCGGCTTCTGCCTGTGCCGCTTCCATTTTCAGCCGATTGACCTCTTCCTCTTTTCGGCGCAACTCTGCCTGCTCTGCATTGTAGGCAAGGATTTTATCCCGGGTTAGTTTGTCGGCCTCGTTCAGAGGATCGCTGACCAGCTTGAAGGTTTCGTTGATAAACTTAACCTTGTCGTTTAAGGGGCCTACATATTCCTTGCGCTTCTCCTCAATAGCTCTCTTAGCTTTCGCTATAATGCTGAGGTCGTAGGTGGCGTTCTGAACATCGGCAGGCTCCCGAATTGATATGCCTTCAGCACAAAGCAGCATCTCATTAGCCTGGTCCTGAAGTTTGATTATGGTGGTCTCGGGAGCTGGTATCTGGGTTATAGAAGTTACTGGTTCGCTTGGTACTATTTCGCTTTCTACTGTATTTTTATCTGACATTTTTTAAACCTTCCTTCCTGATTTGAATAAGTGTCTGGCTGCCGTGATGCTTGGCCAGCAGCTTGATCATCGGGAAAACTTGATGAGCCTTCCCTTTCAGCCGTATAATTAACATTGGGTTTTAGTGACCTCCTCTCCGGAGAAGGCTGGCAATCCTTCCAGAGAATCAACCTTCTCCGGTTTGTTTGTTCTAGAATCTATCGACCTCTTCAGCTCGTACAGCACCCTGAGTTCTCGAAGGTCGTTGGGCAGCCTTCCTCCTTCTAAATTAGTGAACTCGGCTGCTGATTGCTGCCTTTTAACTTCAGCTAGGGTGGGGTCTCTCGGCCTGCCACCTTTGGCTCCAATATCAGAATAGAAATCTTGTCCATGTTTTATCAGGGTTATAATGCCACCCAGTTGTCCCGCCTGTTGTTTAGTCATTGCGCACCGTTTCCGCTTTGGCAATCGATTGTGTGTGCTCGTTGGCAATTCTTCAAGATTCTCTGGTCGGTCATCCAGTTTATTACCGTTTACATGATGAACAACCATTCCGGGAAGAAGATATCTCCCCAACTTCACTTCCAAGACAAGCCTTGCCCTTTTTACATAGCCTCGGTTATCTGCCCGAGGATGGTCAGGTGTCCAAATCCATATATATCCCTCTTTAATAAAAAAGCCGCCCTTCCACATAGGATGATTGCTCCCGTTGATTGGATGATTTTCCCCACCTAATCTAGTTTTACACCCCAATTCTGCCAAATGCCCACGTGAACCGCAGTCTTGGCATAGCTTGAAGCGGGGTTGACCATTTCTTAGACCTACCCATCGCTCCTTCCCGCACTTTTCACAGGGAAGCCATATCCATTTGTGGGAATCATTTCTACCCAATTCCCTGCCAGTTCTTACTTCCCCGAGCCGGCCGGCCTCTTGTCTTTTGTAATTCTTATCTCTCATCCTTTAAGCCCAATCTTTTTCCTTAAGTCCTCTTTGGCGATTGAATGAGGCAGGATTGTTATTTCGCCGTTGTTGATTACTAGCCGTTCTTCTCTTATGAGGCATTTGCCGGGTGATAATCTGAGTGCTACCTGTCTGCCGTAATGTTCAAGGTCGTAACGAAACCAGCAGGCGGCCCTATCATCACAGGTTGTGGTCTTCTTAACGGTCCCGTCATAGAAGCGCTCATGTCTTGAAGAAACATCGTCACCGGTATGTCCGCAGTTTTCACAGTTTTTCACCTTTAAGCCCCCCCATTTAGAAATATAGTGTTTTTGTTTCTTAAATAAATTACCCATTGAATCTCCTCTTATATAGAATTACCCGTGTATCGCTTTTAATCGGCTAATTTTCTCAACGCGAAGGCTCTGGATAGCTCACTACGCCATACACCGTCGGGGTTTTTGTGCAATCCTTTGGCTATAAGTTCCTTGTCGGATAAACACCTCCTAGTATTATCGAATGAGTACCTACCTACCCGGTGTTTATCAAAACCTGTAATAGAGCCGAAAACCTTACCGCAAGCCATACATTCGCATCTTGACATTTATTTATCTCCCCTGCTGGTTTCTTTTTTAAAGCTAGTCCTTCGTAACTTTCTCTTAAGCAATAGGTATTGATACCTTAGCCAAGAATAAATCGTTCTGTGATGATTCTGTGGAGTCTGGGAGGGGGTTGTTGGTATGCTCCTCGGTTTTGTGAGATATCTCACATCTCCACTTAAAAAATATATGACATCTGGTATCAATTTGGGGTAAATTCTAACAACTGCTCTTAACAGAGCAATCCCAGGTTTCCTATCGCCCCTCAAGGTCATATACCAAAGTTCGGGGGAGATGCCTAGTTTATGGGCAAAGTGCAAGTCGTTTAAGCCTTCTTTTTTACGAACTTCCCTTAATCCGTCTAATAGGCTTGTTTGTACATTTGTTGACATCATTAAACCTCTTTTTTAAGATAGAAGCGGAGCCTGCCAAAGCACCCTACATTGCTGAGGTAGTGCGCATACCAAAGCAATGTAGGACAACCAACTGAGAACCTTGACCGAACGCATCGGAGAGACAATTTCAGGGCTAAGGCAGACTCCATATTCTTTATTACAATCGTGCTAGTCATAATCTGATTTAACTC
>Ga0307377_10004171_pt1 | contig 15912 bp, 14 predicted proteins | sample TR3MG_FD_202535 | JGI IMG/M metagenome (GOLD analysis project Ga0307377, IMG submission 202535) | Soil microbial communities from Risofladan, Vaasa, Finland - TR-3 | ecosystem: Environmental > Terrestrial > Soil > Coastal area > Acid sulfate soil | place: Finland: Risofladan, Vaasa | collected... | reverse complement strand
CGCGCGAGGTGATCGCCGACTGCATCGAGACCGCCGTCAACGGCCAGGCCATGGACGGTGTGCTGGTCTGCGGCGGCTGCGACAAGAACATGCCCGGCGGCATGATGGCCATGGCGCGCATGAACGTCCCCGGCATCTACGTCTACGCCGGAACCATCAAACCGGGCAAGTGGAAAGGCCAGGACCTGACCATCGTGAGCGCGTTCGAGGCCGTCGGCGCCTATAACGCAGGGAAGATGAGCAAGGAGGATTTCGTCGGCATCGAGAAGAACGCCTGTCCCACGGTAGGCGCCTGCGGCGGCATGTTCACCGCCAACACCATGTCGTCCTCGTTCGAGGCGCTGGGCATGAGCCTGCTCGGCTCCTCGCAGATGGCCTCGCCCGACGCGGAAAAAGCCGTATCGGCCGCCGACTCGGCTGCGGTGCTGGTCAACGCCATTCGCAAGCAGATCCTGCCGCGGCAGATCATCACGCGCAAGTCGATCGAGAATGCGATCAGCCTGGTGATGGCCACCGGCGGATCCACCAATGCCGTGTTGCATTACCTGGCGATCGCGTCGGCGGCCGGCGTAAAGTGGACCATCGACGACTTCGAGCGCGTGCGGCGCAAAGTACCCGTGCTGTGCGACCTCAAGCCATCGGGGCGCTATGTCGCCGTGGATTTTCACCGCGCCGGCGGCGTGCCGCAGGTGCTCAAGATGCTGCTCGTGCATGGCTTGCTGCACGGGGAGTGCATGACCATCACCGGCCGCACCATCGCGCAGGAACTGGCTGCGATACCGGACGCGCCGCGTCGCGATCAAGATGTGATTCGCCAATGGGACCAACCGATGTATGCCCAGGGTCATCTTGCCATCCTCAAGGGCAACCTCGCTCCCGAGGGCTGCGTGGCCAAGATCACCGGGCTCAAAAAGACGTCCATCACCGGCCCAGCGCGCGTGTTCGATTCCGAGCCCAAGTGCATGGACGCGATCATGGCGAAACGCATCAAGCCTGGCGACGTATTGGTGATTCGTTACGAGGGTCCGAAAGGCGGGCCGGGCATGCAGGAAATGCTGGCGCCGACCTCCGCGCTGACCGGCCAGGGGCTGGGCGAATCGGTGGGCCTGATCACCGACGGGCGCTTTTCCGGCGGCACCTGGGGCATGGTGGTGGGCCATGTCGCGCCCGAAGCCTTTGTCGGCGGTCCGATCGCACTGATCAAGGAAGGCGACTCCATTACCATCGACGCGAAAAAGCACCTGATCCAGCTTAACGTTACGGCCAAGGAACTCGCGGCGCGGCGCAAGAAATGGAAGGCGCCCAAGCCACGTTATACCCGCGGCGCGATGGCCAAGTACATGAAGCTGGTCTCGACGGCGAGCCTGGGCGCCATCACCGACGGCGATCTATAGCGGCGCCCCGCTGCGCCACCATGCTTTACTATGAGGGGATACCTCCCCTCATGCTCCCCTAAATTGGTCGCTGCAAAAATCATTTTGCCGCGGGTACCTGGATACCATGCCTAACCGCCTCGCCAAAGAGACCAGCCCCTATCTGCAGCAACACGCCGGCAATCCTGTAGATTGGTACGCCTGGGGCGAGGAAGCGCTGCAGGCAGCGCATGCGCAGGATAAGCCTATCCTGCTTTCGATCGGTTATTCTGCCTGTCATTGGTGCCACGTAATGGCGCAGGAGTCTTTCGAGGACCCCGAGGTCGCGGCGCTGATGAACCGGCATTTCATCAACATCAAGGTCGACCGCGAAGAGCGTCCCGACCTGGATCAGATCTACCAGCTGGCGCATCAGATGATGAGCCAGCGTTCCGGCGGCTGGCCGCTCACCATGTTTCTCACGCCCGGGGAGGAGCCGTTCTTCGGCGGCACCTATTTCCCCAAGACGCCGCGCTACGGCCTGCCCGGGTTCGCCGAAATGCTGGAGCGCGTGGCGCAGTTCTACCGCGCCGAGCGCGCGCAGGTCGCGCGCCAGGGCGAGGCCATAGTTTCCAGCTTCGAGCGCTTGCAGCCGGCGCAGCCGGCACACCAGTCGGATTTTTCCGGCGAGCCCCTGGAGCTGGCGCTGAAGAACCTGGCGGCGAGCTACGACGCGCATTTCGGCGGCTTCGGCGCGGCGCCCAAGTTTCCGCATCCGACCGACCTCGAACTGTGCCTGCGGCGCCACGCGGCGAGCGCGGCCGCCGAGGGCGCCGGCAGCGGCAGGCCCGAGGAAGGCGACCCTCTGAAGATGGCGGTATATACCCTGGGCCGCATGGCGGTGGGCGGAATCTACGATCAGCTCGGGGGTGGCTTCTGCCGCTATAGCGTCGACGCGTACTGGCTGATCCCGCACTTCGAAAAGATGCTCTACGACAACGGTCCGCTGCTCGCGCGCTACAGCGACGCCTGGGCGCTGACGCGCGATCCGCTGTTCGCTGAAGTGGTGGAGGAAACCGTCGCCTGGGCCCTGCGCGAGATGCAGTCGCCGCAAGGCGGCTATTATTCCAGCCTGGACGCCGATTCGGAGCACGAAGAAGGGAAATTCTATGTATGGACGCCGCAGCAGGCACGCGCGCTGCTAAGCGAGGAAGAATACGCCGTGTGCGCGCCGTTCTACGGCCTGGATGGGGCGGCCAATTTCGAGGGCACGCAGTGGCATCTGCACGTGGCGCGGGGATTGGAAGAAATCGCCGAAACCCTAGGCCAGTCGGCGCAGCAATGCGGCGTGCTGCTTGCGCGCGCGCGCGCCAAGCTGTTCGCGGCGCGTGAGCGCCGCATCCGGCCCGGGCGCGACGAGAAAATCCTGACCAGCTGGAATGCGCTGATGATAGCCGGCATGGCGCGCGCCGCCCGCGTGTTCGGCAGGCCCGAGTGGCTGGCCTCGGCGCGCGCCGCGCTCGATTTCATCCGCAGCACGCTATGGCGCGCAGAACAGGGTCCGGAGCGCGCGCGTCTGCTCGCCACCTACAAGGACGGCCGCGCGCATGTCAACGCCTATCTGGACGATTACGCGTTCCTGCTTGCTGCGCTGATCGAACTCATGCAGACCGATTTTCACAGCGGCGATCTCGCGTTCGCCGAGGATTTGGCCGATTTACTGTTGGAGCAGTTCTACGATCCGGCCTTGGGCGGGTTCTTTTTCACGAGCCACGACCACGAAAAACTGATCTACAGGCCAAAACCGGGCTACGACAGCGCCACGCCCTCGGGCAACGGCGTGGCGGCGCTGGCATTGCAACGCCTGGGGCATATCACCGGCGAATCGCGCTACCTCGATGCCGCGGAGCGCACGCTGCAGCTGTTCTATCCGGCGCTCGCGCAGCATCCGAACGGCTACACCAGCCTGCTGCTGGCGCTGGAGGAGGCGATGGAGCCGCCGCGGGTGGTCGTATTGCGCGGGGCGCCGGAGCAAATGCGCCAATGGCGGCGGTCCCTGGACTCCGCCTATCTTCCGACTACCGTAATCCTCGCGCTTGCACCGGGGACGGCGGACCTGCCGCCGCTGCTGGCCAAGCCCGTGGAATCCGAGGCGGTCAACGCCTGGGTATGTCAAGGCCTTACTTGCCTGCCGCCCATGGATAAGCTGGAAACGCTGCTCGAAGTGCTTAAGTTAACTGAAACTGGGCAGGGTGCGACGCTGTAGCCTCGCGTGGCTCGCCCGCTCTCACTTCACCTTAGCCAGATCGGCCTCGGTGGTAAACGCGTCGGCGTAGAACTCCTCCGGCGGCAGTCCGCACAGGGCGCTGAAGTCGCGCCGCGCCGCTTCGATCACCACCGGCGCGCCGCAGGCATAGACCTGGTGGCCGGAGAGATCGGGAAAATCCTTCATCACCGCGTGGTGGACAAACCCGCTGCGCCCGGTCCAGGCGTCCTCCGGCAAGGCGTCGGACACCACCGGCACGTAGCGGAAATGCGCTTGCTTCTGCGCCCAGTCCCTGCCCAGATCGTCCATGTACAAATCGCGTGGTCGGCGACCGCCCCAGTACAGGGCCATGGGCCGCTTGATGCCCTTGTACAGGGCGTGCTCGATGATCGCCTTGATCGGCGCGAAGCCGGTGCCGCTGGCGAGCAGCACGATCGGCTTTTCGCTGTCTTCGCGCAGAAAGAACGTGCCGTGCGGTCCTTCGAAGCGCAGGATATCGCGCACTTTCATCTTGTCGAACACATGGTCGCTGAACAGGCCGCCCGGCATGTGGCGCACGTGGATTTGCAGCAGTTCGTCGTCGTGGGGAGCGTTGGCCATGGAGTAGCTGCGCCGTTTGCCGTCCTTGAGCAGAAACTCGATATACTGACCGGCCAGGTATTGCAGGCGCTCATTCGCAGGGAGCTTGAGGGAAATCACCGCCACGTCCGGCGTCAGCTTGCTTATGGCCTGTACGCGGCAGGGCAGGATCCTGATCTGCTGATCCTTGATCGCGCCGACCTCGCGGCATTCGATCACGATGTCGCTCAGCGGGCGGGCGACGCAGAACAGCGCCAGACCGCTTTTCTGCTCGGCAGCGGTGAGCGCGGTATCCGAATGCTTGCCGTAGTCGATCTTGCCCTCCAGCAGCTTGCCTTTGCAGCTGCCGCAGGCGCCGTTGCGGCAGCCGTAGGCGAGGCTGAAGCCCTCGCGCAGAGCGGCGACAAGCACAGTCTCGTCGGGCTGGACATGGAAGCTGTGGCCGCTGGGCCGGATGGTGACTAAGTGGGACATGGACAATTCCTGCTTCTATGGGGGAGAGGCTGAGGCCGGGTGCCTTTCCCATGCCGCCGCGTTCCTCGTGCTTCGTTGGATAGGTCCGTTGAAACCGGACTCTGCAACGCGTTTTAATAGTAAAGTAATGATAACGGGTACAATTTTACTATGAAGCGGCTGCTCATCGTTGGATGCGGGGATATCGCGCTGCGCGCATTGCCGCAGCTCGCGCGCAGTTACCAGGTCTTCGGCCTGGTGCGCGCGGCGGGACAGGCTGAGCACCTGGCCGCCCTCGGCGCGAAGCTGGTCGAGGGTGATCTCGATATCCCGCCAACGCTGACGCCCCTGGCCGGGATGGCCGAGTTGGTATTGCATCTGGCGCCGCCGGGCGACAGCGGTGAACGCGACCAGCGCAGCGCCAATCTGATCGCTGCGCTCTCGCCGCGCCCGCCCGAACGCCTGGTCTACATCAGCACCAGCGGCGTCTACGGCGATTGCGGCGGCGCCTGGGTGGACGAGGACCGGCCGCTGGCGCCGCAGAGTCCGCGCGGGGCGCGGCGCGCCGATGCGGAACGCGCGCTGCTCGCCTGGGGTGAGCAGCGCGGCGTCGCAGTAGCGGTGCTGCGCGTGCCCGGGATCTATGCGGCGCAGCGACTGCCGTTGGCGCAGTTGCAGCGCGGCGCGCCGGTATTGCGCGAGGAGGATGACGTCTATACCAATCACATCCACGCCGACGACCTCGCCGCGATCTGCGCAAGAGCGCTCGACAGCGCCGCGCCGGGCCGCGCATACAACGCGAGTGACGACAGTGAAATCAAAATGGGCGATTACTTTGATCTGGTCGCCGACCGCGCTGGTCTGCCGCGCCCGCCACGTGTGTCGCGCGCGGCTGCCGAGGCGGGCGCAATTTCCGCGGGACTGCTGTCGTTCATGCGCGAATCGCGCCGTCTGGTCAATACGCGCATGAAAGCCGAGCTCGGCGTGCGCCTGCGCTATCCCAGCGTCTACGACGGCGTGCCCAAGCCCGCCGCGGGCTGAACCGCAGCCAAAGCCATGGACAGCCTGCTCGTAATCACCAACCTGCCGGATCGCGTGAGCGCGGAAAAACTCGCGGCGCTGCTCGTCGAGCGGCAGCTGGCCGCCTGCGTCAACGTGCTCGCCCCCTGCAGCTCGGTCTATCGCTGGCAGGGGGAGGTCCAGCGCGACGAGGAGCATCCGCTGCTGATCAAAACCGCGCAGGATCGCTATGCTGACCTGGAAGCGCTGATCCGCGCCAACCATCCATATGAACTTCCCGAGATCGTTGCGGTCAACATCGTTCATGGCCTGCCGGCCTATTTGCAGTGGATCGTATCCGAAACGCGCGCCGGCGCCCCGGCCTGACCACACATTCCGCGTATGAAATCAAACCTGTTTCGAATTGTCGCGTTGTTGCTCGCCCTGTCGCTGAACGGGTTCGCCGCTGCGCAGGATCTGCTTCAACCCGAGGTCGCGTTCAGGTTTTCGGCGCACGCGCTCGACGCGAACACGCTCGAGGTGCGCTATAAAATCGCCGACGGATACTATCTGTACCGCAGCAGATTCAAATTCTCCGCCGAACCCGCAACGGTAAAGCTGGGCACGGCGCAATTCCCCCATGGCGATGTTCACAACGACGAATTTTTCGGCAAGGTCGAGACTTATCGCAAGGATCTGCGCATCCGCTTGCCTTTCACGCGCGACCCAGCCACGCACAGACTCAAGCTGGCGGTCACTTCGCAGGGTTGCGCCGACGCGGGCGTGTGCTACCCGCCGCAAACGCAAACGACCGAGATCGACCTCCCCGCCGCCGGCAACGCCTCGGCTGTGTCCTCGGGCGGGGGCGCAGGCGCGCCCGGCTCGTCCGCTGTGACCGGCGACGAGGCGCGATTTCAAGGTCTGCTCGCCTCGGGCAGTTTTTGGCTGATCGCCGCGGCGTTTTTCGGCGCTGGCGTTCTGCTGACATTCACGCCCTGCGTGTTGCCGATGATACCGATACTTTCAGGCATCATCGTGGGCGAAGGCCGTAAGGCGACCCGTACGCGCGCGTTCACGCTGTCCAGCGCCTATGTGCTGGGCATGTCGCTTACTTACACAGGGATCGGCATCGCCGCGGCGCTGTCCGGCAACCTTCTCTCCGCAGCCTTGCAGAACGCCTGGGTATTGTCCGCATTTGCGGCGGTGTTCGTCCTGCTGTCGCTATCGATGTTCGGCTTCTACGAACTGCAGTTGCCTTCCGGGTTTCACGCGAAGATCACCGAAACCAGCAGCCGGCTCAAGGGTGGACATCTGGGCGCGGTGGTGCTGATGGGCATATTGTCCGCAGCCATCGTCAGCCCATGCGTGGCCGCGCCGCTGGCAGGTGCGCTGCTCTATATCAGCCAGTCCCACGACGTGATACTGGGCGGTTTCGCTCTGTTCGCGATGTCCATCGGCATGGGCGTACCGTTGATACTCGTCGGTGTATTCGAGGGGGCTTTTCTGCCGAAGTCCGGCCATTGGATGCGCTCGGTGAAGCATTTTTTCGGCGTGCTGCTGCTCGCAGTGGCGATCTGGATCGTTTCTCCGGTGCTCCCGCTGGCGGTGCAGATGCTTGCGTGGGCGGCGCTGCTTATCGGGTCGGCCATGGTGCTGCGCGCGATCGACCCGCTGCCACCGGAGGCCGGGGCCGCCACGCGCCTGTGGAAAGGCGCCGGCTTCCTGGCGCTGCTTGCCGGCACGGCGCTGGCGATCGGCGCGTTTGCCGGCAGCCGCGACGTGTTGCGGCCGCTCTCCGGCCTCACCGCAGGCAGTCAGAGCGGCGCGCAGGCGGCGCGCTTCACCCGTGTAAAAAACCTGGGCGAGCTCGGAGCGAGACTTCAGGCTCCCGGCAGACCGGTCATGCTCGATTTCTACGCCGACTGGTGCGTATCGTGCAAGGAGATGGAAGCTTTCACGTTCACCGACGCGCGGGTGAAGGCGAAAATGGGGCAGATGTTGCTGTTGCAGGCGGATGTCACCGCCAATACTTCTGAAGACAAGGCCTTGCTCAAGCGTTTCAGCCTGTTCGGGCCGCCCGGAATCATTTTTTTCGACCGGCAAGGCAGGGAGATCGAGGGGCTGCGGGTAGTCGGTTACCAGTCGGCGGACGCTTTCCTTCCCACGCTCGACCGCGCCGTCGCGCAGTGATCGCATGAAATCCCCCGGCGGGACTGAACCGATGGGCGGCGGAAGCTGATCATTTTTCGCCTCTTATCGAGGTTCCTCCCCCGGGCGCATCAGCAGGGCAAAGCAGGCTAGCTTTTCACTTCCAGCATGATCTTGCCGATGTGCTTGCTCGACTCCATGAGTTCGTGCGCGCGCTTTGCATCTTTCAGCGGAAAGGTGGCGTGGATTACCGGTTTCACCTCGCCCGACTCGAGCAGCGGCCAAACCTGTTTATGCAAGTCCTGCGCGATCGCGGCTTTCTGCGCCACGGTGCGCGGTCGCAGGGTGGAGCCGGTGAAGGTGATGCGCTTGATCATGATCGGCAGTACGTCCAGCGCGACTTTGCTCCCTTGCAGGAACGCGATCTGAACCAAGCGCCCCTCCAGCGCCAGCGATTTCAGGTTCTTCTCTATATACGGGCCGCCCACCATGTCCAGGATGAGGTCCACCCCTTTCTTGTTCGTAAGCTGCGCGATTTCCGCGACGAAGTCCTGCTCGCGGTAATCGATGGCGGCATCCGCACCGATGCTGCGGCAGAAATCCGCCTTCTCCTTGTTGCCCACGGTAGTATAGACGGTCGCACCGAAAGCCTTGGCCAACTGGATGGCGGTGAGGCCGATGCCGCTGGAGCCGCCGTGAACGAGGAAGGTCTCCCCTGTTTTCAGCCGGCCGCGGTCGAACACATTGGTCCAGACAGTGAAAAAATTCTCTGGCAAGGCTGCAGCGTCCTGCAATGAGAGGCCCTTGGGGATAGGCAGGCAATGCGGTGCCGGTACCGCGCAGTATTCGGCGTAGCCGCCGCCCGGCGTCAGCGCGCACACCATGTCGCCGGCTTTCCACTCCTTAACGTCCGCTGCGACGGCGCTGATGCGCCCGGCGACCTCGAGGCCGAGTACAGGGGAGGCCCCTGGGGGCGGCGGATAACTACCGGAACGCTGCAATACGTCCGGGCGGTTGACGCCGGCGTAGTGCACCTCGATCACCACCTCGCCCGCTTGCGCTTGGGGCACGCGCCCTTCGGCGATGTGCATGACGTCGGCGGCGCCGCCTTTACCGTGGTCTATGTAAAGCATAAGTGGTGCTCCTGTGGGGCTGATGCGTAATGGAAAATCGGCTGGGTGCGATCAGGCGTCAGCGACGCGCGGCCAGAACGTGTTGCACCAGGTTCGTCCAGTAGCTCGCCCCTAAGGGCAGTATCTGGTCGTTGAAATCGTAGTGCGGATTGTGCAGCATGCAGCCGCCCTCGCCCGGCCCGTTGCCGATGAAAACGTAGCACCCTGCTTTTGCCTGCAGCATGAAGGCGAAGTCTTCCGAGCCCATTACCGGCGGGACGTTGACGACGTTTTCAGATCCAACCGTCGCACGCAACACCGACGCGCAGACTTCGGTTTCAGCGGCGGCGTTGATGAGCGGCGGGTAGCGGCGCTCGTAGCGAACTTTAGCCTCGGTGCCGAAGGTGGCGGCGATGCCGGCGCAAATCTGCCGCAGGCGGTGTTCGATCAGGTCTTGCACTTCGGGCCGGAACGCACGCGTGGTTCCGCGCACGACCGCCGCGTCGGGAATCACGTTCCAGGTATCGCCGGCGTGAACCTGGGTGACCGAGACCACTGCGGATTCGATCGGGTCGACGTTGCGGCTGGTGATGGTTTGCAGCGCCTGCACCAGCGCCGCGGCGGCGACAATCGGGTCGATGCCGGTATGCGGCAGAGCCGCGTGGGAGCCGCGGCCGGTCAGTTCGATTTCGAAGATGTCGAACGAAGCCATGGTCGGCCCGGCGCGAAAGCCGAACCGGCCTGCCGGCATGCCCGGCCAGTTGTGCATGCCGTACACTGACTCGCAGGGAAATTTTTCGAACAGGCCCTGTTCCACCATCTCGCGCCCGCCGCCTTCGTTTTCTTCGGCTGGCTGGAAAATGAAATGCACCGTGCCGTCGAAATTTCCGGTCTCGGACAGATATTTCGCCGCGCCGAGCAGCATGGCGGTGTGGCCGTCGTGTCCGCAAGCGTGCATCTTTCCTTCATGCTGCGAGCGGTGGCCAAAGCTGTTCTGTTCTGAAATATGCAGCGCGTCCATGTCGGCGCGCAAGCCGATAGCGCGTTTGGCCGACCCCGCCGAAAGCGAACCGACCACCCCCGTGCGGCCCAAGCCCCGGTGTACCTTAAGGCCGAACGACTCGAGTTTTTGCGCCACCATGGCGGCGGTGCGCAGCTCCTCGAAAGCGGTCTCCGGATGCGCGTGCAAGTCGTGGCGCCATTCGGCCATCGTCGGATGCATCTGCAATATCTTCTCTACAACCGGCATTTTTCTGTGCTCCTCATGATAGGGAGTGCTCACTAAGCTGCTTCGAATCGAGGGGAGTCCTCCCCCTCGTCCCGCCTTGGACTGGCCGTCTGCCCTTTGCTGTCGCGGCGAGTTGCTCCTGTGGCGCGAATCCGCAAACGAATATCCTCTGCGGCAAGCGCGCGCCGTACTCGGCAAGGGCGAAAAGCGCAATTATAATGGCGCGTCCGCAGAACGAAAGTACAACTGTGAGAAAGCATATCAAGGGCATAGACCACGTGGTCGTCGCGGTGCGCGATCTGGATTCTACCCATGATACGTTCAGGCGCATGGGTTTTACTCTCACTCCTCGCGGCCATCATACGCTGGGCTCGGAGAATCACTGCGTCATGTTTGGCCAGGATTATCTCGAGTTGCTGATGGTGCCGCAACGCCTGCCGGATCGCGAGTACTACTACGATTTTGCCCGTATCGGCGATGGTCTGGCCGCGATCGCGCTCAAGACCGACAACGCGCGCGGCGCATTCGGCGAACTCACTGGCGCGGCGCTCGCTCCGTCCGAGCCGGTAGATTTCTCGCGCCCGGTGCAGCTGGCGCAGGGCACGAAGATCGCTTCGTTTCGCATTATCCGGCTGGGCTTGGAGCAGACACCGGGCGGACAGGTTTTCCTGTGCCAGCATTTCACCCGCGATGTGGTGTGGCGCCCCGAGTACCAGTCGCACGCCAATACGGCGACGGCTTTGGCCGCAGTGGCAATCGTCAGCGCCGACGTAGGCGCGACCGCTGCCGCCTATGAGCGCCTGTTCGACGTTAAGGCGCGGGCCATCAGCGAGGGCCTGCTGATCGATACCGGAGACGCGCCGATCGCCGTTGTCAGCGAGCCCGCGCTGGCGCAAAGATTGCCCGGTGTGTGGATCAGCGCACGCCACCAGCCTTGCATGGCGGCGCTATTCATCCGCGTGACCGATCGCGACGAGGCAGAGCGCGTTCTGCGCGCGGGAGGGCTGCATCCGATGCGCATGCCCGATGGCTCGGTCGCCGTCGGCGCGGCCGAGGCGCACGGCGCGGCGATCGTCTTCGGCTAGCGGATACCGCGATAAATTTCTATTTGAGTCGGCGCAAGGCAAGCCAAGACTTTAGCCTTTATCCCCTCCTTCGCAATGGGAGGACTTTCAGGCCTCGTTCATCCACTGAGCGGCATCAAGCGCGTAATACGTAAGTATGCCGTCAGCGCCGGCGCGCTTAAACGCAAGCAACGCTTCCATGGCACAGGTCTTCTCGTTAATCCAGCCGTTCATGCCCGCCGCCTTGAGCATGGCATACTCGCCGCTCACCTGATAGACGAATGTGGGCGCCTTGAACTCGTCCTTGACCCGCCGCAGGATGTCCAGATAAGGCATGCCCGGCTTCACCATTACCATATCGGCGCCTTCCTGGAGATCCAGACCCACTTCCCATAAGGCCTCGTCGGTATTGGCCGGGTCCATCTGGTAGGTGAATTTATTTCCTTTGCCCAGGTTGGCGGCGGAACCGACCGCATCGCGGAACGGGCCGTAATAGCCAGACGCGTATTTTGCCGAATAAGCCATGATGCGGGTGTGGATGTATTGCCCGCGGTCCAGGGCGGTGCGAATTCGGCCTATGCGACCGTCCATCATATCCGAGGGAGCGACGATATCGACGCCGGCGGCCGCCTGGGTGAGCGCCTGCTTTTCAAGAATCGCGAGCGTGGCGTCATTGAGGATATAACCGCTCGCATCGACAACGCCGTCCTGTCCATGGCTCGTGTAGGGATCCAGCGCGACGTCGCACATTACGCCGAGTTCGGGAAATTCTTTTTTGAGCCGGGCGACCACGCGCGGGATCAGGCCCTTCGGGTTGGTTGCTTCCCTGCCATTCGGAGCCTTGAGCTTGGCATCGATCACCGGGAAAAGCGCCAGCACCGGGACTTTCAATTCCAGACATCGCTCCGCCACCGGCAGCAACTTGTCCAGGGTCATGCGCTCCACGCCGGGCATGGAAGCTACCGCCTGGGTTTTCTTCGTGCCCTCCATGACGAACACCGGGTAAATGAGGTCATTCGTAGTGAGTACATGCTCGCGCATCAGCCGGCGCGTGAATTCGTCGCGCCGCATACGGCGCATGCGGACGGCGGGAAAGTTGCCATAGATGTTCATGATCGCCTCTCTTTTGCTTGCATATTCAAAATGTTAAAAATCATTGTCATTCCTGTTTATTTTTTGTGAAACTTTTTCCCAAGTTCGAAATCTTATCAGTAGATGGCAACGGCCATCTCCCGCTTCCCCTCCCTGAGCGGGTGCCTTAACCCTGTTTAAGGCGTTGCAGCCCCCGGTTTTAATCCCCTTTGGCCGGGGGCTTCTTTTTGTCCTCGCGCCGGACACCCAACCAAGCCCCGATTACGTCTTCGGCTTCTTCCATGCCCTGTTTTTTCGAACTGGAAAAAAGCTGCGCCGTGTAATTGTCCGCATAATCACGCAGTCTCGCCTGTACGGCGTGCAGGGTCTTTCGCCCCTCCTGCCGCGAAAGCTTGTCCGACTTGGACAACAGTACGTGTACCGGTTTTCCGGTTGACGCGAACCAATTCAGCATTTGACAATCGGACTCGGTGAGCGGATGGCGTGCGTCCATGATCAGCACCATGCCGAACAGCGAACCGCGTGTCTGCAGATAGGTCGAAAGCAGTTGCTCCCAATGCGCGCGCAGTTCGCGCTGCACCTTGGCGTAGCCGTAGCCCGGCAGATCGACCAGGAAGGCACCGCCGGGGAGACTGAAAAAATTGATCTGTTGCGTGCGTCCGGGCGTCTTGCTGACGAAGGCCAGACGGTTATGGTCCACCAGAGTGTTGATCGCGCTGGACTTGCCTGCGTTGGAACGCCCGGCGAAGGCAATCTCCGGCCCCAGCGGTGCGGGCAGATCGGTGAGATGGTGCGCGGTGATGTAAAAGCGGGCGCCGCGGAACAAGGACATCGCAGATGAGACCATAAAGGATGGGAACTCGGCTAGAATATCAGCTTTTTTAACATACCCTGCTTCGAGGAGCCTTAGCATGAAATTTATCCTGGCGCTCGCCGTTATGCTGTCGGCGATGTCCGTGGCAGCCGCGGAATTGCCATTCAAAGGGGATCCGGCCAAGGCGCAAGGCATCGTCAATCAGGTCTGCGCAGCCTGTCACGCAGCCGACGGCAATAGCCAGATCGCGGCAAACCCTAAACTTGCCGGACAGATTCCGGAGTATCTGTACAAGCAACTCGAGAATTTCAAGGCGGCGCCGGGCAAGAAGGCGGAACGCGTCAACCCGATCATGGCGGCCATGGTGGCCAGCCTGTCGACCGAGGACATGCGCAACCTCGCAGCGTATTTCGCCAGCCAGACGCCCACACCTGGCGCGGCGAAGAGCAGGGACCTGGTCGTATTGGGCCAGCTGGTTTACCGAGGGGGAATCGCCAGCGAGAGGATTGCAGCCTGCGCATCTTGCCATGGTCCGAGCGGAGCCGGGATGCCGGCGCAGTATCCGCGCCTGTCCGGTCAGCATGCCCAATATATCGTTGAGCAACTGAAAGCTTTTCGTTCGGGTGCGCGCGCGAACGATCTCAACGGGGTCATGCGCGGGGTCGCGGCAAGGCTTTCCGACCACGAAATCGACGCGGTCGCAGACTACATCGACGGCCTGCACTAAGCGCGTCGGGCAATACTAAGGAATGCTTCTTCGCGCGCTGTCCTAAGTCAGGCATCCGGCGCTAATCCTGCCGCGCGCTAAAGAAACTGTTTCAGAGCGAGGGGAAACGGCCACGCTTCCCCGGATGTGCGTGCTCCAATATTGTTGATTGCATGCCGGGTGATACGCATCAATCCCGGGAGATAGGGCGAGCCGCCGTCTGCTCGCCGGCGCCGTGCCGCCGATTCCCGCTGAATTTCGCTGGTCATGGAATAAATACGGCTGCCGCGCTGTTTAGCAAGTTCGACAACCCTGTTCTTATAGGAGAACGCCATGAGAAACGTGTTTGTGGCAGCATTGCTGACAGTGTTCCTGACCGCCTGCGCCAGTATGGGCGGGGCGCCGATGGCGGCGAAGTTCGAAAACGGAATGCTGGTGAATCCCGCGGGCATGACGCTTTACACTTTTGCCAAAGATGTCGCCGGCAGCGGCAAAAGCGCGTGCAACGGCGTTTGCGCCGAGAACTGGCCGCCGTTGCGCGTGAGTGGATCCGAGCAGGCCTCGGGCGATTGGTCCGTGATCACGCGCGATGACGGTACCCAGCAATGGGCCTACAAGGGCAAGCCGCTCTATCTCTTTATCAAGGACCATAAGCCCGGCGACAAGACTGGCGACGGCTTCAAAAACGTCTGGCACGTCGCAAGGCAATAGCTTTGGTGTTGCTATGATGCGCTGATGGACAGCACGGAGATCGCGGCGCATATCCCCCGCCTGCGGCGCTACGCGCGCGCGCTGGCCGGGGACAGCGACCGGGCCGACGACTTGGTACAGGACACGCTCGAGCGCGCCCTCGCCAAGTTTCATCTTTGGCGCCGCGGCAGCGACATGCGCGCCTGGATGTTCGCGATCATGCACAATGTGTTCATTAACCAGCTGAAGCAGCGGCGCGAACTTGCGCTGGACGAAGCGGCCGAGGCGAGACTGGAAGGCGCACCGCGCTCCGATTCCCTGGAACTGCGCGACCTCGATGCGGCACTCAAGCGTCTGCCTGCGGAGCAGCGCGAGGTGCTGCTGCTGGTGGGGCTGGAGCAGCTCAGTTATTCCGAGGCGGGTCAGGCCCTGAACGTACCGGTCGGCACGGTAATGTCGCGCCTGTCGCGCGGACGCGAACGACTGCGCGTGCTGATGTCCGGTGCGGCGCCGGCGACCAACCTCAAGCTGGTGAAATGAACGATATCACTGAAGCCGATCTGCATGCATATGCCGACGGGCAGCTGGAAGAAGCGCGCCGCCTCCAGGTGGAAGCACGCTTGGCGAACGACGCAGAGGCGACCGAGAGCGTGCGCATCTGGCGTGAACAGAACGAGGCGCTGCGCGCCCTTTACAACCCGGTGCTCAATGAACCGATGCCGCAGCGGCTGGTCGCCGCCGGGACCCCGAGGAGGCGCTGGCCTTATTACGCCCTAGCCGCGGGGGCTTTGGGACTGAGTTTCGGGCTGGGCTGGATGGCGCGCGCTCACCGGGCCGATGGGTCGGTGGAGATTGCGGCCTTTCCGCATCGCGCCGCCGTTGCGTATGCCGTATATGCGCCGGAGGTGCGACACCCGGTGGAGGTAGGCGCGGACCATCAGGACCAACTGGTGAAATGGCTGTCAAAGCGCCTGGGGCACGAACTCAAGGTGCCGATACTGACTCAGCAAGGGTTCGAACTTGTTGGCGGGCGGCTGTTGCCGGGAAGCACGGGACCCGTTGCGCAGTTCATGTACCAGAACGCCAAGGGAAAGCGTATCACGCTGTATGTGTCCCGCCGTCAGGTCGGGCCGCGCGATACCGCGTTCCGCTTCAGCCAGGAAGACAATATATCCGTGTTCTACTGGATCGACGGCACACTCGGCTACGCGCTGTCCGCGGAGATGCCCCGCTCGCGCCTCTTGGCAGTGGCCACCGCCGTTTATAAGCAGCTCAGCCCTTAGGGTCTGGTGACATTCACCGCATGGGACGCGTTGCCTCCAAATGCGGATGACTGCAAGGCGCGCGACGACGCCAAGGGTAGTTCCCTTGGCGAGGAGCGCAACGATGCAGGCGCCGCATTTGGAGGC
>Ga0307377_10004170_pt1 | contig 15915 bp, 13 predicted proteins | sample TR3MG_FD_202535 | JGI IMG/M metagenome (GOLD analysis project Ga0307377, IMG submission 202535) | Soil microbial communities from Risofladan, Vaasa, Finland - TR-3 | ecosystem: Environmental > Terrestrial > Soil > Coastal area > Acid sulfate soil | place: Finland: Risofladan, Vaasa | collected... | reverse complement strand
TAATCACCACGTTTTAAATCTCAACATAATATCGTTAGATTCTGTTATGGTCTTTCAACCAATGTTCTAAGTATGAGATATCATTACTAACAAACCCATCAAAACAATCAGCTTGAAAGTCTCTGACCAATCTTGCCAGGTCTGTGATTGTTAGAAAATACCCTTTTACAAATTTTTCCTCGAACTCAAACCCTCTTAAATTTAGTAGTTCTTTCTTTTCTATTCTTGTTTCTTCGACAATCATATCTACTAAAAGGTTTTCACCGTCAAAGTATATTCGCCCAAAGGTAAATGGTCTTCTTTAACCAGATACATTCTTTTCTTTCCAGCGAAATAAAATTCAAGTAAACTCGCCAATTTTAAATTAGAATACGTTGAGGACAATTTATCTTTCCCCAGTAAGATCTGAACAGCGTCAGACCTGTGCATTTCGAAAAACGGTTCTTTCATAGGTTTTTTTGTTTAATTATTAGTTTATACCTTTGGTGAAAATCAGAGTCAATTAACTCCTCCAAATAATCAACGACTTGTTTTTGTTCGTCTCTAACATCTTCATCAGTATACGTCCCGTCGTCTTCAGACGTATATTGAACCTCAAATTTTAATAATCTTCTCATATTATCCACATTTTGAATTTCCACATGATACACAAATTAAACACCCTTCTTTAAATTCAAGGTGTTCACTTCCACAATCTGGGCATTTTCCCTTACCCTTTTCACCATCTTTGATATACTTCTTAATAACCCGAGCGACACCATTTTTCCATGTGTTGATGTTGTCCTCGGTAAAGTTCAAGGAATCCACCAGATCATAAACATATACAATCGGCATACGTTGACGTAATACACCCGACACCAATTTCGCATAGTTCCAAAATTCAGGGTTAAATGCGTGATTTAACCCATGATGAACCTGTTTTTCCCCATCACTATCAACATATTCAATGTCGTATCTCTTAACTTTAATAGTCTTCCCATCGGCATCAACAGAATCAACAAGATTTTTTACCACTTCACACTCTTTTACACTAAGGGGTAGATTACTTAACCCGTTCTCGAATTTTCCTGTGAATATTTCATAGGGTCTTCCGTCTCTTAATCCAACAACACCAATCCATTTCTCCAAGTTATTCTGGAAACGATGGATGTCGGCTTTTAATCTCTTAGGTCTTTTTGCGACGTGAATTTCAGTAGGAACATCCTTCTTTTCATCAGCACTAACCAAAACCCCACTTCTACATCCATCACGATATACTGTGAGACCTTTACAACCACTTCTCCAACCTATCTCATATACTTTAGAAACGATCTCTTCAGTTGTATCTTTTGGTAGGTTTACTGTGACTGAAATGGAATGATCGACGTGTTTCTGTATCCTACCTTGCATTTCCACCTTTTTAACCCAATTAACATCATTTGAGGTCGCTTTATAATATGGGGACTGTGGAACGATTTTTTCAATAATTTGGTTGATTTCCATTTGTTTAACTTCGTCAACGTCATATCCATTATGATCCAACCACATTTCAAAGTTATGGTGGAAAACAGGGTATTCTTGCCACGAAACACCTTCTTCATCAACAAAATCGACCCGGGAATCCTTTTCTTGTGGATTAATTTTTCTACGTCTCTTATATACAGGAAGAAAAACCGGCTCAATCCCTGATGTAGTTTGGGTCATGATACTCGATGTTCCAGTCGGAGCGATCGTCAACAGGGCGATATTTCTACGCCCGTACTTCACCATTTCTTCATATAATTTTGGGGATTCTTCCTTAATACGGAGAATAAAGGGGTTATTCGCTTCATTTTTTACGTCGAATATCGGGAAAGGCCCACGTTCTTTCGCCATAATAACACTTGAACGATACGCCTCCAATTTCAATGTTTGATGTACCGCTTCACTAAATATATTTGATTCGTCAGTTCCATATGTAAAACCTAAAGCCGCCAACATATCACCTTCACCTGTAACGCCGAGACCTGTTCGACGACCCCTGATGGTTTTATCTTTAATCCTAACCCATAGATTACGTTCGACCAATTTTAATGATTCATCTTCTGGGTCCGAATCGATTTTCGCTATAATCGCATCAATTTTTTCAAGTTCCAAATCAATAATATCATCCATATATCTTTGAGCTATCCGTACATCTTTCCTAAATAATTCCCAATCAAAAAACGCATCCCCGGCCACAGGGTCGTTGTGATAAAACGGATTTTTCACATAACCAAATAAATTCAACGCCAACAACCTACAACTATCATCAGCGCAAAGTGGAATCTCACCACATGGATTAGTGCTAATTGTTTTAAAACCTTGGTCAGCATAACAATCAGGGATACTCTCTTTTATTATTTTGTCCCAAAATAAAATACCGGGCTCGGCTGATTTCCACGCATTATAGATGATTTTTTTCCAAAGTTTCTGAGCATCAATTTCTTTTGTGTATTTTGGATTAACACTATCAACCGGGAATTGTTGGACATACATCTTTCCATTCATTGCGGCTTCCATGAACTCATCATCCAATTTCACCGATATATTTGCTCCTGTAACCGTACCTGAAAGTAGTTTTGCGTCAATAAATTTTTCCGAATCGGGATGTTTAATTGAGATACTTTCCATTAAAGCGCCTCTACGTCCATCTTGGGCAACTTCCTTTGTGCTTCGAGAAAATCTCTCCATAAATGGAACAACGCCAGTACTGGTAATTGCGCTATTTTTCACAGGACTCCCTGCGGGGCGAACAAATGATAAATCAGTTCCAACACCACCACGTCTTTTTTCAAGTTGAACCAATTCTTGATCAAGCTTCATGATCCCACCATAACTGTCACTATTACCCTCATTGCCGATTACAAAACAATTTGATAAAGATACCACTTGAAAATGGTTTCCTATCCCTGACATTGGTGACCCTTGTGGAATTATTCGTTTAAAATCTTTTAATGTCTCAAATATTTCGACTTCACTCAATGGATTGGGGTATTTTGATTCGGCTCTTGCGAGCTCCTTCGCAATTCTCCAATGCATATCATCAGGGGTTAATTCATAATAATTTTTATCGTCTTTTAAACAATATTTTTTCCTCCAAACATCAGCGGCGAGCTCGTCACCGTTAAAATATTCCAAAGCGGTGACCATCACCTCCTCTTTTGTGTAGATCTTGCGTTCTTGTTCAATCATAATATTCGTAATAGTTTTAGTCATTATGTTCCTCTAATTGTAACGCCCTCATTGCTTTGTACGCTTCTACGGCTCTACGTTTTTTCTCTTCTGGACTCATTTCTTTAACCTCTTCAGTATTGTCCGATGGCGCTGGGTTTAAAACCTCATTTACAACATCATTTGTAACATCACTTTCACCCTCATATCCCTCAATCTCATGTTTTAATTCTGTAAACCCATGTTTTAATTCTTTCTTTTTCTGTAAAAGAATTTCGATGTCAGATTCAACTTTGAGTTTTTCTTTTTCTTTTCTTGCCTTATAAACGTCGATAGCTCTCTGTTGTTTTTCTTCCGCCCTTTGTTCAGCGTGCCCTAAAAGAGTATTTTGAGTATCTGTGTCAATTTCTAACATTTCATTGTTAAATAAACAATTAGTGAAAACGATTCCATCCTTACCGATACGTGATTTAAGCAATGTAACGGTGGCCAGATTATTTTCCTTTTGTTCGAGAGTTTTACCCGCAGATATTACAACATGGCCGATCTGTGCTTTCTTAATTGATCCACCCATTTGGTCGGTTGTAACAACTTCTGATGCGATACTTTCCCGATTTCCTTGGGTTGCCGTCCATATGGCGAGATCAAATTCGTCGGTCATGGATTCAAGACTCCTCATGATTGCCCCTTCACCCTTCCATTCTTCACCACCATTCATTGTCCCTTCACTTGAGATACAATCAATATAGTCAAGAACCAACAAATCCGTCTTGAACCCTTCTGATTCTAACTTCCTAATTTTGTTTTTGATATCGGCAACAGTTACACCAAATGCGGGTAACTTGATGAGCTTCAACTTATTCTTTCTTTCAATATTCAAGTGATTCATGAATTCGACGATATCTACTTTATGTTTAGGCTGATCGTCCGAAACAATACCTGTCCATATAGTATAATGTTTCCTTCTAATATCTCGAATATTGTCTTCAAAAAATATCTGTAAAACATTTGCCCCAACCCCATAAGCAGAGTTGGCCATTTTGGTTAACCATGTGGTTTTACCAATACCCGTTGGCGCCAGAAAGAGCGCCATCTCTCCCTTAGCAATACCACCTTTAAGAAGTCTATCCAACCCAGGAATTCCAGTTGGGAATGGAACACGGGATTCGTCTTCCAATGAGTCCAATACATTATCACAAATATCCTCCACATCATGGGTGGTTGCTCCTACCTGTAACGCCTTTTGTATCTTTCCTTCGATTTTATCATATTCTTCGAACTCTCCTTTATTCATTATCTCCTCAGATTCCTTTAGAGCCTTTTTCAAGACCTGTTGGCGACAAAAATTGAGGGAAGTTTTTTTGACATATGGGGCGTCCCCGCCATCTAGTTCCTTCTCTTTGATTGATGTTAATGTGTCGATATGTATTTTACATGTCGTGTCACTATTTTCCGCAAGGATTTTTTGGGTTAATGTTTCGTAATTAGGAATAATACCAAATGAAAGATAGAGTTCTTTAATATTCTCCATCAAATACTTAAAGTATGGGCCATCGAAATATTTACTGTCTATAACATCGATGATCGTGACAGCGAATTTTTTGTCTTCTATAATTGTTTTTAGTAAGGACTGTTGGAAGGTAGTCCCTAAGTACCCAAAATTTTTCTCATTCATGTTTTTACTCCTATCTTAACACATAACCCAGGTAAGATTTATTCAATTCCCTTGAAGACAACACATTGGTTAAATCTCCCAGAATTTTTCTAACTTTTGGTCGAATATCCACCGCATATCTCACCTTTGGATGATATATATGCCCGGGAAATATTCTAGAAATAAATACGGCATCCCCTAGCTTTATTTCTAATATAAAGTATTCTTCTTTATACTTTTCTCGTTCTTCTACCCGCTGTTCTTCAGTGACGAATTCGGGGTTTAAACTCATGATTTCCAAGGTTTTATCTTTTAAATCGGCAGAAATCTCCTCACAAATCTCTGTGACAGATTCATAAAGATCGATGGAGTTTTTCGCTGCGGGATTGTAATGACTAACATTGAAAAATCTCTGTATCACGATGTTGCTCTCAAGTTTTAAAATAAACTCGAATTTTGTAATGTCCTGATTTTGCATAATTTTATTTTTTTAAAAATTTTAATTGTTTTTTGTTTTTTTCTTTTCTCGTTAATTTGAGGAAAGGATTAAGAAATTTAATCCACGCATCATCTGATTTTGGTAACACATTGAATAGACCGTCCTCCATCATCATCTTCATTGTGTTTTTGTATGACCGTCCTTCTGGGTCAAGATTTTCGTTAATTATTTCATATATTCCTTCTTTTGCCTCTTCTGTTAAAAATGGATCGTCTAAACTTACAATAGTATTATTGATGTCAAAGAATTCGTCACCAAAAACTCCATATTTGGTTACCCCTGTGATTAGGTTTTTAACAATTTTACTTTCCTTATCCTGTTCAAATAGAAAATTTGTCTTGTATCGAACATAATCCAAGGTTAATGGTTGGGTTTCGATTTCAGGGAAGAGACCCTTGAGGGTTTTAATCCCCATTCCTTTAATACCTGCGATATCGTCAGAATAATCCCCACATAACATTTTAACCAAACTGATGTTCTCAATTAAAACCTCCTCCTTATCGTATACAAAAGACTCTTTTGGTCCGTATAATTTCCGGTGAGAAGGGTTATATAACCGTACCTTATCATTAACGAGTTGAGCCATATCACCGTCTGATGAATAAACAATTTTTTTCTCACCAGGAGTACTTTGACAGTAGTATGCTATGCAGTCGTCTGTTTCACAGTATGGGTATTCACCCTGTCTGACATATACTTCTTCCAAGTACTGTTTAATCCTATTTCTCTGATAGTCATAGGACTCTATTTCGTGTTCTGTTTTGAGTCTGGATTTCCTCGACTCTTTGTAGTGACTGTAAATTTTCTTCCGGGCGGCGGACCCATCCTTTCCATCCCAAAATACTACGATTTTATCTAAGCGATAGTTATCGAATGATAATCGAAGGGTATTAAGGAAATGATATATTCCCCCAATATGTTGTCCCTTGTAAAAGTAATTTTTAACTCCGTAAAAACCGATTGTTAACAGATTATCTCCGTCAACCAATAAGGTTAGCATTTGTTTTGTTTTATAGGTTACTAATCGTCTCCTGCTTCCATTACGATCTGTACATCACCATCTAAAGGATTAACTCCTAGTCGTTCAGTAATGTAAGTCGCCGCGGATTTTGTGTACTCCGCAATTGATTTCTTTTCATCTGCTGGGTCTCGACCCTTCATGAATCCATGCGCCGTTACCAAAATCTTTCCATCTTCATAACCCAAACCATTCACATGATTTTTCATTACACTAACTTTCGTTCTGGTTGCGATTTTAACTTTTCTACCATCTTTTGTGATTGATATCTTAGTGATGCCGGCGTTTTTCTGATTTCCAAATAAGAAAACCATGGTTGAGTTTAACCATACCGCCTCACCACCTTTTGCTTTAATCTTTGGTTGTCCGTATGGATTGTCGGGTAATTCAACCCATGGTTGGTTAGCGATAACCAATGTATTAGTATGTGTCTTATCTGTCCTTCTTGAACCAGTAATTCTCTGATTCAATCCCATTCCAATTTTATCTGCCAATGTTGATGCGTTATGCTGTTTTCCACCCTTACCTTCAAAGGTCATTTTACAAGGAACAGACCCGACGGAATCCCATAGGAAACATAAGTCATAGTCCAATTCACCTTTATCCTGAGCATCCAGTAAAGAGTTTGCATAATCTGTAATTTGTTCAATATAATCAAAGTGGTTATTGAAAAGGAAAAAACCATCCCATTCAGAACCCCCAGATTCTTTGTGAACGACTCTCTGACAATCCAAACCCATAAGTTGGGCATGGTCGAAAGTCCATTTTTGTTCAGTAATAAGAAAAACGGGTAGGATTCCCTTTTTCTGTGCGTCAATTGCTGTGTTTATTAATGCTGTCGTTTTTCCTGTGTCCGAATGACCAAGTAACATGTTTAAATGTCCCATGGCGGGGCCAGGTACACCACAAGCGTCTAGAAACGCATCCCCCAAGTCAAAAAACCTATCAGGCTTAAATGATGCTTCTTGAGAATATTTTGATTTAATTGCTGAAAAGTCTTTTTTCTTGATGGCCATATTTTTCTTGTTAACTTCTTTTATTAAACTACCGATAATCGTCCGATCCATAATAGTAATCGGACGATTATCGGTAGATTGGTACTAGAATGGGAGATCCTCATCGGGTTCATTATCATCCTGTGGGTCTTCAACCGGAGGAACGGCTACTGAAGTCGAAGGCGTTCCTGAATCGCCACCACCAATGGTTTCTTCCGCAGTTGAATTTGACACCCAACCTTTCTTGTCGTTATCCCACCTTGGGGTTTCACCGTTGGCTACCATTTCAAGGTAATCCTCGGTTTTCTTTGCATAAACGTCTGACCACACTAACGGATCTTCGATCCATTTTGCTGCGGTTTCTCCGTCTGTATGCAATGGTGTGGGGTCTTCCTGAATAATTGAGCTGATTGTTGTGTATTCTTTACCGTTATTGGATTTTGCCAATGTTAAGGAAAGAACAAGGTCTCTACCCGTTGCAGGGTCGGTAACGTCACCTTTCGTTCTGAAAATAGGCCAGATTTTGTCAAGAATTCCTTCCTGCTTGGAGTTATGTTTAAACCTCCAGAATTTTGGCCCGTCTTCTTCTAAATCTCGGTCGATGACTTTAACGATATAGAATTTACGAGCTCTGTAAGATCTAGAGAGGTCTTTGTCCTCTTCCCTTCCAGTCGCTTCAAGACTATCTTTCACTTCGTTTAATGGTGATCGTTTTCCTTCTTGCTTCGGATCCCATAATTTAAGCCATTTTCCATCCACCTGTATTTCATGGAAATAAACCTCCACAAATGGGCTTCCCCCGTCTTCAGTCGGGAGGATTCTGATTCTTTTTTCACCTTCTGTTTTACCATTCGGTAAAATAGTGGTGAAATACTTTTTCATTCTCTCTTCCTGACTCTGAAATTTGCTGCTTCCAGCGTTTTTGTTCTTTTCGTACTGTGCTTGTACTGATTCAAATGTTCCCATAATGTTTAAAAATTTAATTGTTTATAAAACGTATTATTGTGATAAAATATAAATAAAAAAAGCGTGATAACAAAATCACGCCTCAATTATTTTAATAATATATGTAAAAAAAATATGTTTTCCATTCTAATGATTGGGCCCCGCCCGATGTTTTCTGTTGCCGTATACGGCTAATTGTCTTTATATTAATCTGCTGCTTGGGGATTGAATGATTTCATCATATCATATTTCCCGTAGTTTTCAACATCGCCCTTTGTAAGGACATATTCGTTCTTGCCTGTTTTCCTCATCTCCTCTTGTTTCTCATTGAAGAATTCGGTTGGTTTGGTATTAAAAGGATATGAGTCTAAAGATCTCATTTCAAGTTTCTCAACAGGTGTTTTTGGTTTGGATGCCTGAATTTCGACTCCCAATTGGTCGATCTTAGCTAACACATTGTCCATGTCACCTAATTTAGCCTCTAACTCACCTAATTTACTGAAAATGTCATCCATTTTCTGAATTTCGCCCGGATCTTCCTGTTTAGGTTCGTCCATATTTTTTTTAACGTCTTTAATCATATTGACTAAATCAGTTATATCAACTTCTTCAGTTGTATCGTCTGCTGTCGATGGGTCGGCTTCGAGTGATGCGTCACCTTCAGGTGGCAAACCTTCCCCAGGTAATGGCTCAGCTGGTAAGTCGGCGCCCCCACCAGGAAGTGGTTGTTCGCCAGCCACAGGAACCGCATTAGGGTCTTCCACTGGTGGAATAGCATTTGGGTCTTCAGGCGCTGGTGGTGGGGCTTGCTCAAAGAGATAGTTGGTGTAACCATTAATTTCTCGGAATCTTTTAAGCCCGTTGTCGGTTTTTGAATTTGTATTTTTCATATTTAATCCTGTAATAGTTGTCTACCGTCTTCGATAATGTATTTTTTATTGATACGTTCAACTAAACCATCTTTTGATCTGATGACAAAACATTCACCAGTTTCTCGATCACATACAGTTTGTTCTTTTCCGGGCATCATTTCGTCGTCCATGACTGTTGTAGACTCTAGAAACGTGTCTAATACTTTGTTTGTGTTTTCCATAAAAGTGTTTTTAATTAACTATAAATATCGCGAAATTTGTTAATTTCACTTTGACATTCTGAAATAGACCACTTGACCGTCTTTTAAACCAAGTTTTAGTTTCAGATAAGGTGAAAGACCAATCCCATACCCTGATATTGCTGGACCAATATTAATTGGACCCTCATATACACCAGTGAGGAAATTAACACTATTGTCAATTGTTATTATTTCTTTCTTCTGTAATCGTGGGTTTAAAAACTCAGTTGTTTTATATGTATGTACGATCTTATCTGGTGTAACAAATGTCATTAATGGTGGTCCACCTGTGATAAATTTACTTGAATAATACACCGCTTTTTCAACGTTTTTAATATCCCCCCATGTTACGATTTTAGGTGATCCCGCATGACCCGACGTTAGATTTGAGATGATGCTCATAGCTGTATCATCATTGATTAGGTAATTTGGTCCACCCATTTCGATTGCCACCGCTCGTAACCAATACTCATCACGTCTTCCAGTATATGGTGAAATTGGTGTTGCTCTATATCTTACTTTTTGAATATATAATTCGTCATTCTTTCCATTATATGGAATTCCATAATCAGTAATGTCGGCTTCATTAAGAAGTTTTTCTCCGTCGAACTTGATACTTCCTGGGTCGGTTGTGTAAGCGTTCCCTTTTCCGTCGACTAACGTTATTGCAGTTCCAGTGTTTCCTGCTAATTGTTTCGTATCGGCAGCAACTTTTACTCGAGCACTCGTAATGATCCTATCAAATAATGGACGATAACTTGCCAAGAACGAATCCGTTGGGTTCGGTAATGACTCCTGTGGAATTCTCGTTCCCTTAAAGGATGTCTCAATCCCCGTAGTTTTAATATTATGTGTTACTTCGGTAATTAGATATGACCCCCTGAATAATGGGATATTTTTGACATAAAAATACATGGTTGGTTGTATCATCACATTACCCATACAGGTCACCTTACATTGATATGACGATTGACGATATATGTTGAACAATCCGATGTCTATTTGTGATGTACTCGAACCTGTTTCATTACGTCCAAGTCTTTCCAACACTTCGAAGGATTCTGACGTATTTCTCAATGTAGCCTGATCCAACTCCACACCCTTAAAAATCGATTGGTTCTGATCACCGAAACTAACTTCAAAGGCTACCACTTTATTCGATTTAGTGAAATCGGTCTTAGTAAAGACATCCGGAGATACAATAATTGGATTGTTATTCACGTCACCAATATCGAACCCATCATTTTTATACATGTACTTCTTATTTATATCTGACAACTCAGGATGTTTAGACGTTGGCCCTACATATTGTAAAATAACCTTTGGCCCCGAATCTTGTGTGTCAACCTCTAAAAATGCTCCAAACATTGACTGTGCGACGGTTTTCGATGGCATTGTTTTTAATGAATTAGTATAGTTCGATCCATAAAAATTAACATATGCGGGAAGTGCTCTGATATCGATACCTGAGTCATGTACGAGTAAACCAATTAAACTAAACAAATTAATTTTAGCGTTTCCATCTTCGGCCAATCTGGTTAATTTTTGCATATCAATGAAAAGGTCGTTCCCTATATCCCTATTGGCTTTATCTAAGAATAGAAACTCCTCCAATAATGTTCTTTGACCAATTGAATTTCCCGCTGTCCACTTGTCATTAAAAGATTTGAAGTAATTATATAGTTCTAATTTAATCGGATCGTCATTATATCCTCTTTGTTGTGTTGCAACATCTGCCGTTGTTGGAATTTCTAGATCCTTTTGAATTCTCTCAATTAATTGCGTTAAGTACGTGAATAATCTTGTATCCTGTCCACCAACACCAGTGGTTTGATTTTTTGTTATACGATTCCCAGCTGAATTCACATAATTCGGGGAAATTAGATTTTCTTTCAAATATTCTACAAATTCCACCTTTGTTGGCGACACTCCTGTCACCCTCAACCCAGCATATATGTAAACCAATTGTCTAAACTGTTTGATATTCTCGGCGCTTGGGTAAATGTCCATAACTTCAAAGAAGTTTTTATAATATGTGTTCCCATCCAAATCCTCACCAAGATAAAGTTTAATGTTATTATCCTCATCGGGGTCGGTACTATAAGAGTCGGTAGAGAAATTTTGTACATTAACCCCCGTAAACCCACCTAAAACGTAATTATCGATTTCCCTTGGGTTAGCTAATACAATTTTCACAAGATTACTTGGAGATAATAGATCATTTGTTATAGTGACATGGTTAGTTGTTTGTCTCTTTTTAATTTCGCTCATCAATTTAGAGACATCATTCATTGTTGAATCCGAATTGGATTTCGTTACAGTACTAATTGCCTTTAACAAATCTTGGAACTTAGGATAGGGAACATCATATGGTATATATGTAATTTCTTGGTTAAGTTTTTCGCTCGCAAAGTTTAAAAATGCCTGTTCAAAGATATCTAAAATATCGGGTTTGAAGGTTGCGATTAAATCAACGACCTTTCTATAATTTACAGATAAAGAATTTCCAGATAACGCATAGTCCCCCGTTGTTACATCTTTACAATACTCAGAATATTCAGGAAATGTATAACCACTATAATCAATCACATCCTTATCACTTGTGCCGACACCCCAAATAATCCTAAAGTTTTCCTGTTCAGCCCTTACAAAATCGGAGCCATATGTGTCGTTTTGTCCATTTGTTGGTAATAATGTATATCCACTATACCCCGCAAATCTCGTGTTATCAACAAAACTCGTATATTTGTTATAGTTAGTTGTGGTACCAGAATATAGGTGCGTTATCCCACTTGTCAAAGCCCCTTCATATGACCCCTCAATTGTTGGGTTAAAAAATGAATATCCATTAACAATTTGGTGAAAAACTGTTTCATAATATGGATGAAATCCGACACTTTCTGGTGTGTTATTATATTCACTTCCAGTACCCGTACCTCCGCTATAAAATAATGAACCAACGATTGGGTCGTACTTTCCTCCAACAAGATTAAGAATATCACCCTCACCTTGAATCTCTTTCTTGTACCTATGATAAATTGACCCCCATTTTAACATCATATGATATGGGATATAATGGGCGGCGCCAATTTCCCTAAAAATTGTTGACATTAATGTCGGTTTTGTTATCGTTGAGGTAACTACTGTATCATCGAGATCTTTAAATGGTAATGAATTCAACAATAGATAGGCTGACCCCACATATTTCTCACGAGCTTGTGTTGTAATAAACTCGTCATAAAGTTGTTTGTGGAAATATGGGGTGTTTAACATATGTTTTGGCGTTCCACCGATATCGACAGTATGTGTAAATAAATTACCAGCAAATCCATCTTTAACCCACATTGTTGGTTCCGCAGGTGAAATAATAAAATCATTTGGGGTACTAATCGATAATAGTCCATGAAGGTCTAAATCCCGTTCCGAAAAATCGTGTCCAATGTAATCACTATATGTTACTGAATTGAAGGGATATATCTTAGTGCGATAAGATTCTGCCTTATAATTTAATATAAAGTTCGAGAGATCTTTAAAAGACGAATCATAGCTATTTGTCTTCGTTGTGTTTTTAATATATTTTGCTACCGTATAATCTTGATATAACCCTGTCTTAAAATACCATGTTGTTGGTAACTGATCTTCATAATATGGAAATCTCTCATATGTTGATGTTGCCTGCATATATCCGAGCAACGCATCGGGTGAATCAATATTAGACTTCAACAAATCAACCACGTCAACATCTTCTGAAAGTTGCGTTTTTATATTTTCGAATTCTACGTTAGCTAATTCAATCATCGACAAATTATCGAATGGGCTTAAAGATGTGGTATATTTTGCTCTTTCGTATATTTCATATAAAACAGAACTGAATGATTTATTATCATATGGTATGTTCCCAATTATATTGGTTAAAACGCTCAAATCAATTTTTTCTGTTCCCCCTTGGGTGCCAAAAACAAATTCGACAGGTCCAGTGTCCCCCTCATTTCCTGATAACGGATCCAATTTTTTTGTTGAAATATCGTAGAAATTCTCGATGAACTCGACTTCAGGCCATAAATCTTTGTTATTACTTTGTAATTTACTAAGTAACTCACGAGCCCCCGGATACATTAATACCCTTTCCCTACCGCCAGCGCTTTGTGTCTTTATTGCTGGCCATGGATATATACACTCGGATTGTTTGGAACTGTCGTTATCTACACCCGCCAGAATTTTCTTTCTGACTTGTGCGTTTTCAAACGCCTTCGTATGAACCTCTTTCATTAATCGAACATAGGTGTCAGCATTTGCTAGAACCACACCTATAATATTTCTAATTGTCGGTTCAAACCCGATTCCGTTTGTTTTATCCTTAACAATATTATTCATTCGGATCTCAATATCCGACTCTAATTTATTTCGTTGTTCAATAAAATTTCTAAATACCGTGTAGATCGCATCTTGTAATCCATCAATATCAACCCCAACTGTCGTCGCTTGGGTATAAAAGTCCTTGATGTTCTTCAACATTGCGAACGAAATCGGAGTAATTGTGAGTTTATCGTCTTTAATTAATTTATCGTTTCTCTTATTTCCAAATGTGGGGTTATCCTCTAATTGTTTAATTGCGGTGTCAATTATACGTTCAAGTGTACCCTCTTTTCGTGGATTAATAATTTTTTCTAAACTGTTTTTATCACCAGTTGATAATTTAAACCATCGGATTTTTTCACCATCAACACGGGTCTCCTCAGTCGTAAAAGATTCAGGAGAAAGGTTTGTACTCTTCCATGAGCTAACCCCACCCTCAAACGTTTCCATTAAGTATTCGAAATCTTTCACACCCGCAAGTATTTTTGGGTCGACAACTGATTCAAATATCTCTTTCTCCAATGTGGTGTTTAATTTACCAGCAATTTGGATGAGTTCCCTAAGAGTCCTCACTGGAAAGTCTGGTGGGAGTAATCCTTTACTGACGTACTCTTGATAAACGGATTTTAATATGCGGTATCCTCTTGTTGATTTACTTATTACAATCTCGGTTGTCCCTTTACCCTCATTCGTGTCACCCGGAGTTGAACCTTCTGATACATAGAAATATGGTGCATTTAATATTGCCTCTAGAGATATGTCAGCCATATATGCGTATGTTGATCCAACGAAATTCGTTTCAACTTCCATATTACCATTAGTGGGGTTAAATCTTGAATTGAATTTAACCATGTGAAGTCTATATTTTATCGCCTTACCGTAATATCCTTTAACTGTTAGGTAAAATATAGGCCATGGTAAATGGAAGAACGCCCCATATGGTGAATTCTCAGGGGACTCAAATAAAGTTTTTCCACGAACATCAATAAAATTAATTACAACTCTTGGAATAAAGTTTGCGCCTTCGACTTGGATGGAAATACTATCAATACCGAAACTTTGTCCCGTAGTATCGTTCTGCCCACCTTTAGGGGTGTTACCCTCTACTAATGTGGCAAATGTTCCTGTATTTGTAAAATTGTAACTTTCCCCTGGAAGATCTGTATATGCGTCTGTCCATGTGGCATCATAATCGCGCCCCTCTTTGTTTTGTAAGAAGTTAAGAGTGCCTCCCGCTATTGAGACTAATGAATTTTGGTCGCCATTACCGACCAATGTGGTACGAGGAATTAAATCTGCTTCAAGATTGACATACATTACAAGATTTTCGGGTTCGACCCCTCTTGGTTCAGCGTTGCCATCACGATTCAATACAGTATTAGGGTCGATATAAATGAGATTATTCTGATCGACCTTAATTAATATATCATTCGTATTTTTTAAGTTATTATTCCCCATAATATAATTTGTACAAATCTACAGCTTTTTTGTAATCTTGTAAAGACGCAATAAGTGGGAATGGAACTCTAATCATGTAATTATCGGGAATTAGGAACTCAATACTTCCAGCCAACGGATTAGCTTGCATTATTAACCACCCAAACAACGGTGTGTCATAATATTCCTGTGAAAATTTATCCAACCTATCTCTATTACGTCGATATTGAATGTACTTATCAGTTGATTTGATAGGCATTTTAACGCCCGGAACAATTTTAAAAGTTCCCTCATCTTCAAAATATTGATATCTATCAAGGTATTGACTTCCCATTATCTGTAATAATTTAGCGTACTTGTTGTTTTATTTGAATTCATAGAAAGGGTGTTACTTAATTTCACCTTTTCTGGATCAGTAAACACATAATCAAAATCCTCAACATTAAAAATGACTGGTAATTCATTCATTCGTGTCGGCATATTTTTAGGAATCACATTTGAAAAATCCTTATCAGTTGGAACTGCGGTCATAAATTTATTAATCCTTTTCTCAATATTCCCTTTTACTCTCTTGGTAAATATAGTTGTGTCCTTATCATATAATTTTAAAATGTTTGCCTTCTCAGTTGGAGAGTTTAATAATTCTGAAAGGAATTTAGATAGGAGTTCCGTGTTTACTGCCGAACCTGGGGTAAATGTGTAACTTGTTATATCTAAATCTTCTGAAAA
>Ga0307377_10004169_pt1 | contig 15916 bp, 27 predicted proteins | sample TR3MG_FD_202535 | JGI IMG/M metagenome (GOLD analysis project Ga0307377, IMG submission 202535) | Soil microbial communities from Risofladan, Vaasa, Finland - TR-3 | ecosystem: Environmental > Terrestrial > Soil > Coastal area > Acid sulfate soil | place: Finland: Risofladan, Vaasa | collected... | reverse complement strand
TATATTCTCCCTCATACATCTCAATCTCTCGACCTCCATCTGCTTTTTTATAGACTCGATACGCCATATTAAGATAATGCATTGTTCCATCAATCCATTTAATCGTATAGGGATCTTCGCCCGTCTGTTGATAGTGAGCTGGAATCGGCTTTTCCTTAAAAATATCGACATTCCATCCCCTAAATCCTTGTTTTAACCCCATTACATTATCCCACGATGTATTTCGGCTCGCGTAAAAAGATTGTCGAAATGTATCTGCGCCTTCTTGAATCGGATTTTCGCGCTTACTCATTACATCATAAAGTAAACCGAACTTATCATCTAATAATTTCTTGAAATGTGAAAGAGTATCAACAATAAAAAGAGTATTCTCACCGAAATAATCTATTATAGCTTTTAATGTTTCTATAAATTCTTGTTTTCTCGTCTCGAAATATTCCCGACTCTGTTTTACCGAATATCCATTTCCTGTTAAAACGATTTCCTTCCGCTCAATCGGAAAGGGTATAATATCCAGTTTCTCTTTAAAAGGCATAAGTAAAGCTTTTCTAACTCCACCTTTCTGTAATGCTTTTTCAAGTTTAGCTTCTGGTTCTAATATAATTATTTGTTCTATTTCGGGAAGAATCCCTTCATTTAAACCTTGAAGAGCGTAATCATATCCGCCTTCTTTAATTAAATCTTTATACTGAGAGTTAAAATAAGCAAAAAGGAGAGATAGAGTAGATCTCCCAGCCTTTGGTTCTCCTATAATTCCTATGTTAAGCCCGCTTTTATCATCAAAATTAGCTTTTTTCCACTCCAAAGGAGTAATTTTCTGGAGTGGCTTATCCGTTCCTGGAGTAGATTTCTTTAAATTGTAATTGTCTCCGAGAGGCATTACTCTTCTTCATCTAATATATGTTTTAATGGCTTGACGTCCATCAGTGTTCCTAAGCTGATATCTCCGTTGATCGGATCTTCTACATTTGTTTTGTTTTCAAAGTCCCAACGCGTTCCTTTCTTGTTTGTTTGAAAGGTGATCAATGCGTCTTGAGGAAGATCATCATCAAAAGGCGGGTTTCCTATATATTCAGAAGTAAATCCCTGAATACTCTTCCCTGTATGATCCATAAATTTCACACGGTAATTTCCCGTCTTAGTTTCGGCTTTTTCCGTACATTGATAAATCCCAATTCCTGCGCGTTCAAAGTGAGTCTTATCATACCCACCGGGTGTTTTCTCTATACTTCCATCCTTGCGCTTAGCAATAAACTCATCGTGAAATTCTCTTGCATCTCCTATATCTACGATAAACCAATCGTAAGGATATTCGTTCGCTTTACCCTTGTATAGTTTATAGGGCTTGATAACTCCATTTTCTATAAAAATATAGATTGCCATTTCGGGAGTAATTTCCACTTCGTCTCCTTCTTCTGTTTTCAGCATAGACTTTGGGACTTTCTTAATACTCTTAAAATACTGAAGGAATAAACATCCTTCTTTAGCTTCTTTCGTTCTATCTTCGTTAACCGAAGCTGTTATTCTATATTCAAAATAAGCTGGAGCTATTCGTGGAAGAAATTTTTCATTTGAAGGATTTGCATATTCGTTATCATAAACGGCTAAATTAAAAGGGATATATCTTTGTTTTACTTCAAGCAATCCATAAGCATTAATATTCCAATTTTCTTCGAGAGGATAAGATTTTCTTTTGTTATCTTTTCCGTTGATTTTATCTCTCTGATCAATAGCGATTGGTAATTCTCCTTCTTCAATTTCTTTTCCAGCGATTGGAACATATCGCTTAGATTCTTTGCTAATCTGGAATTTATCAACTTTACTCAGAACAATCTTCTCATTGCCTCTCTTCACATAAGCAACTTTCTCAGCTTCAATAAGATTGTGGCGAGCTTTCGGCCCAGATTGCCATGCTTTGTAAATATCTTCCATTTCCCCCGCATTCCAGTCTGTCGGTTGAGAATATCGGAAAATGAAAATATTAAATTTTGAACCGCTTTTAGAATGTTTCGCTAAAGTCTTTCCCAATGCCTTCTCAAACAAAACATCGCGGGAGAGTACAGCGGCAGTAGGTCTTTTTAAAACTTCAGCGTAATTTTCTTTTAATTCTTCTATGTAAGTGTTATAATCGTCCGCTTCTACTCCAAACTGATCAAACGTCTGGAGAATTCGGGACATCTTGGATTCTAAAAATTCTTCCGTTAGTTCTTTATTTTTCATGCTCATTTTAATTTCAGAAATTATAATTGATATGCTTTAAAATTATGTATATAATTCGTTGCTTGATTCAATAATAAAGCTAAATTTTCTCCGCATAACCAATTTCTATCTTCCTCTGGATGTTCCAGATAGACAGTATCAAATTCTATTTCAAAATTTATTTTAGTCTTCATTTTTTAAAGCCAGCGGTTCTGCAATCTAAATTCTTCCCGTTCTGGAATATCCTTCTCGAATATTATATTATCAATCCTTCTGATTTTCTCGTTTTTAAATTCAATAACCATATTATACGATTCTCTATCAATCACGTGAATTTTCCCGCCATTTATCAAAGATTCGACGGATTTATTAAATATTTCTCCTACATCTAAGAAATTCGGCGGAAGATTATATAATCTATTAAACATATTATCCATCGGGTTAAAAAGAGGAATTTTTGGTATTACAATGCTGTTATATTTTTTCTGTAATTCATAGATATATTTTGGGTTTCTACCAATTCTGCAAAAATAATATCTTTTCACTCCAAGCCATTTTTTAAAGTTTGAAAGGGAAAGTTCTTTTCCATATTCTCTATATGCTAAAACTAAAAAATATTTATAATAACTTTCATAATGGGTTTTTTTAAAGGATTCTATTGCGTCAGAAAGATCTTTAACATCGGAAATTTCTTCTAAGCAATGGAAAGAAAGTCCCGGTTCAACATATTTTTGTAGCAGATCAAAAATGATTTCCTGATAATTGTAATTAATCATGATATCCACGTCTAAAATTTTATTTTTCCAAATAACATTAAGAATGTCAAGCTCATCCGCTACAAAAGGAAAAAGAGTTGGTGTGGCTAAACATCTTCTTAATAATCTCATTGTTCTTTCTTTCCTCTCAATTTGATTACGATTTCATCATAAATCGGCTTTATAATCTTCATATTTCCGCGTATCTTTACTTGTTTTTTTATAATTAACCCATGTTTTTCCATCTGCGTTATTATTGCGCTCAAATTTCCATGTTTTATTCCCGTTTTTTCTGCTATGTCGATTATTCTCCATTCTTTCTCGTCTGCTATTGTTCTGAAGATCTCGCATTGCTGTTTTCCCGTAATCATCTTGAGCAATCTCCACACTCTCTCAAACGGCTGGTTTATCAAATCAATCTCTAAAACATTCATACATATTCCTCTACAGCTGTTAGTAAATAGCTCATCTGGATTAAATCATCTGCCCCATTTTTAACTCTAAATTCCGCCTCCGCAAATATTCTACTTAACTCATACGGAATTTTTATCTTTTCTTTTAGCATGTCAAATAACTCTCTTATAAAAATAACAGGATCTATATGACGCGTTCTATATGTATCAAAAAACAGAAAATTAGCTTTCTTCGGATTTTCTATAATCTTATTGATTAATTCTTGATAGCTTTCCGCATAGATCCACGCTAAATCTTTTTTAGTAACAGTTCTACCAATTCCGAGCAATTTCTGTAGTGTATCATTCACGACACGCCTAAAATCTCCCTGATATTCACGGAATTTTAGAATATCGAGTATTAAATCATTGGATTCAAAAAATATACCTTCTGATCTGGCTATCTTGTTAAAATACTCTGCCAGTTTCTCTGGTGGTTGGGGATCAAACTTAAAAACTATCACACGCGATAATAAAGCTTTTTCCGTAATTGCTTCTAAATGATTCATATCCATGATAATAATCACATTCTCTTGATTGTTCTCCATAATACCCCGAAAAGCCCGCTGGGCGTCTCTCGTTAAATTATCCGCTTCTATAAAATATAAAATCCGCTTTTTACCCCGAATTTTAGCTGGACATTGACAATAATTTTTAACTTCTATACCGCGAATAACATCTATTCCGCGCTGATCAGAAGCATTGAGTTCTCGATAATCATCATGATCAGAAGTAAAATCAACTGGTTCTCCAAAATATTTCGAAGCGAAGATTCTACCCATTGTGGTTTTTCCACAGCCCGGCGGGCCGACAAACAACACGTGTTGAGTGCTATCGTTGTCGATCATTCTTTGCAGGACTTCTTTAATCCAATCATTTCCGATAACCTCATCCCAAGACCTTGGGCGATATTTATCTACGAGCGTCATTTATCCTTAAACTTCTTGCAAACTAGATTTACTTCTTTTCTGTCGAATACGTTCTTAGTTTCTCCGCAATAAAAAAGTTCTTTTCCCACATACCTCAACTTAAGATCCTCACAATTACCACAATAAATACATGCTCTCATTTTTTATATCTTACTTTTTTCACTTTCGGATTTATAAAATTCGCCAAAAACCCATATTGCGCAAGAAAATTTACATTTCCGCTTATCTCTATTTTTCCTCTAAGATTCATCATAAAAGATTCGGTTAAATCTCCCCAACATTTATAAAATTTCCATAAATCTTTTACGGATTTAAAAATAGCAGAAACCGTCGGATTTTCCAACTTTCCTTTATAATATTTTGATCCTTCGGCTCCCGAAAATATAACATATTTATTAAATAATCTGTCCGCTGTAGATGTCTGAATGCTTCCATAGCAGTTTTCCCAGAATCTCCGATATGATTTATCATGTTTTCGTTTGTAATTCATTAATCTATGTAAAAGGTTATATCCTATACAACAGAGACGTTTATAAATCCAATTCTTCATTTTTTAAATGGCAGTTTTCTGCCATCTATAATCCAACCTATCTGGTTGTTTTCCAGAGTTTATAAGATTCAATCTCTTTTCCTAATTCTATACCAATATATAGCATGTAAGGATAATAAATGAACATTATAATTCCTAAACCATACCAGTTGAATTTTCTACACAGCTCTTCATAAGAATCAAACGGAACTTTAAATATTCCCGAACTATACATAAAATTCGTGGGTTTATCCACCAATCCATAGAGCATATCTATATCCAAAAATAATCCAATTGAAACGTAATAAAACATTGCCAGAAATAAAATGCTCAACAGGATTTTTGTTCTCTTCTCGTATTTATAATAAAATCCAATTAAAGTTCCGATAAAAAATAATGCTATAATATCCATTAGGAAACTCATTATTTTTACCTCTTCTTAGCGTAAACTTCTTTATACATCATGAAAAATATCCTTCCACCTTTCGTTACGTATGGATGCGGAAAAACAATCCATCCATTCTCCCCGTATTTATTACATATTTCTAAGAATAAGGCATTTTGCTCTTCGTCAGTCATATATCTAAATTTCTTCTGCAATTCTTTATAATCGGGATATTTTCCCTTCATGTATTCCAAAAAAAGCTGATCGTGTTCTTTCTGTGCATAAATTATCTTCTTCGGCATTTTTATTCTCCCAAAATACACATAAATATAAATCCGATAATACAAATCATAAATCCGACGCTTATAATCACAACAGCTAGAGATCCTCCGTTCCAGAGAAAGAATTCCAGTATTACAAAAACCGATGAGATGGGTAATAATCCAAACATCAATATAATCCGAATATAAAATGCTGTATCTCTTTCGGAAAATATTCCCTGCAAAACAAGAAAACTAAAGAGTAAAACCGCAAAGATTAAGTCAAACATTTTGCTATTAAATCCACTGCGAAAAATCTTCTTTTTTTATAACTCTTCGGTTTTTGTTTCTTTCAAAAATATCTTTTTTTTGGCTCATCATTTTTTCGGCGATTTTACAATATTCAGGAGATAATTCAAACCCGATATAATTTCGCCCCAAATTATAAGCGGTATAACAAGTTGTTCCTATTCCAGCGAAAGGATCTAAGACAATACCATTTTCTGGACTTCCTGCCAAAATCATAGGAGTGATAAGCTCTGGATTGAATGTATTTCCTGTAATAGATATTTTATTATTTCTTCTCATTATAAAATTAGAATTGGGTAATTCAGGACACCATACTATTCCATTATAATCTTGTCTTTTTACTACCTCTTCAAAAACAGTCGGATGGATTTGAGAGTTATTTTTTATCGTTATATGAGTAGTAATACCTTGATGTATTCTTGTCTTTTTATGAAAACTTGTTCTATATCCCAAATGAATACACAAAACTCTAAACCATTCATGTGTTTCTCTTCTTTTCTGAATAAAAGATATCCTACCATCTCTTCTTCGAGAACCGTCTCCATCAATACAGCCTTTAAATAAATGTTTTAATTCTTTCTTTTTTAAATGTAAAAGTTTCCATTTAGGTGTTCTATTTATATCTATCCATTCAAAAATCCAAGAATTATCGTTTTCTGTTTTATTTAAATTAAAATTAGTCATGTGATATGGTTTTTCTTTATACTCTCTAATCCTATCTTTCCTTTTATAATTTTGATTGGTCTTTTTTAACAACCATTCAATCCTTTCTACTTTATGAGGATTTTTGGTACTTGATTGATATATCCTTATAGATTTATTTTTTCTTATTGAACCATCTGTAAGTATCCATCCTAAAATTTCTGCTTTATACTTTCCTATCGAATATATACCCTCATACTTACCTGCATTCGGAATCAAAATACCATGACAAACCTTTAGATTTTTTGCATTAATATAATGCCAATTTTCATCAATCCATCTTCCATTTTTCCTTGAAGAGTGAATATATTTTAAAAGAACTCTATGATTAGGTGTAATTAATTGATCAATCCATTGATTTTTAAGACGTATCATTTCTCCTTTATAATTATAAAAATTTATCTTAGTTGGATTAAAATATTCGATTTTCCCACTTATTATATTGAAAGTTGCAATTTTATCTTTAATACTAATATTTTTATAATTTTTCCAACCTTCCAAAGTTAGAATGTCGCTTTTCTCATCTACACACGCGAAGTGTGCTTCGGAATTTGGCTTTGTATTAACGTTCCACACGGTTCGCTTGTTTCTGCCTAGTATTGAAGAATCTTTCTCTTCTTCTCTCGTAAAACCCCATCTTTCGCGGGGATTGTTTTTATCTTGGACTCCGCCTTTCGCAGAATTTCGGCTGTATATAAACTCCGTTGTCGCTGGCTCCCGCACGGCATCTTGGTCGAAAAAATACTTCTTATTCTTAACAAAAAAATAGATATATTCGAAATCTACGGTGAAGCGATCTTTACTCGATGAAGGGAGACAATTCGATTTATGCCATATTATCACGTTTCGCAAAATCCATCCACGATTTACCATCTCAATGGCAAACCGCTGAGGAATTAAACATAAACATTTTTTTGGATAATCTTTATCATTTTTCGGCGGTTGATATCTTCCTTCGGGTGTTTTTACCCCGAATTGTATATGTCCTTTCTCAAAATATTCTCTCGATCCCGTTCCCCCGCTTCCGTTATACGTGTCTCCCAAATTTACCCACAAAGTTCCCCTTTTCTTAAGCTTCTGCTTCACAATATCAAATATACTGCATAAATGCTTGATATACAAATCAAATGTTGGCTCCAATCCCAAACATCCTTTCCAAGCTCCACATTTTTGACAGAAATGAAGTTCTTTTTCTTTAATAAATTGAAAATTATCTTTACCTTTTATTCCTATTTTTTCATTAGTATTAGGCTTATGTTCACATGTAGGATCGCCATCCCACACACTCGATTCAATCCCATAATCTCTTAACGACCAATACGGCGGACTCGTAATAATACAATCTATCGACTCATCATCCACTTTCCGCAGAAGATTTCTACAATCTCCACAATATATTTTATTAATTTCTAAATCCATTGGCTGAAATCAACCTGATTTGGTTCTGCAACTACAATCTTCGGCTTCGGTTTTTCTTTCGCCTTCTTCAATTTCTCAATCTCATCTTCTTCTTCCGCTGTAATTTTTTTCTGCCACACAGGAAAGCTAAATCTCGTCCTGACGGGCGACGTTTTCAAATCTAACAACATTTCTCTCAAATATTTTTCTTTCCATACACGCTTTTTGAAATCAATCTCCGACAATTTCCGCAGGTTTTCTAACTGCACTCTCTTATTTCTCGGAAATTTCTTATACTGATTATACGCAAGCCAGCGGATAACCCACCAAAGCGGTTCTTTACAGAACCCGAAATCTTCCCGCTTTGCATATCCACAACTCAAATCAAACGCTAATGTCCCGCTTTTAATTTCCTTTTCTTCGACTGGTTTGTAATCTATCGTCCCGTCTATCTCATTTAATACGCGGGAAATTACAACTCGCATATCAGAATCATACACATCCCGGATGTCCCCATTCCAGCTATATTTCCGCTTTAAAAATTCTTTCACTTCAACGGGAGACGGATCCGATAATTTAACTATCACTAATAAATCTAAAATCCGCTTATTAACCGAATCTTTAGACATACCCGTTAAAACTACGGCGGATTCATTATCCGATACATATTTTTTCAGAATCGAATATTTTTTTTTATTCAGCGATTCTATATCTATAACGAAAAGAAAATCCGTATGTTCGAACGGAGCTTCACCAAACGCCTGTATGATTTGATCTTCATCCGTAGGAGTACATTTACGGAGAGTTAACCCCAATTCTTCCGATATCTTCCGCAATGAAATATCTTTTCCGACACCATTATTTCCATAAAGAAAAACTGCATCGGAAGCGGATATGTATTCTTTTAAATCCGCTCTCACTTTTTCATTGCCGACGATTAATAGACTCGGAGGAATCGGCATTCTATAATAAGACTCAAACGCAGATATACATTTCTCTAACGGTTCTCCCGTTAATTTGGAGATATCATCAAACGTATATCGGTTCGAGAAAATAAGCTTTTTAATTCTTTTTGGAAGTTGTTCCATAATATAAAAAATTAGATATTATACTTTTTTAAAATAAAGAAAGAAAATATTTTTAAAAGTTATCAAATTATAGTTTCTTTATTTTCTCAAGCAATAATTCCTTCTGTGTTGGATCTAGAATTATTTTTAATCTTCCTTCATTAGAATAAAAAATTAATTTAAATTTTTCACTTAAATATGGTTGATATGGATCAATATCTATTTCTTTTTTAAAAAAATTGAATTCTAAATCATACATTCTTGTTAATCACATCCAGTCGCTCCTTGTATTCATTTGTTTTAGTCAGACTCCTCCTTTTTTTCTATTTGTTCAATAAAATGAATTGGTTTATAATCGATACATACAATAGCATTGAGATCACGTTTCTGTAATTCATTAATTAGTTCTTTTACTTTCACTTCGCTTCATCCTCCTTCTTTAATGTACAAGTTATATTACCAATATCATCTATAATCTCAACCTTGTAAGATTTTAATCCATAGATTGTACCTTCTTCTAAAAATCTTTTGGTATATTCGTACCAACCAGAATTAAATTCTATTGTTATTCTAATCATTTCTGCATCACATCCTTTCGCTTTTTTAATTTATTCCATATTGTCTTTGATATGAAACCTAATAATTTACCTATAAAAAACAAATAAAACCCGTTCCAATACAAGCTAAAATAAATATGATCACTCCTCCCCAGCCTCCCATTCCTTTAGTTCAACATAATAACGATTAATCTCTTTCTCTCTTTCTAATTCTTGTAATTCATCAACCGAATCCTTTAATGAAGTATGGGTAATTCCATGTAGATCTACTTCTTTTCTTGTTAAGATATAAGGTTGCTGGTCTTTATGAAAAATATAATCAAGTTTCTTTTCAATCGCCTCGATTCGCTTTTCATAAAACTCCTTTGTAATCTTACAGATCACGACATCAAGCCATTCTGGGTTTGAGACTTTTAATTCCATCGAGTCAATGCGCTTTCCCAATTCAACTTCTATCCTCTGTTGTTGTATATAAACTTCCTGAATTTCTCCTATCTCATTTAATTCACCAGAACCCCCGTCATCATATCCAAATAGTTTTTTATCTAACTGATCTATATGTTTCTTCAGATTAGAAATCCTTCCCTCCATTTTCTTAGCAAAATCATGGATATCTTTATTCATTTCGCTCATTTCTTTTCAATCTCTTTTCTAATCATTCTAATCAAAACTTTCTGTGGATCATTCTCTCCAACATGATTATCTGCTATCTGCAATCTCTCATCCTCTGTCGGTTCCTCTCTTCTCCTTACATAAATCACAACTTGCCTTGTTGTTAATTCTTTGGCGGATATAATTAATCCGATTTCATCCGCTTTCTTTAGCAATTCTTTGCCGATAGTACATACCATCCGCCTGCGTTTCCCGTCAGGTCTTAAATATTGGATAATTTCAATCTCGTCATCATTAGCATCCCACGCCATATTATCAATATCGTACAGGCGACCATCTCTAGCTTTTCTCATATACACATCCCGTCTCTTTTTTTATTTACGCTATTATCTTTAAGTATATAATTACCAGTAGTTTTTTGCTTGTTTTCGAGTATAGCTAAAAACAATTCTTTCGCGATATGGAAAATATAATTTCTCTGAGTATGCTCGTTTGTAAATCTCAGATAAATATGATCTCCTTCCTCTATCATCAAACCACTGGTAATAAAATCCGTTTTTATTTTTCCCGTCATTTTATTCATCTCCTTGGTTCTGGTAGCCTTCTCTTAAACAAATTATAGAGAAAGACCTTTATTATACATTTTAAACGCATCCATCTATTACAACATTCATCACAATCAACCATTCCATAATAACAAGAATTTGTCCAAGGTAATTTAGCCATTTTACTCATCTAAATACGGTAATTTGATTTGATAGAGAGCGTCTTCATACGCCATAATTTCTCCTTCAAAAAATGCCGCACTTTCCGCAGATAATATACTATATTTGTATTTAGCTTTTTTCGCTATTTCTATCTGCTCTTCTAAATATTTGATTAAATATTCTTTCTGCATTTTTAAAAAAATTGGAAGAGATTTAAAATTCCTTTTTAGAATACGGTTTTCCAATTGAGCGAATCTTCTCGTAAGAACTAAAATAGTCGTCTTCGTCGCTACCACCAACCCTAATGCTTCCGTCATGTTTAATATATTCTATTTTATAGATTGGTTTTCTGCAAAGCTGAAGATATTCTATAACAAAATAGCTATTCTTATCCGCTTTCTTTTGTTCCTCCGAAATCTCACCTCTCCATTTCCAAAAATCATATTTTTCCTGAAGTTCTCCCAATGTAAATCCATTATCGAAATCTCTATTAATTTCTACTTCTTTTAAATGCTGTTCGTAACATCTTTCTATTGTAGAAGGACTTTCACAAACTCTTTCGCAAACAGGACATTTGTAAGCCTTTATTTCTTTAATCTGCATTTTTAAGAGCGGATTATATCCGCTATATTATTTTCTTATAAGACTAATAAGATTTAGTAGGTTTTCCGTTTTTGTCAAATAAAATACCTCTCCAATAATCACTAATCGTATCTTTGCAATAATATCTGACACATCTTAAACATAACCATCCATAAGATTTACCAATTTCTTCTACCAACTCTTTTGGAAGCAAAACTCTTAAACGGCAATAATATATATTATTATCATATTTTCCGCCAGCACAATATCTATTACAAACCTCACATCTCGCAAATGTATCATTGTTCGTATTCTTCACAAGCATCTGCCTCAATATCTCTAACAACAATATTCTTCGTTTTATTACATACTAAATTTTCCTTATTACAATGAAGGCATCTAAAAACAGCGGATTTTATACAATTTTTACAATATGATAATATCCTAATTTCCATATTATCTGTTTTAATTTCTCTCTTTTCTATTTTCTTATTCTTATCCTGTCTCTCTTTTTGTCTTATTTCCTCCTTTTCCTCTGCTATTATCTCATCCGCCTTAAGACTTTTTATATATATTTCTTTAGAATTATCTGACACTGGTTTTCCATGCTTTAATATTTCCTCTCCTAATTTTAAAACCGTTTTAACATCTTCTTCCGCTACATCTAAAGTTTTAGCTATACTTTCCACAATAACTTTCTCATCTCCTCCTTTCTTTTCTATCTCTTCAATTGTCTTTTTATCAATCTTTGGTTTTATTTTTCTTTTCTGTTTGAGAGAAGGTGGATTTAGAATTTTAAGCATTATATTCATAGAATTTTCCCCGTTTTTGAATTTTTCCCACTGTTCATCAGCAAACTTACCATCCTTTCTACCAAGAGCGATCTGAAGATAATTATATATAGTAGATTTACCGACTCCGAATTCTGAGATAGCTCTATCTACAAACCTATTGCCGATTTCTGCTATTCGCTTTTCTTCGGTTTCTGAAGATTTAGGTTGTCCAGCAGTTGGAAAACCTATTTGTCGCTCTTCTATAGTCATAGCTTTACCCGCATCCCGTTTTAGATTCCCGCCTTTTACCGCTTCGGGATTCGCCTCTATGAAAGACTCATAGCAATTTTTAATTCCAATAGAAATTTCGTATGTGGTTAGATCTTTTCGCTTCCAATTCTCTTCTAATTCTATAACACATTTGGTTAAGCCTTCTTTAACTATGGCAGAAATAGTTTTCCAGCCGATATTTTTACAAGCAGTCAAACGTCTATAACCAGCTATAAGATTATAATTTTCATCTACAATAATCGGTACAAGTAAACCTAATAATTTGATAGATTCTTCTAATTCTTTAGTATCTTTTCCAGATATAGTTCTTATTCTATCTTTTTCGTTTACTTTTATTTCAGAAATAGAAACTTCTTTTAATTTAGATATCATTTTTGAAGAGGAGTTTTAAGTCCTCATTATTTTTATTCTTTTCTTAATTTGATCGATTCTCTCTCTCAATGTTACTTCACTACATCCAACAATATCAGATATTTGTGATTGAGTTAATTTAATAAAAGGATAATATTTATTTGCAATATATAAACACGCCCCCATTGATTTTGGATCAGCATATTCTCCACAGGTTATATCTAATAAATCTACTGGAGGCTTTCTCCAAAAGATTCCTTTAAATAACTGCTTTGTAATCAATAAAATTTTCCTTTTTTTCTGAAAATCAATCTCATCCGTCACCATTTCTTCTAGAATAATAGAATTTACAAATTTAACAAGAAATATATCTGGATCTTGCTGTTTTATCATCTTCCTCATATTTAAGAGATCTGCAAGAAAAATATATATCCTGCGAATTTTTTGAATATTATAGCCCGCTCTTTCAAATTCAAATAAAGTATAATGTAGACTTTTAGTTCTAATTAATAAATAAACAATCGAAACCGCTATATCTTCTAATTTTTTTCCTGTAAGTTTTGTTCTGTCTTTTATCTTTCTAAAGAGATAATAACATTCATTTAAGAAATCAAAATCTAATCCAAAACCATCACATATTCTCCGCATTTCTCTATTCACAATCTCCGTTTTCTGCACATCCCAGCCGTAATTTTTATCCCATTGCAATGCTCTTCGGAGATTAGGATTTTTACATTCCGCTTTATTTACTCGCGTCATAACGGATATATCTGAAACCGCATGAGATCGCGCCGTTCCGTAAGAAAATGAAGTATTATCCTTATCATAAGGGTATGTATCGCCGAAATCATACTCTTGATAATTATCGTCAATTAAACCGCAGTTTGAACATATTCCACTTAAAATTTCAGAACCACATTCTTCGCAATTCATTAACACGATTTACTTCCGCCTAATAATTTAAGATCTCCTTCAAATTGATATTTCTTCCCCAATGTTTTAAACTCCTCAAATATTTCAAATATTTCTTTAATATCCATATCTATATTTGGAGTATCCTCGTCGCTCCAAGAAGCTATTCTCTTTCCGACAAGATATTCACATCCTTCATTCTCCCAATCAATCGGCAAATTTCTATTCCACATTATTTCTTCCCACTCATCTTCAATGTTATAAATATCCGATTCTAATTTTAAATCTGGATGATGCTCTAAAACCAATTTTTCTTTAAGCTTTTGGAATTCTTCTTCGTTTAATTTCCAGCCAATTATTATAAAAGAACAAGTGGAAGAATTACTTACAAATCCGCTTCTAATCTTCATCCTGTGCCACTTTCTCCATAATATATATCTATAAAATCTTCTGGTATGTCTATACCGTAATATTCTTTAACGATCTTCCGAAAATTCTCTACTAAATCGGAGTAAATAATATCTTTTTTAATCTCTTTCTCTATCGGGATTCCTATATAGTATATTTGCTCACTACCATACATATCTATATATTTTCCTTCTTTTGCTCCGAAATTACACCATTCTTCGTCTGGATTATCTGTATCTTTTAACGACAATCTCTTTAATAACTCAAAAAGATCCCCTCTCTTAGATTTCTCTTTTTCTGATAATCTATACGGAGTATATTTACTAATCCCGACAATTAAGAAAGAACTGGTACTGCTATTAGCTACAAATCCGCTTCTAATCTTCATTTTTTAACAGAAAAAAAAGCTGGGGATTTTAAATCCCCAGTGTATAAGAAAGCCGATTTACCAAAAGAAGAAGTGATGGATATAGCAAAGTTGAAATCGCTTTTCTTATTTTTGACTTCTATTAATAAAATTTATTAATTCAGCTATTTCTAATGGAGCATCACAGTTATCAATCCAAGTTTTTCCGTCTTCATTGTAAATCGTTATATCATCAATTAAATCCTCCCATGTCGAATCTATAAATCCGCATAAAATACCAGCTTTCAAGAAAAGCTTTATTCTTCTCTCAAGATCTTCTGGATTTTTATGATAAGTCAGCAGAACAAAACTACTGCTTGAACTATTTGACACAAATCCGCTTCTAATCTTCATTCTTTTCTACCTCCAATATATTATCCCGAATTACTTCCAATATAGAAATAACTTTCTGAAGATGTATATACGGAATAGTTAAAACGCTTTCTTTTACCTCATCAATAACAGTCACGTTTAAAGCGATTGGATCATCAATAAACCGATATTTCTCTCTCCTAATAGTTTCTTGAATAAAATAAAGTTTATTTATCTTTGCGCTCATAATTCTGTATTCCACCAATTTACTAAAAATGTCCAATCAACACTCTCCCAAAATCTCGCAAGATATACAATTCCAGTAGTTATAATACTTGCTAAGCAGAATGCCCATAATATCATCCAAAAGAAAAATTTACCATATTCGTCGTTGTCGAAACTACTCACCATTTTAAAGAATGATATTATGCACATTAAAATCAAGCACACAAAGACAATTCCAAAAACTAATTCTCCAATTATCATTTTTGTAAAAAAATAAGATTAGGAAACTTTCCTAATCTATTTTAATTAATTGTATTAATTGTACCCGTTCGGCTCTGATCTTGCCGTCCGTATTGTAGGGAACACAGACGCCAGCAAGCCATTCCCATTTTATAAGAACCTTCCAAATCTCTTTCCTGCAGTTCTTTGTGCTCCAGTCTAATGTGCCTACATTTACACCGCACGCGCACGTTAATGTGCGGTCAAAATTGACCGTCTCCATTAATATCGTTCCTTTCTCAATCTTCCAATCTGGATTTGGCGAATAATTTTCACCAAATGATTTGTAGGCTATAATACCCTCCTTCGTTGTTTCAAAATTGTCATTAATGTATTCAATAGGAGAAACAAGACCTCTAGACCTGCTGAGATCAGCCTCTCTGAGATCAGCCTCTCTGAGATCAGCATCGCTGAGATCAGCATTTCTGAGATTAGCATCGCTGAGATCAGCCTCTCTGAGATCAGCATTTCTGAGATCAGCATCGCTGAGATCAGCATTTCTGAGATCAGCATCGC
>Ga0307377_10004168_pt1 | contig 15921 bp, 8 predicted proteins | sample TR3MG_FD_202535 | JGI IMG/M metagenome (GOLD analysis project Ga0307377, IMG submission 202535) | Soil microbial communities from Risofladan, Vaasa, Finland - TR-3 | ecosystem: Environmental > Terrestrial > Soil > Coastal area > Acid sulfate soil | place: Finland: Risofladan, Vaasa | collected... | reverse complement strand
GAGATGGTGATGGAAATTGGGTTGGTGGTTATATTCAAAAACGATTTGAAGTTGACAAATGGATTCCAGAAAAGAATAATCTTCAATTAAAACCTGGGCAATTAAGAAAAGATTATATCCCAGAAGAAAGATTAACCGAAACCAGAATGGTTGCTCAGAGAGCTAGTGCTGATTCTCCTTATGAGTCTGCTGATAAAAGCAAACCTTTTAATTGGAAAGAAGCATCAAGTAGAAAGCAGGCTGGACAGTCAGCTTGGGATAAAGCAGTCGAAGAAGCCAGAAAAAAAGACAGAGCATTCGATACAGAACTTGAGAACATACCTTCACTCCATCAACCCTATCTTCTTGATCCTGATTCTCCCGAATCTAGAGAAACAAGCACTGGTCTTTTAGAAGATCCTGGGATATGGAGAAAACCAGATATTGATGAAGGTGAGAATTGGGATGAAGGAGTGACCACACAGAGTCGTCGTAATGATTTTGAATTAAAACATATAGCCGAACAAATGGTTCGCCATGAGGCCAAGATGAAAGGATGGAAATATAATCCATATATGGCTCGTGGGCCAATTGGCTACAAAATTGAGGATTTAAAAAAAGCGGCCCCCGATGGAGTTATTACTGATGAGTATCTTGCTCAATTAAGAGAAAAATTGGCAGAATTAGAGCAAATCGATTCAGATCCGATAGAAGCATCTGGTTCACGTAAAATCAAAAAAGCAACGGCTCCGTTCCTTGATGAAGCACCATATACTGACATAATGGAAGACCAAGGACCAGTAGAAGAAAAGGCCAAGAGAGATTTGGCCAGAAGAAAAAGGATGAAAGCCAGGGAACACCAAAAACACGTAAATATTATGCGTGGTAGCCCTCCAAAAGCTGAACATTTTAGGCATCGAAATGAGGCTAATCAAGCAACATCATTTAATTTAAAAGAAGCATCTGCTAAAAAAAAAAGTTAGCATATCTGCCTGATACAGAAAGCCCTTTATCTAACGAACCTAAGCATCGTCGATCTCCTGCTAAGGTTTGGTTTGAGGGGAAAAAACCAAATCCGACTGGTGGAGTACAGTATGCCTGTCCTATTTGTGAAACACTTCTGGATACTACCGTTTTAGCTGATGGTGCAAAACCTCGTTGTAAGAATTGTACTGATGCTAGAGGACTTGGACAAGAAGGTGTTCAAATAGGATATAAGAATTGTCCTGATACAAAAAAAATACAATTCCCATCACAACAACCATTACAGAGGGCTGCTTCTAAGAATAAAATCGCAAAAAAGAAACTATCCCCAGAAGAACAAACAAAAAGATTAAAAAAACAAATTAATAGAACTCATGGACCTATGAAAGAAAAAGCAAAACAACATACGATTCCAGCAGAATTATCTGATTGTGGTGTTAATGATTGTGAGAGCGAAGATTTTAATATGCTTAATGCTCCAGATTCCGATATAAAAAGAAAACAAAAAAATTTAAAAGCCATTGACAATTCATTATTTGATTTAGAAATTGATGGTTAAAAAGGAAAATCAAAATGGGAATTAAATTCTCCATGAGTAATAGACAAGTGAAGAGGAAATTCTCAGCCTATTCAAGAGGTGTTGGATCGTCTCAATCAGGAGGTCAACATTACGCATCATCAGGTAATGCAAATACACCATTAACAAAGTCTATTGTAGAAGCCTATACAAAAACAGGACAGGCAATGGGAGCAGGCGGCGGTCTACCAAATGTCATGTATGGACAGCCTATGTTCTTTTCACCACTTCATACCCCTCAAAACTGGCAAATTGCCAGTAAAAAAAGAGAGATATATCAGTGGACGTATCTCCCTTATACACAAGTGATTATGGAAGATTTCACTTATCAGAATATGGAAGATATTGATTTTGCTTGTGAAAATTTAGTAGAAGATACATTGACTGGTGGACTTCTTTATGAGGATATAGATTATCCTGAAATTATGGATTCAGAGGGAAATTTTCGTAAACCTCCTCGTTTTTCAGAAAGAGAATGCGTTGATAAAAGATGTTTTAGTTTTTCCGCTTATGGGTATTGGAGAGAATTAAGAGTAAGTGAAGAACATAAAATTTTTGTGCTAGACGGAGATCTTTATAGGAAAAAGAAAAAAGTCGAAGGTGATGAAAAATATAGACGAAAAGTTGGAATTGAACCAAATGGAGTAAAAAAAGTTATCGTCCCCGATGATTTAATAAAGAGAGTGGAAGCACAGAATGTTAAAAGCAATGATTATTTACTTTGTCCCGTTCCTGAAGTTGGGACTCAAAATATTAAATCTGATCTTGCTTGGTTAATTGGATTATGTATTGCCGACGGCTTGATCTATAGGGGTAAGGATAGTTGTGCTGTTAGATTTACCGGTGATAGCAGAGAAAAGCATCTCGATGAATGTCAAATGATATTACAAAATAATTTTTTTGGTAAAATAAGCAAAAGGCAACACGGAAATGGAAATGGAAATGGATGTAGAATATCGGCAAGCACGTTGCCCGTGTTTAACTTTTTCTCAAAATACATCGTCAATAAAGGTACAAAAAAGAAATTTACACAAGAAATTTTTTCACTAGATAAAGAAACGAGATTACACATTCTTGCTGGTTATTTTGACGGAGACGGTTCGTTTAGTAAAAGAGAGATGAAACTAATAGCAAATAATTACTCAAAAGATATGGCAGACCAACTATATTGGTTGTTATTATCTTGTGGGATATCTTGTACATTATACAAACGAAAACTTAGTGAAGACCATTATAAAACGTCATCTAAATACTATTACATCATTAGTATTCCTGCTTCTGAAGTCAAAAAATTACAGACATATATGAAAAGTCACAAAATTCCGAAAGATTTTATACCTAAAACATCGAGAGAATTGAGATTTTTCTATGAAGAAGATGGACAAATATATTTTGCTCAACCTATATCAAAAATAGAGCAGTTTTACTACACTGGTAAAGGTTATGACATAGAAATGACTAATAGTCGTCACGCCTTAGTTGCGGATGGGTATATTTGTTCTAATTGTAGGTTCTATCAGTCGAATGAGCCAAAGGTGGCTGCTGGTATAGATTTTTATTCCGAATTTCCACTTAATGGATTCGTTTTAGAATGTAAAGACAAAAAGATATTGAAGTTCTTCGAGAGAACAGTCAAAAGACTTAAATTGAATTACTGGCTCAAAGCTATTGGATTTGAAAGACATTTATTAGGTGACGTGTATCCATTTGTAGAATACGAATGTAAAAAGTGTGGAAATCAAGGGATCTTACCTGATGGCACACGGTGCAATCATCCTGGTGGTACTGTTGGTAGAATAAAAATATTAAACCCAGACTGGATCACGGTCCACAAGAACCCAATATCAGAAGAAGCAGTGTATATGCTTGAACCAGATGATGAGTTAAAAGGCATTATAGCGACCAAGAGACCGGAAGCTATATACAATAGTCTACCACCTGCTCTAATTGAGTCAGTCTCAACAGGACAACCTATTGTTTTATCAAACAGAAATATTAGTCATATCAAATATGGTGGTAGTCCGTATAGTGCCTATGGCATGTCTATGATTCGTAGAATGTTTACCTATTTAGCATACAAGACAAAATTAATGACAGCAAACTGGATTGTTGCTGAAAGGTTAATTCTTCCCATCCGTATTGTTAAATTAGGGTCGGATAACCGTCCAGCTACGGCTGCTGATATTGCAGATGTTTCATCTCAACTTGTAGCTGTTGCCAATGACCCGAATTTGACACTTGTTACTCATAATAATTTCGATTATTCATGGGAGGGTGCTTGTTATTCAGAAGATACAGAAATACTTACTGAAAATGGATGGAAGCTTTTTGGTAAATTAGAGAAGGATGAAAAAGTTGCAACATACAATATGGATAACAAAAATTTGGAATACCAACTACCAACGGGATATCATGAGTACGACTACGATTCTACGATGTTTTCCCCGATGTATCATTTCAAAAATAAATATGTTGATGTTTTAGTTACACCGAATCATAGGATGTTAGTTGAGAGAAATAGTAAAATGGAAGTAGTTTATTCCCAGAATGTAACACATAATGATAAATTTATTTCTACTCTCAATTTGGAAAACACTACATCAGAAAAACGCAAAGATGTAAAATTCAATATAAGAAAAAAACATATACATAGACCAGATTATATTGGCAAGGTCTATTGCGTAGAAGTCCTTAATAGTATGCTCGTTGTACGTCGCAATGGAATGATTTCAATACAAGGCAATTCTGGCAAGATTCATAATATTACTAATGAATTGGAAGAAATAGGAAAAGAGATCCTAGACGGTTTTATGTTAAATCAAGCAATTCTAAATGGAGAAGCTTCTTCGTACAGTAGTGCACAGGTCGGTATTGAAATTATGATTGCTCGTTTAGAGAGTTGGAGAAATGAATTAGCGGACTGGGTTGAAAATCACATTTTCCTACCTATTGCAATGATGCAGAATTTTAAAGATGAGGAAGAGAGCAAAGAATCTGATGAAGATGTGTTTATTTACCCAAAATTAAAATGGAATGATCTACAGCTTCGTGACAGAACTAATTTTAGACAGATCCTTATGCAGTTACATGATAAAGGATTGATTTCTGCCCAAAGGTTGTTAGAAGAATTCGATATCGATTACGATCAGGAAACAAGAAGAATAAGAGAAGAACAGGCATTGGCTTCTGCGACCGGACAATTCCTTGGACAACCACAAGGTGGTATGGGAGGGATGGGAGGTATGCCAATGGGTGGAGGAATGGGTGGAGGAATGCCACCTATGGATATAGGAGGTGGAGGAATGCCAGGAATGCCGGGTGGAGAACCAGGAATGCCAGGAGCAGCACCCGGAATGCCAGGAGCAGCACCAGCACCAGGAGGTATGCCAACACCTATGGCAGCCGCTCAACCCTTGTCGCCTGTACCTACCTTTATAAGTAAGAGAGGAAAAGGTGGGAAGTCCATGGCAGAGCAGCAGCAGGAGCAAGCCCAACAACAAGCCCAACAGTTCCAGCAGAGTTTACAGAATATAAGATTGACTACCCTTGAACAGAAGATGTTAAATGGATTATCCATGTTGTCTGGGCAAATTCCTTATAAATTCTACTTACAATATAAAATAGCCACAGCGGGTCAGCCTCAACCTTATGTTTTGGATTTCGCATATCCTGATGTTGGTGTTGGGGTGGAGGCATGCGGAGAGGTTTGGCACGATCAAATGGATCAAAAGATCCACGATCAACAAAGGGATCAGGTCTTAGCTAATATAGGATGGAGAATTTTGAGATTTAAAGAGGAAGCCATAGACGGTAAAATGCCAGAAATCCTCAAAGTGATTTACAATAATATTGCTGAAGCAGTTAAAGATAAATCTAGAAAAGTGAATAAAGCAGCAAGTGCTGATGAAAGAATTAAATTAGCAGTACCTCCATCGGGGATGTTTGATATTGATAATAATTTAAAGGAAGATCTGAAGTTTCAGAGAATAGATATGCAGGATGGTTTAGGACATATTTACCTAGTAGGAACTTGATTTGACATACAATCTTAAAAAAGCTAAAGAGGCCGCTGGACCAAGAAGAATTAAAGATAGAGGTATAAGATGGAAAGAACACTACGGCGAAAAGTCTTTGCCTTTGAAGGAAAGATTAGACGAGATCGTAGGTCCAGGGGTTTATCATAGATGGGAAGGTCATGATTATACTACATTTTCTGATTATTTTGTTGTAGTTGGTCCTTCCCAGGAAAGATATGGTAAGAAGTCATTTTTTGCCGGAATTAAAAAGCTACCACCAAAATGGAAGAGAAAAAAAGTATATGCTCCTGACGGAGAATACTTCTCAAATATTGCTTCCGCATTAAGTCATGCATCAAAAAAATGGGGAATTCCTTACCCGAAAAATCAGCATAATTATTCTACAGCTGATCTCGAAAATGTAGAAATCCCACGACATATTAAAGGTTAACAAAAAAAAAGAAGGAACTTTTTGTTAATATCTGGAATAACAACAAGTTAGACTGTGGCCACATTCTACACTAAAAGGAAAAATCTGTATGATTATGAAACCAGTCATAAAACTGGCTATTCAATCTATCGAGCCATTGAATAAGCCGGATTGGGCAGAATACAATTTAACCAGAATCAAAGTAGCATCAATAGACAAATCAAAAGACCTCAATGGGTTCGATTTAGAAGCAGCAAGAAAAGAGCATCCAGATCATCTATTCATCAAAGTTTTTGCAATTAAAGAGGATGAAGTGAATGATAATGGTGATGCGTTTTCAAAAAGCGAGTTAAAAAAGGCATATCAGACATTTGTTGGAGTGCCTATTTTTACAAATCATCAGAATGACGATGTGGAAAAAGCTAAGGGCAAATGTGTCCATTCATGGTATGACGAAAAAGCCGGTGGCATTTATATCATATCTATGATTGATAAGGTTGCATATCCAAGATTGGCAAGAGGTATTACAGAGGGGTATATAGGAGGGAGCTCGATGGGAGCAGCCGTGGATTATTCATGTTGCTCTATTTGCCATAATTCTGCCACTGTTGCGGATGATTATTGTGAACATATCAAAAATCAAAAAAGCAGAAAAATTAGTGCTATTGTTCCATGTAAATATCACGAGAGTAAAAACCAACCAAAAGATGATTGTCCAATATGCGGACAAAAATATGATGAATACAAAGTAGGAAGTGTCAATAAATTCAAACATTCAGAATCTAAGGTTTATGAATGGAATTATGGAATCAAATTTATTGAAGATTCTTTTGTAGTCAACCCTGCATGCCATGATTGTCTCGTCCAAGACATTCTTAATCCAGATGTTGTAAATAAAAAAATTGCTGCTATACAAGAAAAGTTAGAAAAATTGAAAAAAGCTGCTTCTTGTACATCAGGATGTAACCTAGAAAAATTTGCCGGTGAAAAAGAATTAAATTTTTTAGACGAAGCAGTTAATAAAATAATTGCAGTTTCTAAAAGTTTAATGGCTCAAAATAAACAAGTCTCGATGGAGTATGTCGCTAACCTCGTAGATGTGTTGGCAAACCTACAAACCACGACAGATGAACTTACGGAAATGGGATACGGTGAATTGCCGTCTCCAGATCCTACAATTGTTGAAAATATGGAAGTACCTTCAGAAGAAGAACTTACAGAAGAAACACAACAACAATCACAACCTTCCCCACAACAGGGAATGGCACAACCACAGCAAGTACCACCTGGGGGACAACCAGTGGTAACCCAGCCTGCACCAGGAGTTATGACAGAACAGTTCGGTGATTTAGGGTCGGTAACTAAGCCTAAGTTCTCAGCTGTCATCCGGAGAAAAAAAGAGGATTTATTACAAGCTTCTGGTATTATTGTAGATAAGTTAGAAGAGCTACAGGAAAAGTACACTGAAATGGAAAAAAAGTCAAATATAGACATAAAGGAAACCATAACCATGAGTGATACTAAGCAAGGTAACAGCGAACCTACTATTGAAAAGGTCGCAAGTCCAGAGCATCGTATTGATGTTATTAATGAAAAGCAACTAGACGATGCCAAATTCACAGGTGAACGCCAGGATGACAAATATCCTAAAGTTATCACTGAAAAGCAAATGAATGACCCCGAAAGAGATGTTAATGTTACATCAAGTGAAAGCCCACAGCCACGACAGGATGATAGTCCAAATGTTATCACAGAAAAGCAGTTTGATAGCATCAGTGGCACCCATGTAGCTCGTTGGGATGATTTCCCGAATGTAATTACTGAAAAGCAGTGGACAGAAACAAGCCGTAGACTTGGTTCAGAACTATCAAAAGACCAGTCAAATATTATCACAGAAAAGCAGTTGATTGATTTCTTGGATCATCACAGATATGTGGAAAGAAATACAATTACTGAAAAGCAACTTAACGATGATGCATTGACTACTACTGGTGATTTGTATCGTTGGGCATATGTTTATGATGCTGGTCGTCTAGTCAAATCAGCAGCAGAAGCAATGTCAGATGCTATTGCTTATTATGGATATACTCCAAATGAGATTAAAACAGCGTCTGCTTTTATCACAGAATCACCAAAAAACAGAAATAAGGCAGCTTATATGACCCTTATTAATGCGTTACCTCATAAAAAGGCCGCAAGAGATAATGAAAAAGACCGTTATGAGTATTTCGCAAAAACAGCTAATAAAGAAGTAAGACCGGAAGCCGTTGACGCACTTATTCTATCTATGGCTGATGCCATTGCTGATATGAGTGCAGATGACCTTATCGATACAGTTCAACATGTTTCATTCTCTGATAAGGCATTTGTTAAAATTGATAAAATGGCTTCAGATAAGATGAACAGAACAAAAGAACGTAAAGAAGGTGGAGGCAAAATTAATGCTCTTAAAAATGCTATTGCAAATCTTGGCACTGATAAAGAAGAAGATGGCCTTTATGAAGTCAGAACACATATTGATGACCTAGAAGTCGCTGAAAATGCAAACAAAAGTGAAGTTTCTCATGCTGCGTATAATTTTGCAAATAAAAAGGTGGCAGAAAGCGTTGGAGAAGAAATTGAAACAGCGTTAATCAATGTGAAAACAAATAAAGAAACAGGTCAAATTATTGCTATCCTTAAAGAAGCGAGTAAACTAACGACTGAAGAGTCCAATGCCTGGAAACAAGCAAAGAAATGGAATTTTGAGAAGACAAAGGATGACAATGATAAAGATGACGATGACAATGATGATGACGATGACAATGATGATGACGAAAAATTCAATTTCGATAAGAAAAAAGATGCATCCTCAAGACAAGAGATCGTCAAAGAAGCTCAACTCTTAGGTGGAGAAATGGGCGGACAAGCCGGTGCAGCACAAGGTCCAGGAGCCGGTGCAGCAGCACCGCAGCCTCCTGCCGCAGCCGGTGCAGCCCCAATTGAAAGTTTCGAAGGAAGTGATATGGAAGGTGAATTAGAAGGTGAAGGTGATCTTCTGCCTAAGCCTCCTGGAACATTTTGTCATGTATGTACATCAGAAGATGTTGATGTCGCTGGTGGACAAGGAAGATGTAATAACTGTGGTGCAAAATGGACCAATGAGATTGTTACAAAAACACTTGAATGGCCAGAAACTCTTGAAACAACTAAAGAACCAGAGATTGGTGACGACGAAGGTGAATTTGGAGAAGAAGGCGGATTCGAAATGCCAGAAGCCCCTGAGCCTGGAGCGGCTGCACCTGCAATGCCTGCTGCACCGCCAATGCCTGCTGCCGCAAGCACAAGGAATAACAAAATGACTAAAAAGGCAGCCGCTGAATATGCTGACTTCGTAGACTTCATGAGAAAGAACGGCAAATTCGCTTCTACTACACGTATCACGCCTGAGATACTAAAGAAGGCAGAAGAAGCCAATATCGCATTAGGTTCTGTTAGTCCATTAACAGGATCAACAAATACTATCCAACTGGAAAACGGAGATCGTGTGTGTTTGGATACGGGTTCTGTTTATACCGTATCATACAGAGTACATAAAGACAATCCTAAGTTCGTCGCCGCAAGATGGGTTTGGAATCCCGATGGAACAAAGGTTGGCTGCTCAGAATGCGAGAACGGACGCAGAGAATTTGTTGAAGCTCTAAAATCCCATAATATTACAGAAGCAAGGTTTGACGCTATGGGACTTAAAGAAAAGGGTGATCTTATTCTACAAATGAAATCAGCCGGTTCCATTAAAACAGTAAAGACAGCTTCGGATGCGAAAAGTGTTTTGAGTATGGTTAAAGAAGCATCAGTTAGTCTCGATCCAAAAGATTTTCCAATGGAATCTTGTGTACAGAAATTAGCAAACCGTTATGGTGAAAATGCTCTTGCATTAAGTGGACCATGTGAGGGTAAAAACCTAGCAGATTGTGTTTGTAAATCACTTAAGAAAGCAAAAGTATACTCAAATGGCCTCGCAATTAAAGTCGCCGATGTATGGAAAGATAAAAGCAGTATCTCAGAATGTCTTGAAGATTTCGTAAGACTTGGACACGACCTAAAAACCGCATCAAGTATTTGCGAAACAATGAAAACAAAATATGCACAATTTGATGATTTCGTCGCTGATGATTTAGAAGAAGAAATTGTTGAAGAACCAGGATTTGAAGAAAATGGATTCGGTGACGAGGATGAATTCGGTGGTGAAGAAGAAATCAGTCCGTTCGAAGATGAAGGGATGGAAGAATTAGGTGGTGATGATGTCGCTAAAGCACTTGCCGATCTTGCAAGAGCATTAGGCAAAGAAGAGGCAGTTTCAGAAGAACTAGGCGGTGGTGTAGAAGGTGATTTGGGCGTAGAGCCAGAAGGTGAAATGATTGTTGATGTCACTGATGAATTGACCCCTGATGATGGAATGGGAGTCGATGATGGAATGGTGATTGATGATGCAGTGGATGAAGCTATAGAAACTCCAGAAGAAGAAGCGGTAGAAAGTCCAGAAGAAGAAGCGTTAGAAGAAGAAATGGGTATTGAAGAAGACGAAGAGTGTGCTGGCGGCTCAGTATCTCCTATGGAAGGTGGGGAAGTTGCACCTGATACTCCTATGGAAGGTGGAGAAATGGCACCAGCCAAGGGTGGAGAAGTAGAGAAAAATGATAATCCGGGAGTTTTGAATAAAGATAAAACAAATGAAAAAGTAGAAAAAGAAGGTGACGATGATGATGACGATAATGATGATGATAAGACAATGTGTCCAAGGTGCAAATGCCCATTAGCTAACTGTGACTGTGAAATCAAGGAGAGCGGACAAATGGATTATACAGAAAAAGAAGCCGCAGTTATGAGACACGGATACATCGGTAAAACCGATGAGCTTAATCATTTAGATTTTAGCAAGCTTGTAGGTTTACTTGACAAGCAGGCTAATGATATAAAATCAAAACCAGCACAGGATGTTGCCCCAGGACCAATTAGCGGTAAAACAAAGATTGGTGATGAAGATGCCTTTAGTGCTGATAAACCATCTGCCCCATCAAGGGGAGATGCTTCTAAAATCAAGAACGAAGAACCACCAAAAGCAGATAAAGCCAATGCCCCAGTATCTGATGCCAGAATGGGTGGAGAAAAGTCTGAACCAGACTTGAAGCCAGAATTGGATGATGTTGCGAGTGGTGGAGATGAAGGACAAGGTACTTCAAGAGCAGCATCAACTAAAGAGAGAATCTCTCGTTTGGCAGATGCTATTATTGCTCAAACACAAGTAAAGAGAAAACAAAACCAAGATGATGAAGATACTAAGCCTTACTCAGGTGATAGTTTCATCGGTGGGGAAAAAGATTCCATAGGTGAAGTTCCCGATTCAAAACCTGCCGGAGAACAAGGTATTCCTAGAAATGAAGCTTTTATGGGGAATGAAAAAGAATCAATTGGTGAGAAGCCAAGTGAATCGATGATGCCTGATATTCCTACCAAGGATGATAGAATTGGCGGTGAAACAGACAACGAAGTTTTGAAACCTGAGAAGGATGACGAAGCAACTGGTAATGTAAAAGAAATGTCTGCATCAACAAAAATAAACAACGAAGCTATTCGCATCGCTGGCAAAATGCTTCAGGGAGGGAAGATCGGAGTAAATGATCTTTCGTCGAAGATTGCCCAATTGCAGCGTTATAAGATAGAACAATTAAAAGATTTCGAAAAAAGTATTTTCGAAACAAAAGGACTTGAAGCTAAGTCTAGCGGTTTAGAGCAAGCACCGGTAATTTCTGAATCTGCTAATATGCCAAAAGTAGCGTCTACTAAAGAAGAATTGGTAGATGCAATCCAAAGCATGTTTAAGCTAGATCGTAGAAACAAACAGGCTCAACAGGATGATGATATTCATCTAAGGAAAGAATTCGGATTACTGTAACAGGTAATTCAAGGATTATGATACAGGAGATAGATTATGGCTCTTATTGAAGTTTTACATGTAGCCGCTGATATGTTCCTAGTCGATCCAGATTGGACCAATGATATTCTTGAAGGTCAGTGGGTTTCTTTGACAACCGTCTCAGGAACCGTATATGCCCAGAGAGCAGATGGTTCAGCGGATCGTATTATTGGTATTGCAGGAGATACACAGTCGAATACAACGGCAGCCACCCCATATTCCGCCGCTGTGACCATTAACTCAGCCGGTGCAACTCGCCAAACAGAAAACAGAGTTTCTGATTTCTTTAACGAGACAATTGCATCGGGAAAAATAACTGTCTATCATTCTGGTGGAACCTTCTGGACAGACCGACTTCGTGCAGGTGTTACATTTGCCGCTAGCAACCAAATTTTTGTGGATGCTAATGGTAATACAACGAATGCCAATGCAGGGAACGGTCAGGTTACTGGTGTTTGTCTCCAGGGTATTACCGCTTATCCAAGTGGTGTCCCAGGAACAGGTACTCCAGACGGTTCAATCAGTCTAGGCAATTATGTGAAGATTAGACTAAATGTTGATAGCTAATAGATAACTAGGAAAAGGATAATCTATCATTTTAGGATCTACATAATGTGGATACCTAAAAATAGACAAAACAATTAAGGAGATATGAATATGATTACCAAGAATGGTATCACAGATGAACAGAAGCTACAGGTTATTGAAGCCGCTCTTAACACAGATGAAGGTCGTGTAGCATTGGCTCAGGCAATGGTTGAGCCAATTAGACGTTCACTAGAGTATCAAGCCGTTGGACGTAAGCTGCTTATGGTGGATGAGTTACCCCAAGGTGCTCTTGCTCGTTACGAGCGTGATGTAGCCGCGATTGCACATGTAGTTTCGCGTCGTGGTGCTGTACCTGACCAAATTCAGGAAGGTGAAGAGGTTCTTGTTCCTACTTTTGAAATTGCCGCACATCCCACAGTTCGTATGAGTGAGATTAAGGCACGTCGCTTCTATATAGTCGACCGTGCTCAAATTAAAGCTAAGGAAGCAATTCAAAAGGAAGAGGACACGAACATTTTCAACGCTCTGATTGCTGCTGCAACAACTCTAGGTACTCAAATCGTTACCAATGTTGGTACGCTAAGTGTTACTTCATTGAACACCGCGTATCGTATGATTGAGGAACACGATTTGGTTACAACTAAGGTTGTTATGCATGCTCGTCAGTTTGCTTCCATCCGTATTTTGGGTAAAGATTTCTACGATGAGGCAACTCAAAGAGAAATCATCACAACTGGTCTTTACGGTCACTTGTGGACGGCTGACCTTCACGTGTCAAGTCGTATGGATACAACCACTGTAATTTTGGTTGCATCTCCAGATACAGTTGGAGCATTCCCGATTCGTCAGGATATTACAGTACTACCAGCAGATGATCCGAAAAAAATTAGATTGGGCTGGGTTATATACGAAGAAATTGGAATCGTAATTTTAAATGATTACGCTATCAGTTTAATCGAGGTAACCGCCGGCTCTTAAAGGACTTACGATGTACGTTAAAAGACTGTCATTTTGGCAGTCTTTTTTTATGGATTTTTTGTATATACACTCCCAAAAAACATGTATATACTTTCGAAAAATTAACAGAAAATCCTCAAAATTAATAAAGAAAAAATACGGTTTGTTCCGATATATATAATAGGAAGATATATCATAAATATTAAGGAGTGAAAAATGCCAGACAAACCACATCACGCAAATTTGTTAACTAAGGATTTTTTTGAATTATATTACGAACAGAAAAAAATGTCTTTCCCTAAAATTAAAAAAATGCTTGGTGAACAAGGACATAATATTGCCACTGGAACGATCTACAGTTATGCTAAAAAATTTGGCATTGGTCGTTCAATTGCTGCCGGAAAAGCAACTCTTGATTATTCTAAAACTTTTATGACAGAAGAAATGATAGAAGCCGTTGATGGTTTTATCATTGGGGATGGAGGCATACATTCTACAGCAACAAGTCCATCGGCCAGATTAAGATGTGGAGTTGAGCATGAAGAATTTTGTATATACATGATGAACCATTTTGAGTCGTATATGTCAATGGTAAAATTGAGAAAAGACGCAGGTATGAATCAAGGATTTATATGCAGTGGATCAACTAAACATCATCCTGATATTCAACAACAGTATCTTCGTTGGTATCCGGAAATTAACGGGAAAAGAACAAAACAACCCCCTGACGATGTTAGAATAACTCCTACTTCCGTTATGTTATGGTATTTAGGTGATGGTTCTGTTGTTGTCAATAACCAGTCAAATACGCTTGTGTTAAGACTGTCTACTGATAGTTTTTTGCCGGAAAAAGTAGAAATGCTTGTTGGAAAACTAAATAATTTATCAATATTTTGTCACAGATCAAAAGAAAACAGAATTATTATGGACGCAAAAGGCATCCCTGCCTTTTTCAATTTTATTGGGAATAAATCTCCAATAAAATGTTATGACTACAAATTTGACAGAGTTCCGATGTGGAGATTTTCTTCAAAAAGGATGTCTGAAGTTGCCAATGATTTGGGAGTGTCCTATGGCAGGTTATCTCATTTGGTGAAACAGGGAAAAGTGGGATGTTATCGAGCAAGTGAGAAGGGTAGACCTCGATTATTGCCCGAACATGTTGAACAAGCCATAGAACTTATGTATGAAGGTTCGTTGTATTGAGCCTATAATGAATAGGAAAGGAATTGTCATGAAACAAGAAAGTATTATTTTAAGAGTAGATTCAGAAGAACACGATTTAATCAAGCATAAATCGATGTTGTATGGTAGGAAAAAATCTGAATTCATAAGAAATGCCTGTTTTGTTTATTTACCAGAATCAAAAAAGGGTGAATTTTTTAAAAAAATATTACAAGAATATAAGGATGGAGATGAAGATAGAAAAAAGAATCTTATCAATATTCTATTTGAATATTATCGTAGAACTGGTTACCCTCATAATTTTTTAACAGATGAACAAAAAATAAAAAGAATGAGGGTATTAAAAACAACAACTTGCAGATTGACCGATAAGAATGAAATATCAAGAAATTATGTTGGTTTAGATTTAGTGAATTCTTTTCATCCTCATATGATGGAAGTTCGTTATGTAGGTCAGGATACTCCTCATGATAGATTTCACAACGATGAAGGGCTGAAGGATTGTATTGCCAGATGGATGGAATTAGGAAAGGTCCCAAGTCCTTCGGGGATGCGTAGAATTTTACGTACTCGTGATGGTGTTAAATCTGCCGTCAATTTTAAGCCTGCTGTTGCCAAATTTATTTATGAAAAATATGCTCCTGATAATGGGAAAGTTTTAGATCCTTGTTCTGGATTTTCTGGAAGATTAGCTGGATGCATTGCTTCTGATAAAAATCTTCATTATTATGGGATTGATCCAGATTACAGGACTGCTCGGGGGAACATGGAATGTGCTTCTTTTTTTTGGGGAATAGAAAATGATTTATTTGAAGATAGGGAATTCAAATTTGGATTTACATTTGACATTGGTTGTGCTGAAGAGGCAATGGAGAATTATAGAGACAATTATTTTGATTTAGTATTTACTTCACCTCCTTATTATTCAACTGAAGAATATTCTGTTGATAGTAGTCAGAGTATGCATAGATATTCAAGTTATGAGGAATGGAGAAGAGAATTTTTGTTTAAAGTATGTTTAGAGAGTTTGCGTGTTTTGAAGAAAGATGGATATTTTATTATAAATTTGAAGAATTATTCAAATTACAAAATTGCTGATGATTTTAAAATATATTGTCAGAGGAAGGGATTTGTTTTAGTTGAGGAATTGGGCATGACTTTGTCAAATAGTGAGTTCAACAGGGATAGGGGATCGTATCATACTGAACCAGTAATTGTTATGAGGAAGAATTAAATCATAGAGTATGTTAATATGAGCAAATTTCGAGTTGGAGACAGAGTGAGAATG
>Ga0307377_10004167_pt1 | contig 15923 bp, 16 predicted proteins | sample TR3MG_FD_202535 | JGI IMG/M metagenome (GOLD analysis project Ga0307377, IMG submission 202535) | Soil microbial communities from Risofladan, Vaasa, Finland - TR-3 | ecosystem: Environmental > Terrestrial > Soil > Coastal area > Acid sulfate soil | place: Finland: Risofladan, Vaasa | collected... | reverse complement strand
CAGCCAGGGTCTCAGCCTCATATACGTTAGAAAAATTGCCACGGCGTACATCATCCTCTCCTAGCCACATTGGCGTCAGTTCGCATATAGTCGCATCTGAATAAGGAAAATTAAAGAAATAAAAAAGAAAAAAAAAAGACTACTACTTATTTATAGTAGTCTTAATATTGAATCACTATTCAAGACAATTTTAAGCACATTATTAAAGTCGTTCATTGACAACTTTTTATTATGTTGCTTGACAACAGCGATTAAAAACTTCTCGCAATTCTCTTCGCAATATCGTGCATTCATGGGTAAATTTTTCAATAAATACGTCGTATTCTTTTCGTCGTTCTTTACGAAAAATTTACTCTCTCTTTTATCGTCGCTTTTTTCTTTTTCAGCGATTTTAAGAGCTGTCTTGATGTCTATTTTTTTTATGTTTTCGTTATTCATTTTCTTTTAGTGATACGTTTTTTATTGCGTCACTATACGCAACTATGCGTTTATACGCATTAAATACTATAAAGTGTAGCTACTATATAAAGCTTTCGCAAATCCTTTATAAAGACTTTATTTGATATAGCTTATAAAGGCTGAGTATAGTAGTATACAAATATGTATACTCAACCGCATAGACGTCAGTTCAAACTATATACTATACTATATAGCACGATATAGTAGTTTAAAGCGGTAATCTATATAGTGATGTATATAGTAGTTAGAATAGTCTAAAATATAGTAGAAAGAGCATAGACTATACCCCCCTACAGAAATTTTACAATTTTTACAATTTTTCTCTGTTACATTTAACAAAACGCGTATCACACAGCGTTACCACTACATATATACTATATTAAAGAAATAGAGTACTACAGTATATACTATATCGTCAAAAAAATTTTTAAAAATTTTAAGAAAGTTATTAATACTCTATACCACGTAAGTAGTCGGTTATTTCTGCGGTTGTTGTGCTTACGTATTGGTTAGGTTTTTCTATACATCTGAATCTGGTTGGGTCTTCCATGTCTTGGTAGCAATACTCATCATTTGAGCATTCTGTACACGTTGGTACCGTTTCATTGGTTTGTTCCATTTTCTAACCTCTCATATTTCAAACCTTTCTTATCTAATCTTTTTAAAATATGTTCCTTAAATCAGCATAAAATCTATAACCCAGTTGTAACCACATAGCGTCGGCTTTATCGACACCATCGTTAACATGATTTATCGTTATCACGTTTCATATTCCTATAAAATTTTTCAAGTAATTTTGTCCACTTATGTCCTAATAGATTATATACTATCTTCTCTTCTCCAAGATGGTACTGGGAATAATCATTTTTTAGTTTTACTCGTATTAACCAATGGATTATTTCATGGTCGAATGTGTCTGTAAATTCTCGAATAAAATAATCTATTGGATGCTTCATTTTAATGGAACTCTTCCACAACTTTTCTACGTTAATATATATATCACGTTCTTGTTGTGAATACATTAGATATCCATCAAGATTTTCTTTGTCCTTTATCTTCTGTAGCTTCTTGTGACATGGCATTTTTTATCAGTTGTGCAAATATTAATGATATTGTTCCATTAAGCTCTATTTCTTTAGCTAAATGGATAACCTCTCTTGCAGAAAGGTGTTCATCTATCAACACCTTATTAATTTTTGCAAGAACTGTTGTAAAGTCTTTCATTTAATACCCGTCTTATTTTCTAGGGGAACGTGTGCCACTGGGTCATCTGCTTGTTCTCCCCCAGGCCAAAACTTAACTCTACATCCTAAACACTTCATTTTTCCTGGCGTAATCTCATCTTCTTCTATATATTTACCTGATGAACCACACATTGGACATTTCATTTTTATTTCACCTCAAAATCTCAAAACTTCTAATATATCTCCTGTATTAGCAAATCTTTCTAAAGGAGTTGTTTTACTTGTTTTTTCTATAGCCACTGCAAATGGTGAATAACCATATCCTTGCGTAGCTTTATTAGCAAGTGCTAATGATATTACCATATCGTCGTGGGTATGTCCACTTCCTTTCATTACTTCATTACCTGCTCTTGTAATTTCAACTACAAACCTTGATAATTCTTGTTCTAAGTCTTTCATCATATCTCTGGAATATTCGTTTCCCATAGGCATTATTATTTTTTCATGCTCAAATGCATTAATTAAGAACCGTATTAAATCATCTTTAGATTGTCCTTTTGAGCCCGTAGTAAAGACTTCTACATGCAAGTTAAAGTTATCTACTAATTGGTCTATAAACTCTTGTCCTATATTATTCCTCTCAACTAGTATAACAGGGAAATCAAAGTTTCTAGCTATCTCAGCTATATGATTTACTTGTTCTGATATTTTTAATCCTTTCTCTTTCCATATCCAACAAATCTTTTTAACTTGCGTTTTAGGGTTATATGCTATAACAGTAACAACTGTGTAATCTCCACCAGCAGTACCAGCTCTAGCACAATCTACACCTACGTAGTAATTCCATTCTTTTTGTTCATATCCTTTAGCATGTGCATATAAATTATACATCAAACCCATATCCATAGCTTTTTTTCTAAGTGCTTCTGGGAAAAGTTGGGTTCCAGATGAATACGTTTGGCACATAAATTCTTTATCAAACTTTAATTTACCCATAATGTCCTGTTTTGCTAATAATTGTTCAAATGTAAATCTGTCAGGACATAATACTTCTTTTTTATCCCAGTCTAAAATTGCTGGATAAGCGTACATCTTCCAATTTGAACCTAAGTTAATTCTTTCATTGATAGTAGCAAATATATCTGTATCGGATTTTGGAGTACCAACAATAACTATTTGTCCACCACGAACTAAAATCATAGGTTCTAATTCTTCGTCTATAAAATTTTCAACTTCTCTATCACTTAACTTATTATCTGTTCTTAATATGTCGTCACAGACTATATAATCGTATGTTCCGCCTCTTACTTCTGAACCAACTCCTTTAGCTGCAATTTTACCACCGTTATAAGAAATTTCAGTATTTGACCATTTGGCTGACTTGGAAATCTTAGAACATAGGAATTCGTTATTTTCTATTATTTTAACTGCATATCCTAACAACATTATAGCTTGTTCTTCAGTAGCGGATTCTATTAATATGTTATAATGTTCAAACATAGCAGTTCTGTAGATTGGTTCTACTACAGTCCAACGGGTTGATTTACCATGCTGTCGTCCACACTTAATAGCAATATGGTCACCTTCTTTGGAAATTTTAGTCCATTTCCACCACAACGAATTAAACCTAATTGGTTCAGGATAACCAGCGTACATTAAATCCCCTAATATGAATTTATGAAACCAATATATACCATTTTCTTTATTATATGATAGTTCTAATATTTTTTTCCATACTTTACCTTTTTTAATATTTAACTCTATTTCAGAGTCTTCAAAAAAGGTATCAGGATTATAATTATTATCTCCTGTTTTTTCGTAATACCATTCTACATAATCCTCAAGCATATCTTGGTATTTTCTCATATTGTTTCCATATAAATATCTTGGTCTACTGCACCAGATTCATCTAACATACGTTGTAACCTATGTTTAAACTGATGTTTATCCATAACTAATTTTTGACCAGCTTTACTAATTTCTTCTCGTTTATCATCTTCACCAAGCCAATATACTATTTTATCTATTAATTCATCTGCATCTTTATATGTATCTATATATTTTCCTGGTTGAAAGTATTGTTCTATATCTTTGGTATGATTTGTTAACAAAAATCCACCAGCACACAATGTTCTATATATACGTGCTGACCATGATTTACCTCGTTTTGGCCAACCATCAATACCAATTATAATTTTTCCAGATTGACAAGCTAAAGAATGATAATTATTAATTGCAGAAAATCCGCAATGACATTCTTTAACCCAAGCTGGTTCTTCTCCAGATTTATAAAATACACTACCATAGATTTTAAGATTAAATCCTTCGTCATAAATTCGTTTTAGAAATTCTTCTCTATGTGGATGTATTGTTCCTATAGAACCTAAAAATATAATATCTGCTCCATATTTTCTACGTTGTATAGCATTAAAAACTACTTCTTTATGGAATTCTGGGTCACACCCTTCTGATAGCCAATCAGCATTAACTCCTAATTTTTCAAGTTCTGGAATTGCGTCGGCATCTATAGTGTAAAATTTATCAAGCGTTTTGATAAAGTCTACATATTGAGGAACGTCTTTAATTGGTGTTCCACCTAATGTAACATCAAATATCCAACCAACTATAGGATTTTTATATACCTTTCTAAGTTGTTTAATTGTTTCACCAGTAATTCCCAATCCTTTAATAATTATTAAAAGGTCTGGGTTAAGTCGCTGAATATGTTCTATAAACTTCATATTCATATCTTTTACACCATGTTGTTCAGTAACGTGTCTCCAATCAAAATATGCTACTTTATGTCCCATATTTATTAAAGTATCATGTACATATACTCCACTTTGATTATCTAGCATGGGAACTGCTACTACTATTTTCATTATTGTTCACCTCTAAGTATCTTTTCAATTTCTTTTATAATAATTTTATAAGCATTACCATCCCCATATGGGCTTTTGGCTTCTCTCATTTTTTCGTATTCTTTATTATTATCTAACAATTTTATAACATTACTTACTACATTATCACATTTTGTTCCAACAACCTTTGCTAAGTTTAAATTTAACATTTCTTTGTTTTCAAAAAAATCTCTCGTTATTAACACAGGAATTTTAAACGTTGCTGCTTCTTGTGGAATACCACCACTATCTGTAATTATTAATTTAGATTCTACCATAGTTTTAATAAATTTATCATATGGCATTGCTGTATGTACTTCTATATTTTTTTGTTGTATAGGATTATCTTCTATAACAGATTTTACTATATTTTTCACCTTTGGGTTTGGGTGGCAAGATATTATAAATTTATAATTTGAATATAAATTAGCAAGTTCAAGTATTGCTGTACAAACATCATATATTGGTGCACCCCAATTCTCTCTACGATGCATAGTTATTAATATTTGTTCTTTTTTACAAGGTGTAATATGTGGTAACATCATTAATGCATCCATATCTGGGTCACCTGATATTATACTTTTAATATTTTCTTTTTCTAAATTTTTCCTATGTCCTTCACAAGTACAAATATGATAATCGGCTATACGTGCTATTAATTGACGATTAGCTTCTTCTGGAAATGGAAGGTTCTTATTAAAGCTTCTTGCTCCAGCTTCAATATGCATTAATAGTGTTTTATTATAAAATGTAGCCAAAGCACCAGTTAAAGATGTTGTTGTATCTCCATGTACTAATACTAAGTATGGTTTTTCGTTTTCAATTATTTTTCCAAGATTACCTATAGCATTTTTAACTATATCACACAAAGATTGATTTTTCTTCATAATTTTTAAGTTATAATTAACAGGGAGTTTAAATAGTTTTATAATTTGTTCAGATAATTCTTTATGTTGTCCAGTATTTACAACCACAAGCTCAATATCTTTATGTTTTTGTAATGCTCTTATAGTAGAAGCCATTTTAATCCACTCAGGTCTAGTTCCACAAATTACCATTACTTTCATTTTGGTCCCTCATACCTATCAATCCCTTTATACATTATTCGTTCTAATTCTTTCATTAATCTATCTTCTGTGCCCATACCTATTTTATCATTTATCATTAATTCGTATGCTTTTGCACCAGATTCTTTCCTTTCTTTAGGATTATCTAAAAAATATTGAATTTTCTTTGCTAAATCGTCTATATTGTTTCGCTCTGCCCATAAAGGAGATTTGCCTAGTACTTCTTGTACATGTTCTTCAGCATATCCTATTGCAGGTTTTTTGTAGTAATATGATTCAGCCATTGGTATTCCAGCCCAGATATTAATTGAAAACATACTTTCTTGTATTATACGTTCTTTAATTCCGTGTGCGCCAGGACCAATAATTTCTATATCTACACCAAGTTCTTTAGCTTCTTTTTGAATACGCCCTAATTCATTTCCATATCCTATAACTTTATATGGTGGTGCATTTTTAACTTTTGCAAGTGCTCTAACAATATGAATAATCCTTTTATGTGGAACCAATCTTGCAGTGCTCATTATTTGATTTTTTTCTTTTATATTATCAGATTTATAATGTTTTAGTTTATTAAAATTAGCTGCATAATATTTAATCTCTGTATTTATTGGTTTAGTTGCAAATTGTTTCATAATTGGTTTAAAACATTTTCCTGATAAGGAACTAATTGTTGCATTTTCCCAATCTTGAACTTGTTGAATATAAATTGCATACCATTTTTGTACAATAAATGGGTCAATTTTTTCAAATGTAGTCCCATCATATCCCCAGTTCTTTGGGTCATCAAGTCCAACACGCCAAGGAGGTATCCATTCCATATGATTATAGCACGGGATTTTTAATTTTTTACTAATCCATGTTGCAATATTCATTGAATATTCCATAGCACCATAAACTATATCATAATCCAGTTTTAACATTTTTGGAGTATATCCAAAACCAAAAGTAATTTCATGCCCACGAGCTGCTAATTTTTGTGCATATCCAGTCTCTGGTGTAACTATATTTGGATTAACTGGTGTTAAATATAAAATTTTAATTGTCATCACCCTTTTTATTGTTTTTAAGTTTAATATAAAAACTTAAATAACCCCCACCTTTTGAATTTTTATGTTTATCAACTTTTATTTCATCAATGATTTCAATTTCTTTAGAAATTGGAAATTTATCTAAAAATGTATCAATATTTACACATTCCCTTTTTCCATTAAGAGTATTAATTATAGCGTTATCTTTATTACAAAAATAATGTAAATGTTCTTGTGAATCATGGTGATTAGTATAAGGGAACGACATAAATATTGTTGCTCCAGGTTTAGTTATTTTAATTAACCATTCCATTACTTCATTTATATCTGAACAATGTTCAAATATGTGTGATAATACTACAGTATCAAATAAATTAGCTGCAAATACTTTTTTCTCTATTCCAATATTTAAAATATCAATTGGTGTATTTGATTTTTTTGCTAAAGCTAAACCCATAAATGCATATACTTTATTTTTTTCTAATGCTACTATATTTATTTCTGGTTTTATTTGTTTTGCTACTATTGAAAATTCACAACATCCACTTCCAACATCTAAAATTTTTCCTTTAAAATCATCATCTTTTATTATTCTAAAATGATGATAATCTAATGGCCATTTTTTATCTATTTTAGTTATTAATGGGTTTAAGAAACCATAATTTGTTTTTAATTGGTGTCGTATTATTGCTTGTTTAAAATGTTTTTCGCATACTCTAACAAATTCTACATTAGTATAAATATTGGTTTTACCTTCTGTAAGTAGTTGTTTTGCTTGTTCACCAAGTTTCTTACGTTTACTCTTACTTCGTATCAATGTTTCTATACATTCTGCCAATTTATTAATATCGTTTGTTTTAGTCCAAAGTGGTATATTACCATAAACTTCCATCATATGAGCTGTATCATAACATATTGAACCTTTACTATAATATGCAGATTCTATAACAGGTATTCCAGCAAATATTTGAACAAGAAACATACTCTCTTGTATAATTCGTTCCTTTAAACCATTTAATCCAGAACCCACTAATTCCATATCAACATCTAATTCTTTTGCAAGATTTGTTAAATAATTTAATTCTGTACCATAACCTACAACTTTATATTTTGGTCTAATTTCTTTTGGTATTTTACTTATAGCTCTTATAATATGATGTACTCGCTTAATTGGTGTAAACCGTGCAATAGTACATATTTGATTTTTTTCTTCAAATGTTCCTTCGTATTTTTTCAAGTCATCTTCATTCCATGTGTAATATCTAGTTTCTGCATCTAATTGCGAACCAGTAAACTTTTCATAAGTATATCTCCATTCATCTCCAGCAATAGTTCTTAAATCTGCATTATTATAATGTGTTAAAAGAATTTTATATACTTTATTAAAATATTCTCTATTATCAATATCACCAAAATGCTTTTTTTTAAGTGGAGTATAATCAAATCCATATTCTTCTGGAGTATTAAGTCCTACTCTCCATGGTGGTATACATTCTATGTGTGCTACAAATGGAACATCTAATAAACGTGCATATGTTTCAGCCGTTGGTAATGCATATTCCATCATACCCCATACAATATCCGGTTTATGTATTGTTAATATTTCTAATAATTCTCTATTAATTTTAATATCATTTGCATCATATCCTGTAGTTAACATTATTACATTATGTCCATGTTTTTTTAATGTTTCTACAAACCCCATTTCTGGAGTTTTATGTTTATCACTTTCTGGAGTTATACAAAGTATTAGCATTAATCCTCACCATCATTTTTTATTTTAAAATTTTTTATTGCTTGCATTAGATTTTTTTCAACCTCATATACATATTTATCATTATCCCAAATATTTGTTTTATTATTCAATATCATATCATTAGCTTTTTTACCTAATAATTCAATTTTATCTTTATTTAATAATAAGTGCTCAATATTATCTTTAAGTGATGTAATATTGTTATTAACAGCATATATTACGGAATCTCCAAATACTTCTTTTGTTTGTGGAATTCCATAAGTTACTGTTGGTTTATTATAATATGCTCCTTCCATTATAGGCATTCCACTAAATATTTGAATTCCAAATAATGATTCTTGTATTACTTTTTCTTTAATACCATTTTTACCATTTCCGTAAAAGACAATTTCTACACCATAAAGTTTTGCTAAATCTTTAATATATTTATATAAGTGCCCATAACCAATTAAAGCATAAACTGGCCTTATAGGTTTTCTAATTAAAGAAAGTGCCATTATTATATGGTGAACTCTTTTAATTGGAACAAGTCTTGATATAGTATATACTTGATATTTAATATCGTAATTACCTTTATACTTTTTTAATTCTGTTAAATCATATGTATAGTATTTTACACCAGCATCAAGTTTTTTACCAGTAAAATCTTCAAACGTATATCTCCACGATTCTTGAGATATTGTACGATAATCTGCAGTATCAAATAATTCTAATAAACGTTTATACGTTGGTATCATACTTATACCATCTACAGTATCTGTAATAATACCTATTCCATGTCCTAAATCTAATCCATAATTTTTTGGTGGTTCAAGTCCAGTTCTCCATGGAGGAATACATTCTATATGTGCGTAAAGAGGTTTTTTTATAATTTTATTATAATGTATTGCTACAGGTAATGAATATTCCATCATAGAAAAAATTACATCAGGATTAAAATTTATTATCATATCGTTTTTTACAATTTTACCAAATTCATTTTCTGTATATACTAACATTACTTCGTGCCCATGCTTTCTTAATAATTCAGCAAATCCAGTTTCTGGTGTTTTAATGTATGGATTTAAGGGTGTGAAGCAAAGAATTTTCATTTTATTCCTCGTAAAGTTTCTTTAATCCATTCTGCTGGGACATCTGTGTGTATTTTTATATAGTAATATATTTCAGCTTTTGGATAAGTTGGTTTAACATATGGAGAGTTAGTATCTTTTAGATAATCCATAAGTTTGTCTTGTAGTATTTGTATAAGTTCCATATTAGTTTTTTTAGTTCTTTTTTTAGTTTCAAAAAACATTTTTCTCATACCAAGTTTATTATCAATATCATCAAAACTAAATATTCTCATTACTATACCATTTTTTCTTGAACAATCTATCATATCTTGTTTATTCATATGATTTGTTTTATAAACTTGATAATCTTTATGATATTTAATACCGTGTTTTTCTATTAAATTATGTATTTCTGTATTTGGTAGAACTCGCAATATTTGTAATCCAACAGCGTGTTTACCTAATCCCATTAAATTTACTATATAGTCTAATGATTTTAAATATGTTTCCATAGTATCATATGGAAGACCTAATATAAGGTCTGTTTTTATAATTAATCCTAATTCTGTTAATTTTTTAAAACATTTTATTTCTATTTCTTCATTCCTATATCTATTAATTTCTTTTAAAACTTTTGGAGTTATAGATTGTACACCAAAGCTAGTTATTACTTTATTCCCTTTTTTTATGTACGGACCTATAGCATTAGCAAATCTATCCGATACCATTCTTGGACAAGATTCTATAACAATATTAAAATTAATATTCCTATTAACTAATTCCTCAAAAAAATAACAAGCTCTATCATAATTTGAAAAGAAATTAGCATCTAAAATTCTTATTTCTTTTATGCCCATTTTTTTAACATAAGCTAATTCATCCAATATTATATTTATATTCCTATATTTTATTATAGGTTCATTTTTATGATATAAACAATATTTGCATTTTTGAGTACAGCCTTTTTGTGTTTCAATACTTACTCTAATTTTAGGTACCTTAAGTTCTTTATCCATTAATCCATTTGTATAAATTGATGGTCTTTCGTTATATGGTTGATATGGAGGTGTTTTTCCTGTAAGTAGTTTATATAATTGTTCTTCTCCTTCTCCATATATAAAATATTCGTTACCGTTATTTTTATCTAATGGTGTAATATCTGGCCCACCATAAATAATCTGTATATTTTTATTAAGTTTATCTTTTATTTTTCTTATTTTAGCTTTATTCCACATATAAACTGAAAATCCAATAATATCTGGATTAAGTTTGTTTATTTCTTTTACGATTAACTTAATACTAACATTTAATTTATAGTTAAGTTTAGTAATGTTATAATTATTCGTAATTTCTTTAAATTGTTGTAAATATGATATTAATGTTGGAATAGAAACTATAAAATCTTTATTAGTTCCTGCAAGTCCAACCATAACTAAATTTTTCATTTAACATCCTTTCCTTTGTAAAAAGTTTTTTCCACGTGGACCAGGATAAGGTTTTCTTCCGTTTTTCTTCCAATATTCTATAAAATCTGTCCTTGCTTTATGTCTATAATTTTCTAATTCTACAGGAGTTACACCAGGAACCCTAATATTTGATTTACCGTATCTAAGGTGAAAAGTATCAAATCCAGGTAAAAACAAATCTTCTTTTACACAATGGTCCCAAAATGGTGTTCCAGGACATGGTTGTGCAATAAAAAATGCTATCGTATCAACATCTAATTGGCTTGCAAATTTTATACTTGCTTCAATATTTTCCTTTGTTTGTCCTTCCAGTCCCAACATAAAAAAGCAATTCATATAATATCCTAATTCCCTACACCATTCAATAACTTTATAAGTGTGATTAATATCAACATCCTTTCCTTTCATTATTTTTGCTAAATGACTTTGGTCATAACTTTCAATTGCCAAATCTACATACATCATTCCTGCTTCTTTCATAAGTTTTAGTCTCTCATAAGTTAATACTTTAAGCCAAATCCCTATTGGCCATCCCCACATAACTTTTTTGTTTAATCCGGATTTAATCATAAGATTGCAAAATTCTTCAACAATCTTCCATACAACTATTCCGTTGTATTCGTGAAATTGTACTTCTTCTACTCCCAATGTGGCGTTAACGTGGTTAACTTCTGCAAATATATTCTTTGCTGTGCGTGGTCTATATCCCGGGAACAATACATCATGTGGACAATGTTCACAATTATGTACTAATACATTATTTGCAAAAAACCAATGTGTTTTTGGAACTTCTAAGTCATAAACATCTTGTAATTCTTTTAAATACTCTACTTTAATTACTTTATGGTTTACTTCTTTTATTCTAGTAGTTCCTGAATATTTTCCATGTTTGTACATACCATTCTTTTTTCCTAATACTGAATTTCTATGATTAATTTTTTCTGTTATACTTTGTTTCCTTCCTCTTGTTTTATTATAAATTTTTTCCCTAGTTTCTTTATTATGATATTTACACGGATTATTAGTTTTCATACGTTTTGAAATTTCTGGATGATACGAAAAGTGATTATCACAAATAATTATATTATTTATTTTATTATTTGATTTATTCATATCTATATGGTGTATATTTTCTTTTATAGTTCTTTTGTATTTATATTCTGCAACAAGTCTATGTTGTAATTTGGTTTTTCTTCTTTTCCAACAAATATCTATATATCCATCTTTTCTTTTATAAAATTTAATTGCTCTAACACTTTCTTTTGGAAGTAAGTCTTTAGCTTCCTTTTCATATTCTTTAACATCTGTATATTGGTTTCCATTTTTAAATGTTAAAAATTTATGGTCGGGAGTACAGTCAATATGAGTTCCATCATCAAAATGAACTCTTACTAAGTTCCTATTCTTATCGCTTTTCCTAATATTTATTGCATCTGTTATAAATACTTCACCAGTATTTTTGTCATATGTATAAACACCTATTTTATCTTTATTAATTAAATCCTTTATTGGAATATTTCCTTCTACAGTATTTACTAACGTATTTCCAGATAAGCATTTATTAGGACATCCACGTGCCATAACCATACTTGTAAATTTTTTAGCAGGATAATAATGATATCCAGTTTTTTCCCAAATATCTAAATGTTTATCTAATGCTAAAAGGTGATGTGCTGGAAAAGGATACTCATCTATATTATGTTTCCATTCTTTTTGTGGTTGAATAATATATTCACCAATTATATTTCTATAAGCTAATCCATCTATTTCATCTATAGATTTTGTTTTACCTGTATAATTATCGTCTTGGTTTCTAACCAAATCTAAAAATGGTTGTTCTCCTTCACCCATAATTACATAATCAATATAACTTTTTCTTAATGGTTCTTTTGGAAAACATGTAAATGGATTACCACCAACGGTAGTAACTATTTCTGGGTTGACTTCTTTTGCGAGTTTGCATATTTCATAAGCGTGGTACTTACGCAAGGAATTGATGGCCGATACTCCCACAATGTCGGGATTAAACTCCCGTATTCGTTTTTTGATTTCTTTTGGGGAAAGTCCATATCTAATATATTCTTTTTTAAAGTTTGTTTCATTATCATATCCTTCTGTTAACACGTCTAATATTTGTACATCTTTATACCCATTAGCTAATAGTGTACCTGCTATATAAGCTAAACCCAATGGTTGCAACGCAGGTTTTCCTTCTTTCCTGTTTTTCATAATGTTGCTGGCCGGTTGTACAAGGAGTATTCGCATTTTTTATCATTTTTTAGCAATTATGTAGATTTCTGCTCCATAATTCTTTACTGGCATATGTAAACATTTTTTAATTATACTATTTGGTAGTTTTGCCATTATATTGTTTGGTAATGGTTTATAAACTGTACTTCCTGACGTTATAATTTTAAATCCTGCTTTTTCAACGTGTTCATGTAATGTTTTAATATTATAAATACGTTTATGCCCAGCATCAATATCATGTTTACCCAATTGTTCTTCGTGAGTTAACATACCAATATCTGTTCCTATAATTCTATTAATGCTGTGTGCATTTGGTGTTGAAAATATATATACTGAATTTTTATGTCCCCATAATGACATTACTTCCATAAGTTCAATTGGATTATCTACGTGTTCTAATACATTTGTACAAACTATTGTATCATATCCTGATTCAGGTTCTACGTCTCTAATATCCACACACATTAATTCTACATTCTTTGGTTCTCCTACATAGGATAATAGAGTTTCATCTATATCAACCGCTTTTACTTTATCAAATTTACGTGCCAAGTACTTTGTTATTTGTCCTTCACCACATCCTACTTCTAAACATTTTTTTCCCTGCACATATTTTAAAACTGTTTCTGCTCTTACCTTATTTAATATTTTATTAAATCCTGTGTTTTGATACTTATCTCTCAACTTCGACACCTCTTTAACGATATATTTTTATATCTAGACTTTGTGGTCTATGCGTTAATTGCTCTTTTCTATAATTTATTAAAGTTATTCCATAGCATAATATTGAAATAACCAATGCAACTTTACTTCCTTTATATTGATATGCGACAAATAATGGCACGACTATTAATGCGACTCCCCATTTGAGGAGGCTTTGCCATTGCATTTTAATATCTCCCTTGTATTAAAAATTATATGTTTGGCCTCATCACTTGTTAAATTTGGCCTTATTGGGATACTAACTATTTCTTTACTAATGCGTGTAGCATTAGGTAAGTCTGCAAATGGTTTTGGGTAATAAACTCTACAATCTATATTGTTTTCTTTCATATTTAAAATAAACATATCCCTATTTTTAATACAAAATGAATAATTATTATAGACGTGAAAATCTCCTTTATCTTCTATTGGCACATCTATAACTTCTTCTAAAAAGTAATTATATTCTTTTGCTATATCTCGTCTTGTAAAAATAAAATGTCCTAATTTATCAAGTTGAACTAATCCAATTCCTGCAGCAAGGTTTGTCATTTTATAGTTATATCCTAAACATATGTATTCATATGCTGACCCAGATATTCCGTGATTTCTAATGGCCATCATTTTTTCTGCAAGTTCTTTATTATTCGTTATACACATTCCACCTTCACCGGTAGTTATCATTTTTGTAGGATAAAAACTAAAGCAATTGTGTACAGCAACTTTTCCAACATAATAACTATGGTCTTTTTCTACTTCTAAATTATAAACAAATCTTTCTGACCTATTTATTTTTTCTATTTTTTCTATAGGAACGCATACATCTCCTTCATCATCTACAAAATATGTGTGTTTGGCTTTATTTTTATTTCTTTTTGCTTCTGGCTTTATCCATTTTATATCATCATAATATTTTGATAATTTGCCGTACTTAGTTTGTTTTCTCTTTCGCGTTCTTTGATTTTCTATTTCATATGCTGTTATTTTTCCATTTTTAATAGCAATTATATCAGGTACTGCTACACCTACAGGTATTACTCTATATCCATCTTTTTCTAATTTTTTCGCATACGGTAATATGTCTTTATAAAAATGTTTAAATTTACTTCTTTCTACATTTGCGGTTATTCCTTTATCTTTTGCTTTAGATATTTTTAACCTATTTTCTGGTAATTCGGCAGGATTATGATATTCGCATAAATCCCAATAAAATGGAATTATTTTTCCACATATTTTACATTTTGATTTTTGAATATAAGACATATCTGTTTTTCTAATATCTTTTATACTCATCCATTCTTTTTTTCCGTTTCTATTTATCAATATTGGGTGTTCTTTTGTAGCACATAAATACCTGCTTTTCCAAGAAGCCGTACTTCTCATTCCGTTTAAATAAAGTTTATACCAATCTCCTTTATATTTTCGTTTGTATAATTTAGTTACTTTTCTAAATTTATTTTTATGTGTTAATACTTTATCTCCAACTTTTATTTTAGATATTGAGACAATACCTTTATTTGTTGTAACGCCTGCTCTAGAATCAAAACATCCTATATCTCCAAATGTTCCAATTTGACGACTTTTATATTCTGAACCCAATGCTTGTGCACAATCTTCTACAACACTTATTCCATATGCTTTAGCAATTTTCATTATCTTATCCATTTTACATGGTTTACCAAATAAATGAACTGGTACTATTAGTTTAGTTTTTTTAGTGATAGCCGCTTCAAGTAAGTCTTCATCCATATTAAAGTCATTTTTTATATCTATATAAACTGGTATAGCACCACACGCTTTAATCATATTAATTGTAGCAACAAAAGTAAATGGAGTTGTAATAACTTCATCACCTGGTTTTAGGTCTAACGCTAAATAAGCCATATGAAGTGCGGCAGTACCACTATTACAAGCTACAGCATAGGTAGTTTTAAAATTCAAAGCAAATTTCTTTTCAAATTGTTTAACTACATTACCCTGTGCTAATACACCTGTCCGCATTATATCTCCTAATATACGGGTTTCATCATATGCTAATTTTGGTTTTGAATTTTAA
>Ga0307377_10004166_pt1 | contig 15926 bp, 21 predicted proteins | sample TR3MG_FD_202535 | JGI IMG/M metagenome (GOLD analysis project Ga0307377, IMG submission 202535) | Soil microbial communities from Risofladan, Vaasa, Finland - TR-3 | ecosystem: Environmental > Terrestrial > Soil > Coastal area > Acid sulfate soil | place: Finland: Risofladan, Vaasa | collected... | reverse complement strand
GACCGAAATGCGCTAACAATCATTAATTTTAATGAAAACATATAAGAAATGCACCATTACTGGCTGTAATGGGCAAGTTTTCGCCCATAATGTCTGTAAATATCATTATCGACAACGGCCAAAAGAAGACAAAATACCAAGAATACCCAAAGAAATAGGCATACACAAAGGACTATCCGGAACTATCACAACATCATCACCATTTAACTCTCAGGTATCAATGTTCAAGTATATCTGGAACACTACAAAACATAAAAGTTATTTGAGTAATCATTATCTTAATTATAATGAAGGTGATGAGTTCTGGTATAATCTGTTTGCCCATGTACTCTCTAAAAAACAATTTCCTTTATTTAAATTAAACCAGGAAAATGTTATTCTTCTCACTCCTTATGAACATACTCTGTTAGACCATGGTACGAAAGCCCAGAGAGATAAATATTCCTCTAATTGGTGGGCCGTAAAAGAAAAAGCTACAGCATTATGGAAACAATACAAGGACATAGATCCCGATTGCAGTCCATTACCTAAGTTATACCAATACATGACATGAGTAAAAAACAAACAACAACAATCAAAAAACCAGAAATTAATCTTGACTATGGGAAAATTCCTCCGCAAGCTACAGAATTAGAAGAAGCAATACTTGGAGCCATGATGCTTGAAAAAGATGCAGCATTGACTCAGAGTGTATTAATGAAAACAGAATACTTTTATAAAGATGCTCACCAAAAGATTTTTAAGGCAATAAAGAATCTTCTTGAAAAAGGTATGGATACAGTAGATATCCTGACTGTTACCCATGAATTAAAACGATTAAATATATTAGAGGAAGTAGGGGGACCTCTGTATGTCACCAAATTAACTTCAAAGGTTGCTACTGCACAGCATATATCTATACATTCTGCTGTAGTTATGCAGAAATATTTCATGCGCGAACTTATTCGTATTGGAATTGAAGCACAGCAAAGAGGCTTTGAAGATTCTGATGATCCACTTGATCTGGCTGAATGGGTAGAAAAAGAGATATCTACAATATTTGAGATACACTCATTTCATAAGAGCTCATTCCAGGATGCTCTGAAAAGTACTGTAGAAGATATAATAAACAAAGGAAAAGGCGATGTGGATCCATTCATAAAAACAGGTGATGCTAAACTGGACCAGGAAATATCATTAAGAAAAGGATGGTTATGTGTTATAGGTGGAGCTGAGGGTTCAGGTAAAACAAAATTTGTTATTCATCTTATCCGTGGCATACTCGATAATACCAAAAACAATGCTGCAGTGCTATGGTATACCATGGAAGATGATCGTAAACAGATTGTAAGGAGTTTTATCTCAATGGATGTTAAACTTACTACAAAGGAGCTACAGAGCATTAATTATGAGTTTGCACCAGAAGACCTTAAAAGAATCGATGAAGCAGTAGCAGGGTTTATAGATTATAATATTGAGTTTGTAGACAGAATATCGTCTATGACTCATATTAAAGCTACAGCACGTAGATTCTCCGAAAGATGGGTTAACAAAAGTATTATTATTGTTATTGATAATCTTGGCCTTATTGAAACAGACTCTAGTTTGAGAGGAGTAGACCGTGATGATCATATCATGAGCACAATAAAGGATATTGCAGATGAAACAGGTGCCCTGATCATACCAGTACATCACTTCAATAAAGAAGCTGCTAAGAGATTTAACCTACGAGATGGCTATAGACCCCGTAAAGATCATCTAAGAGGCTCACAGCGTATCCTGGACTATACTCAGCAAGCTTTATTTGTAAATCTTCCACGTAAGTATAAAGATCTTATGATGGAAGAAAAGAAAAAGGTTGTCGAAGTAATAAAAGATGAGGATATGAACTATAATAGTTTCCTTGAAAACTTCTGGACACTTAATCCTCATGGTGATAAACATACCGAAAGCCTTAGTGATGTAGCACGACAAACATGGAAAGAACTAATATTTCATTTAAAAGAAAAAAGAAAATTAAACAGAGAAACATTAACTGTAGGATATCTTATGGAGAGGTATATGCAATATCTGGCATATATAGAGGACATGAATTCAGACAGAGATAAGAAATATCATAAACAAAGAGTATCAATATTCGGATATCTTAAAGGACAGATGTATAATGAAGATTATACTCCTGATCAAAGCTCACGAACTTATTATCTCTATGGAGGTAATGAGAAACTAAAAAAGGACCTGGACAAACTATTTATCGTTGAAGCACAAAAGAATCGTGATGGCGGTACAGGTGATGACCAGGTAATTTTTAGATACTATGCAGACTTAGACTATAACATTTTTACAGAAGTACAAGATGAGCCGGACGAAAACAAAGTCGTGGGGTAAGTTTATGAGACTCCAGAGAGAACAATTGGATGAACACTATGATGATGTATATCATTACCAAAAAATGCTCGAAGAACAACAATTATGGGAAGAACATCCTGATTCACCATTGAATAAAGGAAAATGACAAGAAGAAGACAAATCCCAGAAGGTAAAAAACGTGTAAGGATAGATCATAAAACAGAGATAGAAGTATCTATTGATATACCTGATGATGTAGCGCGGGAAAGATACCTGGAAAAATTAGAATTTAGAGCAGAAAATGTCAGAAAACCAAATCAAAAAAATGGTAAAAGAAATTAAAGGGCCCGAAAGACTAAAATTAACAGATGAACAAATAAAGTTATTTAGCGAACTTGTAAGTATCCTAAAACTATTTGAATGGGATATAGCATTTCCGGCATGTGATGAAGAACAATTACTTAAAGGAATGATAATAGGAGAAGAATCATATATAAATTACATCTTAAGTGAATTACCAGACTGAAAAAAAATGAACAAATTAAACCCCAAAAGTATCGAAATTCCGTTACACTTTCACAATTACAAATTGTTGAAGGACAAACGGTTTTTATTGAAAGGATCAGCAATCTATTTTATCAAGGGTCCCAATAGAGCCGGTAAAACAAGCTTTTTAAATGCACTGGCAGCTATGCAAATGGCTGACGAGAAAACACCCGAACCAGTTACCAGAGGAGAACAGGAAGGTTATAATGAATTTGTTATTCCTGGTGCTGATGGTAAAATGTACACTGTTCGCCACACATTCGATAATGATAAGAATAAATTTATCGCAGTTGATGAGGATGGCAATAAGATCTCTCAGGTAACAAAGATCAGAGAGATATTTAACTACACACACTTCACCGTGGATCAATTCTTTCAATGGAGTCATGATTCCAAAGGCAGAAAGCGGCAGAGAGATATTATCCTTGAACTGTTAACAGAGAGCAAAAGAAAAGCATACCAGGAAGCTGATGATGAAGAAATGTTACTCTACGATGAGCGAACAGAAGCAGGTAGAGCGAAGGATTTCAGCAAAAAGAATATGGAAGGATCTGAATTGTCCGAAGAAGACAAGAAGAAACTAAAAGACCTGAATGCTACATTTGCTGATGTTGAAGAGGTAAAAGAAACTGCTCTAAAATTACAGAAAATAAATGTAGAGATAGATCAGAATCAAAGCTTTATAAGTAGACTAGCTGCTGAAATAAACGAACAAGAACTCAAATTAAAGGATCTTAAAGCAAAAAAACAAAATCTGGACAAAGAGATAATTGATCAAAAGAAATCCCGTGAGAAGTTTTTAAACGGACGCACAGGAGGAGAAATTACCAAATCTGCTAATGAGGCTAGTAGTATTTATGATGAGATCACAGAGCTTAAAGCCACAAAAGGAATATATGACAAAGCAAAAACAGATTATAATAAACATGAACTGGAATGGGCTTCAGCAAATTCTCAGATCACAAATTTGAGAGATAAGAAAAAAGAGATTATCAACAAAAGTAAACTCCCTCTTGACTCTATGTCCTTTGATGATGGCTATCTTACTATTGATGGTTTTAAGTTTGATGAGAAGCAAGTATGTGAATCTGATGGGGTAATCCTGGTAGCTAAAATTATGGCCAAGATCAATCCTGCACCTGTACAACTGGTAGGAGATGCATCTATCCTTGATCTAAACAGACTGGAAGAGCTCAACCAAATAGCTGAGGCTGAAGGAAAGATTATGTTTGTGGATGAAGTATCCCGCGATATCAATGAACTACAGGTTGTGGGCTATGAACAGATACGTGATAAGATCGAAGGAGAGAAAGAACTTAAAGAACATGTAGATAAAGCTATGCAAATGACTGAAGAAGAGCATAAAATTGATCTAGCGGCTGGACACATTGATGAAAATCATGATACGATTGAAGAGGATCCAAGAGATCAACCTGACGATCCACTGGAAGAAGAAGGACAAACAACATTATTCTAATGGGGAAAATAGAACATTATGGTAATTGGTATGTCGAAGAAAACGGATACCTCTACTATAAAGACCAAATGAAACCAGTGGAAATAATGTATGATCTGGATGAAAAACGATTAAAAGAGCAAGATTGGATTTTACACATGCTTGAGAAAAGATGGTGTAATATGAATGATTTCATTCCAGCATATCTTCATGCATGTAAAAATGCAGGAATTCAAATATTAACAATTAAAACCTATTATTAATTATGCCAACAAGTAAAGTAAAACTCGTAAAGTACAACCGGGAATGGACAAGTGATGCAGGACATACTGTTCACTATTTTGACATTGAATTTGAAGATGGTACTGTAGGGCAGTTCTCTACAAACAAAAAAGACCAGAACAAATTCCTGCCTGATGCAGAAATAGAATATACTATTGAAGTGAAATCAGGTGGCCGGGGAGATTGGAATAAGATCGATATTGTAAAGCAGGATAAACAATCGTCTGCAATACCCTCAAAAAAATGGGCCAAGGATCCTAAAGTAAGGAAGCTCATTATCGCTCAGACATCTCTTAAGGCAGCTATAGAATCATTAAATCTGACAACAGAGAAAGGAGATGTTCTTAAGGATCTAATAAAAACTCCTTCAGATATCCTTGCTATAGCCGGAAAGTATAACAAGTGGATCCACGATAACAGTGGTAACAATGAACAGCTTGAGATTATACTACAGGGGCAGGTAAACAATGCCATAAACAGTCAAATTGCACCAGCACTTGGAATCAATAGTAGTGATAGGGTGCTGGAAGTAGCAAAGGAGTTCAAAGAAGGAATATTAAAAATAGCAAAACTGGAAGAAGGAAATGAACTTTGAAAAATATCCTATATCACAAAGTCTGATCAAAAAGTTCATGCACAATGGTGATGAGAGAGAAGTCTGTGCTCGTAAGATTGGGATGATAGACATATTTAAACATTACCAGTTTGAACAGACAGAATCAATGCTCAAAGGAAAATTCTTTGAAACACTCTGTATTGGAAGAAGCAGGGGCGGTGAGATGACCACCGACCTGCCAAGGAAAAAGTTAACAAAAAAACAGGAAATAGAAAATCGTGTTAAAGTATCGAAAGGAGGACAACCAAGTAAAGGAGAAAAAACAATTGACCAAATCAGAATCGAAGAGCAAAAACAAAGATTTGAGGCTCTTTGCAAAAAATACCAAGTAAAGATAATGGAAGAAAATACTCAGGTCCCGCTGGCAGTGCAATGGACAAAGAACACCGATGTAATGCTAACAATGGAATTGGATATATTTCCAACAACTTTAATTTTAGACGAAGAACTAAATGTGGCAATAATTGATTTAAAATTGACCGCAGATCTACACTCTACTTACGGGGAATACTGTTATGGTGATATTCATAACCTGGATCTTATTCAGGGTAAAATGTATCACTATGGCATCCGACACATGGATAATGTATTAAATCCACATATTGATGTTGTTATGACTGAATCACTTCAAAACATGATAGATGATAACAAAGTTCTATTTGTGTTATGGGTATTCAATTATAAAAAAGCATTGCTTGAGGATAAATTCATTAAAATAAAGTGGGATGCTGCTAAAGAGGCAGAACTACACGAAAGTATACGCAAGACGGTATCCTATATCGAAATGTATGACGAAATGGGCTGGCCGGCTAATCCAGATTATCATTTTTGTAAAAATTGTCCTGTAACAGAATGCACGGACAGAATAACACATGAGTCTATTTAAAAAAGAAAAAACCACAGCAAAAGTGGCAACGCAAACAAGAATACTTGACTTTAAAAAGAACAAAGTAGAATTATTAACTCTCGATGAGTTAAAAGAAACGATCAGTGAAAAACATTCAGGAGGAAGACCAATAAATGATATTTTACATTTTGATCTCTTCGACAAAATCAACGAAAGAATTAACCAGGAGAAAATGGAGTTCAGTCTCCAAAACATCCACTGTGTTGATGGAGGAAGAAAAGATCTACCAGGAGTATCATATATTGATAACGAATCCCTTATTAAAGAACATGGTGAGCATAGCCTTGGAACTTATCTACTCAGGAGACTTATCGCATTGTATACCATCACAATTAAAGACTGGCAACCAGCTTTTAATTACAAACTGGCAGTAGCATTTCATCAAGATGGTATACAGGTAGGGTTTGGGCCCAATGTTGTCAATTGTGACAACTTATCCATAATGAGCGCCAATCAAAGGGTACAAACATATGGACCAAACAAAGTGCCTGTAGAAAAGATGCTGGAAGTTATTGGTGAGTGGCTCAATAATTTTGAGAAGACCAGAAAGAAGGAGATGGAAACTATCAAGAAAATGCAGGAAATACCTGTATCACATCCAGAGGTAGCAGAAATTGTTGGTGAACTGAATATGATCAGGCTAACCAGGGACTCCAAAGAGATCTCCTCAAGGCCAGAGTATCCACTTAATCAGTCGCAAATAAATCGTCTGGCTGAGAAATATCTGGTGAATAAATTTAATACAGAAGTTCAACGTGAAGGAGAATATCAAATATCATTATTTGATTTGTACAATCTTGGTACTGATCAGCAAAAACCAGGGGTTATGGACTTACCACTTATTATCCCTGCCAATCACTCTTTTGGACAGTTCTTTATTAATAGATACAATTTAAACTAGCGGGGAGAGGTTGAAAACAAGGGTTGGTAAAGGGGGAGTTACCCGTGCTCCCCCATTTTTAAACTTTTATTATGAAAACAAAACAAATAGTTTTAATAAGTAATGAAAAGTACTTTAAGTACATTCAGGAGAAAGAGATCGATTCCTGAACCCATGAAATTCGATGGTCCTGACTACAATCCTAAATTAGATCAAGGACGATTAACAGGACAGATAAAAAGAATTTATGATCTTATGATTGATGGCCGTTGGAGAACCCTTGGTGAAATAGCCATGGTGACACGTGATCCAGAAGCCAGTATATCAGCACAGCTAAGACATCTCCGTAAACCACGGTTTGGTTCACACTTAGTAGATAAACGCCGTAGAGGAGATGAAAAGCGAGGCTTATATGAGTATAAGCTAATATCAAATGAATTACCTGTACAACAAAAACTATTTTAAATGGCTAAAGTATATTATAGTTTTTTCTTCAAGTATGAATGCCCGGCATGTGATCATGAATGGGATTCGTATGATGAAGATGAAGAAGGAAGGGCAGAAGATTGTCCCTCCTGTGAATATGAAGAAAGTGCAAAAGTATGGCCATATAGTTCAGATTTCTCAAGAGATTCATATAAAGGAGAATTTAATAAAAACCAAAAACAATTTGAAATGAAAGAAGTAAATGTAACATTAGCAGAAGGACAACAAATCCTGGAAATCCGTCAAGGACAAGCAGCAGAAATCCATGAATTAAATGACCTTACAATAACAGGAACACTTAATTCACCGGCTAAATTCTTATTGATTCGTAAAGAGCAGATTGATCCGACTAAATCTCATGTAATAGTCAACGAAGATGCAGGAACGATTTGTCTTGTTGCCAATGACCGTGAACAAGTTGGTGGAATTATAGTAACAGGAGAGCTTAAATTACACCCTGATTTTACCCGAACAGGTGTAAATACTGATTTAAGTAGAACAACATTCAAGCTGGCCAAATGGATCAAAATGAACAGACCGCTATTTGATTCCAATGCAGAAGCTGCCAGACTGGTAACAGAGCTGAGGAATTTCAAAGCAAAAGTTGAAAAGGATGTTGAGAAGAATGAGGATGAAAGAGCTAATCACAGCATGAAAATATCCCAGGCTGTTGATAGCAATATCCCTGAAGGATTTGTTCTTCATGTACCACTCTTTGTTGGTTCTAAAAAATCAACTATCAAAATAGAGATTGTCATTGATCCTGATGATTTAACCTGCTCCCTGCTTTCTCCTGATGCTGCAGATCTTATCAAAAAAGAGAAAGAGTCTGCTATTGCTGCCCAAGTGAAAAACTTTAATGACTATGTTGTAATCTATGTATGATGCAAGAGAGAATCTACCAGGATAAAACTCCTGTTGAACGGTTGGAGATGCTGGAGGCAACCGCTGATAAAAAGGTGTTTGCCAATTATGAAAGACAGTTCAGCAACCAGGAAATAGAAAGATTTCATGAGCAATTATCAGATATTGTTATTGAAATACAGAAAATCGAATCTGAAAAATCCAAAGCATCTAAAGTTTTTAGCGAACAGCTTGGTCCATTAAAAAAACGACTCAGAGAAATTGCAGATAATGTACGATTCCGTGGGCGTATGGTCGAAGAGATAGTGTATCAGTTTATAGACCATGATTCCAATAAAGTGAGTTTATATACGCAGGAAGGTGTTTGCGTGAATGAAAGACCTCTTAAATTCGATGAACAACAACGTAGTTTAATGAGTGAACTAAGAAACAATGGACAGGATAATGAAGAAACTGTTGATGTTGAACACGAAGAAGAACAGGAAGACTGGGAAACACTCGATACACCAGCTGCAAAAACAAAGTTCAAACCAAAATCAAAAGCTCATAAAGGTATGTAAAATGGACTTATTTGCTAAGTTGTCTGCAACTCAAGAAAAAGAGTTCAGACAGTGGGCCAGGGATAATTATACCCCTGGTTCACCTATAAAAGGAGTTTGGCATCCAGTCGTACAGGCTGAATGTCATTATATGAACATTGAACAACTAAAAGGGGAATACGACCTTATCCTGGACCAGGATCCCAGATCCAATAGCCAGGTAAATGCATTGGCACAAGAAGAGATTGAAGAACGAAGAATTGTAAAATAAACAAACTGCCGCATCGCTAGTGTGTCTTATTTAATTTTTTAGTATATTTACAGTGCCAATGTGAGTAAGTATTTTCTGATCAGGAGCAGCTCTTGGGACAAGGTTCCGGGGGTTGCTCCATTTTTCACTTAAAACTTTTAAAATATGACTAAAGATATAGAACATATGTATAATATCACCCAACACTTAATCCTTACGGTTGGGCATTTAATTGATACAAACCAACGAATGATGCGCGGAGAAGCTTCCTTGATTAATAATATGGATTTGGAAAAATTAGCTGTAAGTATGAGACAAAAAGCTATTGATATAGAAATGAAGTTTAATGAAGGAAAAAAAGATGTATAATGAGATGGAAGAATGAAAAAGAAAAATTTAAATATGTACTGCGTTGTTTATTACTACATAGTGCACCAAATAAAGAAACATATGATTTATTTAATGGAATATATCCTAAAGACACTAAAATTGATAATCCATTTAAATTAAAAAATAAAAACAATGGGATGGAGATATGATATTAATTTAGACAACATAGACTGGGAACTCCTAATCGAACAGAAAAAACATCTTGCTAAGATAATAATAGGATCACCAAACGAGCCACTTGGTTATTTTGAAAAAGATCAATTGGAAGCACTCGAAGGAATTCTTAATCTTCTTGATGCTATTGATGATAAAATAGATGCTGGAGATTATAGAACAAACTATGTGGCCGATGTCGATCCAAATGAAGGACTTAAAAAAATAATGAAAACCAATAAATAATGGAGACTTATCATTTTAATGTAGACCCCGTAGCAAAGCCCAGAATGACCCAGAGGGATAAATGGAAGCCAATTGTGAAAAAGTATTACAGCTACAGTAATTTTTTAAGACTTCAGGCTAATGTTCAGGGCCTGGCAGATCTACCATCAGTAATTGAATCACTCTACATTCATATCAAAATGCCTAAGTCCTGGTCCAAGAAGAAAAGAGAGGCCCTAAATGGTAAGATCCATGAACAGACACCTGATTTAGATAATATTCTTAAGGGCATTATGGACTCTCTCTGTAAGAATGATAAGCATGTAGCACACATTAAAAGTGGCCTGGGTAAGTTCTGGGCTGAAGAAGGAGCTATAATTATAACGCTAAATACATAAAAAATGAAAGAAATAAATGTTTATTGCATTGCAACTCATAAAGACTTATTTAGACCTGGAGTTTTATCAAAAGTAATAGGTTTTAAAATGGCACAACCTTCAGCTATATTAAAACCGCGTTTATGTTTTAAAATTAAATTTTTAGATGGTAAAATAGATTGGTTACCTCTTTCAGATTTAGGAGTAACCTACAAAATAGCTCCATATATTGAATTACTTGAAGAACAAAAATTGTGAGAGAGTCAGGATTCTATCCGCCAGGAGCTGAGTTTGATCCAAAAGCTCCATATAATGAAGAGCAAGGTCCGAAATGCCCAAAATGTTTTTCGGTACAAACGGGTATTGATCATTCGTATAGCGATAAATATTATGTATGTTATGATTGTGACCACGAATGGCTGATATAAAATATCATACAAAACTTCCAGATAATGCTGTACTATGTAACAGTATAAGAGAGTTCTTCCGGATTAAGTCCGGGAGAACCGTCTGGAAGAAAGAAAACGTTGAAAGGATCCCGGACATACAGTTTTTAATATACAGTCCCACTGCCGACAAATATTTTTTAAGGCAAACACACGAGTGTACTAACTACAAAAAGCTCATTAAATACATAGAAGATAAAAACTTATACCTTCTCATAAATGTTTCAGATAATATATAGCAAAGAAAATAACCGCTGGGAGATCATGGACACCAGTGATTATTTCGTAGAATCAAAGGATACCTTCCATGAATATAAGTTTGAAACAGAAGTAGATGCTCGCGGGGTGTATGTCCATCATGTCTTACAGAAGACTGATGGATTCTCTCTGGAGTATATTAAGAGTGAAGAGGAGTGATCATCGCCATTTATTCTCAAACCTTGACACAAACCATGGTTCAAGAGATTTGTTATGTTCCATTTTACTGATGAAATCATAATAGGATGCCAAGTAAGGAATACTGCGTTGAAATTCATTCCAGCCTTTTAAATGCCCTTCCTGGGTAAAAGCCTCAGCCTCATTACCAACAGTTAGATTAGCCGTAGCAACTAAAAGATTAGTAAAGCCTGTAACTGCTTTATAACTCCGTGCAAGAGCCACTGGACGAGATGCAGACTCAAGAGTATGCAGAAGATCCATAGGATTATATTGTTGAGTGAGGTTCATAACGAGATAATTATACCACCACTTCTTGAAGGTATCATCATCATCCTCATCACGGAAGAAAGCCAGGTAACCACCATATGCCATAGCCATAACACCAATGTTTATAATAGCATCAACGATATTCTGTTTTTGCTCAGAGGAAAGGTTAGCCCATTTATACTCTGGATTACCAAATTTAGTCACTGCCATAATAGAATTTACCACGGTACGCCAGCGGCCTTCATTCATCCTAGCCACCCATTCATATACCGTTTCTCCATCCTTACGTTCACCCGTATCACGGTAATTACCAAGCGGGACCTCATAACGCTTACCATGGTATGTATTCATTAAAAGTCGTGGTAAGTATTTTTTAAATTGAATAAATGCCTTACCCATAACATATAACTCTGCGTTAGCTGCCTCTTCTTTTCTGTATCCACCCTGCATTCTTTCATGCACCTTCTTAAGCTTACTGATTTCATTAGCTGTAAGCCCTTCAATATCCGTGTAGACAGCAGCATCGCCTTTACCTTTCTTCTGGAATCCCCGTCTACCACCAATCCAATGAATTTCATATTCTTTCGTATTTTCATCCTGCTGTACTTCATAAGAGTCCCAGAGAGATTTACCTGTTACAGGATTTTTAAGATGATGCAGTTGTGCTGCCATAGTGGTTAACGAAACATATTCTTCCCATTTAGAATGAAATAAATACATAGAACTACTATCATTTATAGCATTCCTGGTAGAAAGTAAGAATCTGCGATTAGTAGCATAATCAAAGTTATCAGGAAGATACTGTAAATGCTCTGCCATAAGCCATAATTTATCTTGGCGTATCTTACCAAGAAAAACATTAGGTAAAAATTCAGTATTATATATTTTATCAGCCCACTTACGATCAGGGAGTTCCATATCAATAAGTTCTCCATCGATATGTAAAAACTTATTAGCAATGGACCCCTTTAAAGCTTCTCTCCAAGTAAGTAAACTGGCATGTAAACCATTACCGGCACCCTGCAGAGGTCTTAACCACATAACCGTAGCTGAGGTCCATCCTATCATCATTTCAATAATCTTATCTACATGGACATTGTACTTACCTACCTGTAATGGTAAACGAGAATATTTCATTCTCATACGTTTACCAAGAATATCTCTCATTAGTCCTTTTTTCAAGAAATTAACTGTATTCTCAAACATAGGCTGGCCACGACCATCTTTCTGCATCTGTAAGTACTGCTTTAAAGCTTGGCCGGCAGCATAAACAGGATCCATATGTTTTTTATAAACCGTGGACTTATGAAAGGCATCAAACATAAATTCCAGGTTCTTAGTATAATCCCTTGCATTATCTATTTTGGAGCTACCAAGATAACGGAAAGGGAGAGACATATTACGATCATCATACATTTGATACTCATCCTCAACATAATACGTAAGCCTCCGTTTAGCTTTTTCTTTTATTGATGCAGGAGTAAATGCTCCTACAATATGGCCACCGAATACATCTGAAACTTCAGAAGGAGACTTACCTGTTAAAGCCCGTACACCTTCTTCATAATTCACCTCAGCAGCAGTCTTCATAACCTTTGGGAACCATCCAGGATACCACTTAAATTTCTCTCCTTCATTCTTTGAACGGTTATAAAGATCAATAACAGATAATTCCTTATCTTTACTATCTATTGTAGCTGTCTGATTACCGTATGCTTTCTCTCCAACAAAAAACTTCCTAAACTCCTCATTAAGAAAATTAAGCAGATCCTGCTGCTCTTTATCAAGAAGCCTATATTCCTCATCTTCAGGAAGCATAAGTCTCTCCCTGGAGTATCCATCTATCTCAGTATCTTTAAATGCCCATCCATAAAGATCCTGATATTTTATATCTGCTAAAATATATTTACCGAAAGCTCGTACTTTAAATCTACCACGTAGATATTTTTTAAGAACAGGTTCAATAAGAGATTGTAAATTTTTAAAATTATGGTTATGAATCTTATCGACTTTATGACGTTGTTCATCACGATAATTATTCCAGGCTTGGAACTGACCCATAGGTACATCTGAATAATTACCAAACCATTCAACGAAACCACCTATATCATGTTGTAGGGTAAGATCAAGAGACATAGACGGATCGATACGCATAGTAGCTATTTCTTTCCAAAGGACCATGGCCTTCGCACGCTCTGCTTTAGGCAGTGATTCAAAATTCTCTCTACCACCAAGAAGAATATTAAGCTCTTGAACTTTCTCGTTAAATATTTGCTCCGGACGTTTAGTAGCATCAATAAGGTTATCTACAAGCTCTGATGATACCTTGTCAGAATAATGTGATGGATTAAAAGCGTTGGGACTGTCTTTAATAATCTGATCATACACATCCTCTGGTAAACCATGTTTTTTAAGAGCACTCTTATCCTGAAGAAATGTTTTCAGCATAGCCAGGTAACTAGGAGCATGAACAAATCTATCCATATCCTCAAGTGTTGCCTGGAATCTACCTGGTATCCATGCCACCTGCAGGTCCCGGAACTTCATCTCAGGATGGTTAATCTTTAGCATCAAAGCATATATCGTCATCTGCAACTTGGCTCTGTCACGCTGGGTATCTGTAATGAGTATATCCTGGTTACCATATTTAAGGACATCATTTACATAACGAGTGTTAAAGGTGCCACCGGTCTTCCAGTCAATAACACTATATCTGCCATCAGAATGACGTACAATAAGGTCAGTTGTACCTGCAAATCCCAGAGCATCTGAGGCCACTGTAATCTCGGACATAACAAAAGGATCCTTAACATTATCAGGAGCATCCTGTAGGATATTTATCCCTACATTATAGAGTATAGCCTCAAGGACTTTTGTATCCTTTATCCAGTCGTAATGTTCGGGTGTAACCTTACCATCTGTCTCACTCGCAAGATCAACCATATCCTTACGCATCTGGTTAACATCATATCCAAGACGGAAATGTTCATTAAAAAACTCCTTCAATTTAAGGTGAATAATACTTCCTTTAACTCTCCCTACCAGTGATCTCTCTTCTAATCTATCCCTATACTCCTCTTTGGTCTCCATATTCCCTTCATCTGTCCTAAGCTTATGATCTTCCGGGATATTTCCCCACTTACGATCAGCAGCATATTCAGCATAACTAAGGTCAGGATCTATAGAACGGTTTAAAAAGTAGGATATAAATCCACTGGCACGTTCAGTAATACGCTTGAGTTTCTCTCCGGTAGATGTCTTTACATAGAACTTTCCCTCTGTACCATCCTCATTAAGCTCTATCTGGTACTTCTTAGAGTTATCCATGATAGCTTTATCAAGCTCAGCCTGTGGATCCTCGCTGGCCTCTCCATGATCAACACTCATAGGATCACCACGGCTCTGATAGATTTTACCTGATGCATCCCTGTACTTATCATTACCAAGCCTTTCAAATGCTGCTACCTTGGGAGTATGCTTAACAATAACTGTTTTGAGTCTATCAGCCATATTGGCATCCTTAATACCCAGGGCTACCAGTATCTTATCTATCAATCTACCCAGCCAGGATCTATTCTCCTGTTGTGGATAAGGAATGCGTTCAAGCAGTTCTGAGAACTCAGGGTTAACCATCACTTCCGCAAGCATTTCTGTAGCACTCTTCATCCCCTGCATACTAACCTTATCACCAGCAACAACAGTTTTCAGAATTTCCTGCTGAATAATATCGTTATTAATAAGCTCAGAGAAATACTGATCTATCTCATCGCGGAACTTCTCATCACTCCAATAGGCATTAGAAGTAATGCCATGGACAACCTCATGTGCTATTACACGATCTATTTGCTCTACGGTAGTATAGCCGGCAGCGGCCAAATTCTCAAGATCAACATGCACAGTACCATCAAGAGTATACCTGGCACCATCACCAGGTTGGAGTTTAGCCAGGGTATTCAACTTAAGATCAGCTCTGCCAACTCGTCCACGAACAGCAGAGTAAAGTTTTTTAAGCCCCTCATTCTTTGTTCTCTCTATAATATCATTATAAAGCTCAGTCACACTAGAGTCATTCTCAAAGTAAGCAGCTACCTTCTCTATCTGTTCATTAGGTACAGCACGGTCTTCAGGAGCGAGACGAGATACAATAATGGTATCATCTTTAAGCTCCTCATTATCAAGATACTTTTTATTAAAAAGATTTAGCTGTACGGCATCAGCTTCTCCCAGAAATTTAAACAGTTCACCACGGTCAATGTATACCTCAACGCCATAGCTCAACGGACGTTCTTTTATAACCTGCATACGGTTAAAGTCATTCCTGTTAAGATCATTTTTAAAAGCCCTGGATTCTCCTAATCGGTGCTTAAGCATCATAATCTTACCATTAGGTCCATTCCAGAACGGTGATGCCTTCATACGTAATTTTGTTATTATCGCAAGAGCAACATTATCTACAGTATCCATGGCACGGTTAGC